>Ga0255056_10000207_pt1 | contig 16268 bp, 14 predicted proteins | sample Cases_109_1_MG_FD_183639 | JGI IMG/M metagenome (GOLD analysis project Ga0255056, IMG submission 183639) | Seawater microbial communities from Amundsen Gulf, Northwest Territories, Canada - Cases_109_1 | ecosystem: Environmental > Aquatic > Marine > Gulf | place: Canada: Northwest Territories... | reverse complement strand
GACGATGACCAGGGGCTTACGGTTGACGACCTCGATCCGACCCGGATGGGTGCTCGCCGAGACCGCGGTCCGCAACGCATCCTGATCGAGGGCGTGGCCGACAAACGCTTCACAGACGGCGATTGCGGTGGCGAGGTTGGTTGCCTGGTGACGGCCGTGCACCGGAAGATACAGGTCGTCGTATCGGTCGTAGGTCCCTTCGACGCCGACCACCCACCCGCCTACGGCAAGGGTTTCGTCTTCGACGGTGAAGTCGTCGCCGTAGCGCAGCCACCTGGCGTCGGTCTCTGCCACCCGGGCAGTCACCGGCCCCTCGGCGCCCGGGGGCAGGGGGCCGGTTACGACGATGCCGTCCTGGTCGATGATCGCCGCCTTCTCCCCGGCGATCTCGCCGACGGTCTCGCCGAGGTATTCCATGTGGTCGAGCGCGATACCGGTGATCGCGGCCACGTCGGAATCCACGATGTTGGTGGCATCCCACCGTCCGCCCAGCCCGACTTCGATGACCGCGACATCGATCGCGGCGGCGGCAAAGGACGACAACGCGAGTGCGGCGGTGAGCTCGAAATAGGTGACACCGTTGCCGCTGCGACGCTCGTATTCCTCGACGAACCACGCAATGTCGGCCACGGCTTCGATGAATTCGTCAGAAGACATCGGTCGTCCGTCTACGACGAACCGCTCCTCAACACGATGGAGGTGGGGTGAGGTGAAGGCGCCGGTTCGATACCCGTGAGCGCCAAGGATGCCGGCGACCAGGCGGGTGACGGTCGTCTTGCCGTTGGTGCCCGCCACGTGGATGATCGAAAAGGCGAGCTGCGGGTCACCCATGAACTCGACGAGTCCAGCGATCCGCTCCAAACCGGGCTTGACTCCTCGACCGATCCGATCATTGAGGAAAGCGATCGCCTGGTCGTGGTCCTCAATGCGGTGCCCCTCGCTCATCGTGCCAGCTCGGCGATCTGTGCCTCGAGGTTTTCGAGACGGGCCCCGGCCTCAGCGGCCTTGGTTTCCTCGGCGGCCACCACATCGGACGGGGCTCGGTCGCGAAACGCCTGGTTGGCGAGCTTTCTCGTTGAGCGTTCGAGATCCTCGGTGGCCTGGCCGGCTGCCCGAGAAAGTCGTTCCCGCTCGGCATCGACGTCGACCAGGCCACCGAGCGAGACGACGGCTTGGACCGGGCCGGCAACGATCGTTGCCGCGGCATCGATCGTTGCCGCGGCGTCCACCCGGCTCGGCGCCGATCCAGCATCGCCGGGACCGTCAGCGATCGACACCCCTGCCAGTGCGCTCAGATGCTCAGGCCACCAGTCCCCCACCACCCCCTCGGGATCTTTGATGGTGACCTCGATCGGGACCTTTGCGCCGAGTTGATGATCAGATCGGAAGCGGCGCATCCCGACGATCAGTTCCTGGAGCGTCTCCATCGATGCTGGGCCCTCCACTGCGGGAGGGCTTGGCCAGGAATTCGTGATCAGCGGCTCCCCATCGCCGAGCTCACTCCACAACTCCTCGGTCAGGAAAGGGATTGCGGGGTGGAACAGCTTCAACAGGTCCCGCAGCACCACACCGAGCACCGCCTTGGTAGTCGCGGCGCGAGCCTCGTCCTTCAACGGGGTCTTTGCCAGCTCCAGGTACCAATCGAACACCTCGGCCCAGGCGAAGGTGTAGAGGAGGCCGTAGGCATCCGACAGGCGGTACTCGTCGCTGAGCCGATCGAACTCCACGGTCACTTCGGCGAGCCGGCCCAGGATCCATGCATCCTCGGGGCCGGGGTCATCCGGGTATCCCCCGGCGGACGGCACATCGCTGATTCCGATCACCTCGACGGCAAAACGCAGGGCATTCCACAGCTTGTTGCCGAAGCGGCGCGCCGCGTCGACCCACTGCTCGTCGAACGGGATGTCGTGGCCGGGGGGAGAGTTCTGCAGCAGGGCAAGGCGCAGCGGGTCTGCCCCGTAGGAATCGACGAGCTCGAGCGGGTCGATCGCGTTGCCGGACGACTTTGACATCTTGCGCCCGTCTGCGGTGCGGATCATCCCGTGGATGACGATGTCGGCGAACGGCTCCTCCCCGGTGAAGTGGATGCCGGACATCAGCATTCGCGACACCCAGAAGGTGATGATGTCGAACCCGGTCACCAGAACGTCGGTCGGGTAGTACCTGGCGAAATCGTCGGTCTCCTCGGGCCATCCCATCGTCGAGAACGGCCACAGTTGCGACGAGAACCAGGTGTCGAGGACGTCCTCGTCCCGGCGCAGCGCATGGGAACCGCACGCGGTGCACTCGGTGGGGTCCTCCATCGAAACGATGGTCTCGTCGCATGCGTCGCAGTACCACACGGGGATCTGGTGCCCCCACCACAACTGGCGGCTGATCGTCCAGTCCCTGAGGTTCTCCATCCAACGCAGGTAGTTGTTCTCCCACCGTTTGGGGATGAAGCGGCTCCTGCCTTCGGTGATGGCAGCCATCGCCGGGACGGTGAGCGGCTCGACCTTGACGAACCACTGGAGGGAGAGCAGTGGCTCGACCACGGTTCCGCAGCGAGAGCAATGGCCAACCGAGTGGTGATGATCTTCGACCTTCTCGAGGAATCCCCCGCGTTTCAACTCGTGACGAACCGCTTCCCGAGCCTCGAATCGATCCTGACCCTGGAACGGGCCGCCCACCGTGGTGATCTTGGCCTCGGTATCGATGACGACCAGCGCCTCAAGGCCGTGGCGCTCGGCAATCTCGAAATCGAGCAGGTCGTGCGCCGGGGTGACCTTGACCGCCCCCGTGCCGAAGTCTTTGTCGACGGCGTCGTCTGCTACCACCGGGATCTCGCGATCGAGCAACGGCAGGAGCACCGTCCGACCAATGGCGTCGCGGTAACGCTCGTCGTTGGGGTGCACCGCCACCGCGGTGTCGCCGAGCATGGTCTCGGGGCGGGTGGTGGCGACGGTGATGTGCCCTTCGCCGTCGACGAAGGGATAGTTGATGTAGCTGAGCTCACCGACTTCGTCCTCGAATTCGACCTCGATGTCTGAGATGGCGGTGTGGCAGCGCGGGCACCAGTTGATGATCCGGTTGCCCTGGTAGATCAGCCCTTCGTGGTAGAGATCGACGAAGACCTTGCGCACGGCTTTGGACAGCCCATCGTCCATGGTGAAGCGCTCGCGATCCCAGTCCGGGGAGAAGCCCATCGTGCGCATCTGCTCGGTGATGCGGTTTCCCGATGAGCGCTTCCACGCCCAGACCCGCTCGACAAAGGCCTCCCTGCCGAGGTCGTGGCGGGTGAGCCCCTCGTTGGCCAGCTCGCGTTCGACGACGTTCTGGGTGGCGATGCCGGCGTGGTCGGCGCCCGGCACCCACAGCGCGGCATAGCCCTGCATGCGCTTGCGCCGGATGATGGCGTCCTGGATCGACAGGTCGAGGGCGTGGCCGATGTGCAGCGTGCCGGTGACGTTCGGGGGCGGGATAACGATCGAAAAGGGCCGACCGGCGGGATTGACCTCAGGCTTGAAGGCGCCGGCGTCCTCCCACCGCGAGTACCAGCGCGATTCGACCGCGTCCGGTTGGTACGTTGGCTTCATCATGCCTCTCGGACATCACAGGTGGCTCCTCCAAGGCCGGGAAGTGTACCGCGTACTCGGTGCCGAGAACCCCGGCAACACCATAGAATCGAGGCGATGCGACGGACGAGAAGGCGCAGATCCCGCAACGCGAAAGCGAACGACGCCAGGCCGTCGCGGTTCTTCCGCATTTTTCGGGCGCTGACGGTCGTTGTCGTGTTGGCATCGATCGCCTTCTTCGGGTACGGGCTCCTCCGTGGCACCGAGCCGGTGATGATCTCGGTCGTATCCGACGGTGAGCCGATCGAGGGCGCGGTGGTGACCGCAGGGAGCGCCGAATACGTGACCGGCGCCGATGGGACGGTGGAGGTGTCGATCCGGCTGCCTGCCGAGATCGAAGCGGTCGCTTCCGGCTTTCATCGAGCGATCAAGACGATTGCGTCTGCGGACCCGCAAGCCGCTCGCGTCGCGCTGAGCCCGATCATCGTGTTCGGGTTGGTGACCGATCCGGGTGGCAAGGGGATTCCCGGCGTTTTGGTCAAGCGTGGTGAAGCGGTCACCACTACCGACGCCGACGGTGCCTTCGAACTTGGCTCGCCACAACCCGGTCTCGTGGAATTCGGACGGCCGGGCTGGGGCACCGTCGCGATGGCGTTGGAAGAGGGGCAGCGATCGCTCGATGCCGTGCTGGAGCCGTTCGTTGTGCGAGGGATGCGGGTGAGTCCCGCGGCAGCAGGCGACGCGGAACGCTACGCGACGCTGCTGCGCCTGGCGGACGAATCTGTGGTGAACACGCTGGTGTTCGACACCAAGAACGAGAAGGGCGCGGTTCGTTACGAGTCTCAGGTGTCGGGAGCGGCGATGCTCATCGTGTACAACGCCGACCGCGTCCTGTCACAGGCCAAGGAGCGTGATCTCTACACCATCACCAGGATCGTCACTTTCCAGGACGCACCGCGGGCGCGAAACTTCCCGGAAACCGCCATCCGCAACCTCGACGGTGAGATCTGGGTCGACGCCGCCGGCCAGGCCTGGGTTGACTTGACCAACCCGGCATCGTGGGATTACCCGATCGCCCTCGGCGTGGAGGCGTGCCAGCTGGGGTTCGATGAGATCCAATACGACTACGTCCGGTTCCCGACCGACGGAGACATCGAAAATATTGCCTGGTCCCAGCCGGTGGGCGAAGAGCTACGGGTCGCCACCGTCTCCGGATTCCTTTCCCGGGCTGCCGAGGCTATCCACCAGGAGGGCTGCGTGGTGTCGGCCGACATCTTCGGAATCATCATGTCAACGACCGACGATCAGGGCATCGGGCAGCGGGTGACAGAACTCTCCGGCGCCGCCGACGCGATCAGCCCGATGATCTACCCGAGCCACTACGGGACCGGCTGGCGAAACCTCGAGCGGCCCAACGACCACCCCGGGATCGTCGTCTCCGATGCTCTGGCAAGCGGGCTGCCGAAGGCGACGGGCGGGGCGTTGATCCGGCCGTGGCTTCAGGCATTCGCCCACACGCCCGAGCAGGTCCGAGAAAGCATCGATGCCGCCGAAGCCGTGGGGATCGGCTGGATGTTGTGGAGCCAGGAGAGCCAGTTCGTCCCAGCGATGCTGCCCAAGTCCTGAGCGGCTGCGCCGCTCAGGCCGGTATTGAGTATCAGGTATGAGGTACAGCGACCATCTCGATACCTGATACTCGATACCTGATACCGCAGCAGCCGAAGGCTGGTGCCCAAATGCGAGGGTCGGAACCCGGTATGGGTTCCGACCCCGCTCCACCACTCCCCCTGCTGGCTGAGTAGTCTCCCGCTTTGCCACCGGCCCTTCCGTGAACCCGAGCCAGGCCTTGTGGCAATCCCCCACGTGACCTTTTCAGCCTCAAAGCCACCTTATGTCGACAGAATGTGGCCGTCGAGACACAATGCGTGGCAACACAAACGGACTAGTCACTTCTTCCAAGTAAGGCCAGTTAACGAGCAACCCAGAATCCTCGCCTCCCCCGCAAGCGCCAGCGCCGCGGGGGAGCCCCCTCTGCGCTCCGGCTGTCGCCGCAGCGCGTCTCCCCCGCGAAGCGGGGGAGACGAAGACCAGGTAGCGAGTCGCGAGTCACGAGTCACGAGTTGCTTCTCGGTCAGAGACGTCGCGATCACGCAGTCGGCGGCGAGCGCACTGCGAGGCGCCCAGCAAACATGGCCGCAGCTACTGTGACCGCCCGCCTGACGCGAAGGAGAGTCATGACCGTTCGCATCCAAGCCGATCTGCTCATCCCCGGACGGGGCGAAACGGTTGCCGACGGCGTCGTCGTGCTCGACGGCACGGCGATCGACTACGCAGGGCCGGCCACCGATGCGCCGGAAACACCCGGGGCCCAGGTAAGCACTGTTCGGACGGTGCTTCCGGGACTGTGGGAGTGCCACGGCCACTTCAGCGGAGAACGCTCCCCGGACATCGAGATCTGGGCGAAGGGCGACCCGGCAACCCAGGCCGCACGCTCCGTCTCCGACGTGCGCAGGACCCTCGACGGGGGCGTGACCTCGGTGCGCGAGCTCGGCGGCCTCGGCCTGTCGATCGAACCGGCGATCGCCGACGGATCCCTCCAGGGACCGACGATCTACGCCGCAGGAGACGTGCTCTCGACGACCGGCGGACACGGCGACACCCACGGGTTTCCCCTCGACTGGGTGCACGACGGCACCGGTTTTGGCGTGATGGCCGACGGCGTTCCCGAGTGCCTGAAGGCGGTCAGGCTCCAACTCAGAAGGAACGCCAGGGTGATCAAGATCTGCGCATCAGGTGGCGTGCTCTCCGAAGTCGACCATCCGATCCACCAACAGTTCTCGGCAGAGGAGCTCGCCGTCATCGTCGAAGAAGCTGCCCGTGCCGAACGCGTCGTCGCCGCCCACTGCCACGGCAAGCCCGGCATCATGGCCGCCCTCGAGGCCGGCGTACAAACGATCGAACACGGCTCCTATCTCGACGAAGAGGCAGCAGGCCTCATGATCGAGCGCGGGGCGATCCTCGTCCCCACCCGTTTCATCATCGACGCACTGCTCGATATGGAAGACGCCGTGCCCCGTTACGCCTACGAGAAGCTGGTTGTCGTCGCCGACCGCCACGCCGAGGCGCTCAAGATCGCCGCTGCCGCAGGCGTGAAGATCGCCATGGGCACCGACATCTTCGTCTCCGGCGACCTCTACGGACGCAACAGCCTGGAGATCAAGCACCTCCAGGATGCGGGTCTGAGCGCCCTCGAGGCCATTGAGGCAGCCACCGCCACCGGTCCCCTGACCCTCGGGCCGCAGGCACCGCACGCCGGCCAGTTGGTCGAGGGTTATGACGCCGACGTCATCGCGGTCGACTTCGACCCGATCCAGGACAACACCGGGTGGGGGAATCGCGACCGGGTGACCCACGTGTGGAAGTCGGGCGAACCGGTGAAGGGGCCAGAGTGACCAGTTGCCAGTTGCCAGTCAAAACACTCTTGCCGGGATCTGGTAGCCGGAACCGAGCGCAGCGAGCGAAGTGGTTGCTACTTCCTACTCGTCGGAGACGCGGTTGTAACCGAGGAAGTCCGCAGAGCCGGTTCGCATGAAGAGCTCATCGCCTGAAGTCTTGTCGTACAGGATGACGGCGCCGAGGATCGATAGGATCACGTCCGCTTGAAACATCACATCTTCCTCGCACGCCCTCTGGGTCGATGCCAGCTGACCGATCTCGATCATGTTTCCCGACGAGATCTCGTAGGTTCCCGTGAAGTCATTGCAGCCATCGGAGCCGGAGACGACGTCACCTTCGAAGGCGAGCGTCGGTTGGGTGCCTGGAAACACCTCGACGACCCCGTCGCCGAGTTCATAGGCGAAATAGTCCCAACTCGTCCCGTCGAGCGTGGATGCGTTCTCACCGCCACAGGCAGCGAGCAGCAGCGCGGTGGAAACCACCAGAAGCACGAGTCGCCTCACGCCGAGCGTTCCTCCGGAAGGTCGGCAGAGGACAGGTCGGAGATGGGCACCAGTGTGGGGTTGACCCGGTTGCGCACCACCTGCTCGTCGATGACGACCCTGGCCACGTCGGAACGGGAAGGCAGCTCGTACATGGTGTCGAGCAGCACTTCCTCCATGATCGCCCGCAACCCGCGAGCACCCGTCCCCCGGCGCATGGCTTGCTGGGCGATGGCGATGAGCGCCTCGTCGGTGACGATGAGCTCGACGCCGTCCATCTCGAAGAACTTGGCGTACTGCTTGACGAGGGAATTCTTCGGCTCGGTCAGGACTCGCACCAGGTCGTCGGTATCCAGATCATCGACGGTGGCGATCACCGGGAGCCGTCCAATGAACTCGGGAATGAGCCCGTAGGCGAGCAGGTCTTCGGGCAGCACCTGGGAAATCACCTCCGAGGGGCGTACCTCTTCCGCCGAGTGCACCTCGGCGCCGAACCCGACCGTGGTGTTGCCAATCCTCGACACGATCACGTCCTCTAGGCCGGAGAAGGCACCGCCGCACAGGAACAGCATGTTGGTGGTGTCGAGCTGGAGGAACTCCTGATGGGGGTGCTTGCGGCCTCCCTGGGGAGGAACCGAGGCCATCGTGCCCTCCAGGATCTTCAGCAGTGCCTGCTGGACTCCCTCACCGGAGACGTCGCGGGTGATCGAGGGGTTCTCGGCCTTGCGGGCGATCTTGTCGATCTCATCGATGTAGATGATGCCCTGCTCGGCACGCTTGATGTCGAAGTCGGCGGCTTGGATCAGTTTGAGCAGGATGTTCTCGACGTCCTCGCCGACGTACCCGGCCTCGGTGAGGGCGGTGGCGTCTGCGATGGCGAACGGGACGTTGAGCAGCCTTGCCAAGGTCTGCGCCATGAGGGTCTTGCCCGAGCCGGTCGGCCCGACCATGAGGATGTTGGACTTCTGCAGCTCGACCTCATCCTCGGTGGCCCGTTGACCGGCGCGGACCCGCTTGTAGTGGTTGTACACCGCAACGGACAGGATCTTCTTGGCGTAGTCCTGGCCCACGACGTACTGGTCGAGAAAGTCGTAGATCTCGTAGGGCTTTGGCAGTTCGGTGAACGAGATCTCCTCGCTGGCGGTCAGCTCCTCATCGATGATCTCGTTGCACAGATCGACGCACTCGTCACAGATGTAGACCCCGGGCCCGGCAATGAGCTTCTTGACCTGCTTCTGCGACTTACCGCAGAAGCTGCATTTGAGAAGCTCAGTTCCTTCGTATTTGGCCACGGGGTGACTCCCTACCCGGCGACGGCTTCCAATTGACGTCCTTGCAGAATGCTGTCGACTGCACCGTACTCCACTGCCTCCTCTGCACTGAGCCAGAAGTCGCGATCGGTGTCCTCGCTGACCGACTCAAGATCCCTACCGGTGTGGAGAGCAAGGATCTCGTTGATCTCCTCCCGGGTCTTCAGGATCTCCTTGGCGTGGATCTCGATGTCGGTGGCTTGGCCGCCGACACCGGAGACGTGTGGCTGGTGGACCATGATCCGTGAGTGCGGCAGCGCGTACCGCTTACCGTGAGCGCCGCCGGCGAGCAGCACGGCGGCTGCCGATGCCGCAAGGCCCATGCAGTAGGTGGCGACGTCGGGCTTGATGAACTGCATCGTGTCGTACACCGCCATCAGGGCATAGGTCGAGCCGCCCGGCGAGTTGATGTACAGGGCGATGTCCTTGTCTGGATCCTCACCTTCGAGGTGGAGCAGCTGCGCCATGATGATATTGGCGACGCCGTCGTCGATCGGGGTGCCGAGGAACACGATGCGGTCCTTCAGCAACCGGCTGTAAATGTCAAAGGCTCGCTCGCCTCGTGGCGTCTGTTCGACAACCGTTGGGACTAGATAACTCATATCACTCCTCGCCGGCTTCGGCGAGAGCCTCCTCTCCTAGTTCATCATCGGAAGCCGGCGGCTCCCTGTTGAGGTCAACCGCATTGCCTTCCGAGTCCACCGGCTCGGCCGCCGAGGCGATCCGCTCCAGTGCTTTCGAGCGGAGGATATCACCGGTCAGCGCTTCCTTTTGACCACTCGCGATCAGCGCCTCGTCGACCTCTTCTGGCGTGCTGTCCGATTGTGCCGCCAGGGCTTCGAGGGCCGCCTGGTACTCGTCGTCATCGACTTCGAGCCCGTCTATGGAAATGATGCCCTCAATCAAGACCCGTGTCGAGAGGGCCGTCATGGCCTGGGCACGGATCGACTCGGTGAACTGCTCCTGGTCCTGGCCGATGATCCGAAGGTACTCCTCGAGGCTGACGCCGTCTTGCTGGAGTCGCTCGAAGACGTTGCGGATCCGTGCCTCGGCTTCTGCGTCGACGAGGGCCTGGGGCAGGTCGATGTCGAGCTCGGCAACGAACTCCTCGATCGCCCGGCTCTCGAACATTGCACGGGCGCTCTGCACCTTCACGGCGCTGATGTCATCCTCGATCTGTGCGCGAAGCTCCTCCTCGGTGTCGAACTCGGTGACTTCGGAGACGAACTCATCCGAGACCTCGGGGAGGCGCTTGACCTTGACCTCCTTGACGAGGGCCCGGAGCTTCACCTGTTCCCCGCCGTGGTCGGTGAAGCCTGGAGGCAGTGTTCCCTCACCCTCGGCAATGGTCCCGACCGCGGCCCCGATCAAGATCTCGTCGAGGCCGGGAATGAAACTGTGCGACCCGACCTCGTAGAGCAGATCCTTTGCCGAAGCCTCCTCGATCGCGTCTTGGCCGGACAGTGCGTCGACGTTGTCCAGGACGTAGTCCTCGGCGATGGCCGGGCGATCGACATCCTCCAACTCGGCGAACTGATTGCGCAGGGCATCGATCTGCTGATCGATCTCTTCTGCCTCGACGATGGGGATTTCGACCTGGACTTTGCGGCCGGTGAAATCGGGGATAGCCTCGAGGATCGGCCAGAGGGTGATCACCACATCGACCTCCACGCCACCATCCTCGAGGTCGCGGATGTCAGTGATTGCTGGGAGCGTGGCTGGTTCGAGCTCCTCCTCGTCCATGATCTTGGCGACGGGTTTCGGCATGGTGTCCTCGACGGCGTGGGTGCGGATTTGGTCGGAGCCAACGGCGCGCTCGACCATCGCATAGGGCGCCTTGCCCGGCCGGAAGCCCTTGATCTTCATGTCCTTGGAGAGGTGGCGAGCCGCCTTCTGTTTGGCGTCCTCGAATTCGGTCTCGTCGAGCTGGATCGTCAGGGTGCGCTCGTAGCGGCCCGTCTCGTTGATTTGGGTTTCCACGACTCTCCAGTGCTGACTTGGGGTGAGCGACGGGATTCGAACCCGCGACCTCCTGGACCACAACCAGGCGCTCTTACCAGGCTGAGCTACGCCCACCATGCGCGCTGTCGCGCATCGACAATCGTAACGATAGAGATGGACGCCCGGTACCCCCGGCACGACTCGAACGTGCAACCTGCGGATTAGAAGTCCGCTGCTCTATCCAATTGAGCTACGGGGGCTCAGAGGGTGCGTGGCAATCTGCAATCGCGGGGCACCCGTCGGGGGAAATACTAAGCAGGGCGGTCGGGTTCGCCCCGTCGCACGCGTCATTGGCAAGCACCCCGGCAGAGCGGGTGACGGGGATCGAACCCGCATAGCCAGCTTGGAAGGCTGGAACTCTGCCATTGAGCTACACCCGCGGACGGTCGGTAGGTTACCCAGGGCCTATCGCTTGACCGCGACGGTCAATCCGTCGAAAAGCGGGAGCACCTGGGTGTCGAGTCGAGGGTCGGCAGCGGCCGATGCGTTGAACCTGCGAACCGCGTCGATGGATTCCCCAGCCTGGTCGGGGTCGGCCACCCGACCGCGTCGCAGCGTGTTGTCGGCGACGATGACACCACCGGAATTGAGGCGAGGGATGACCAGTTCGAGGTAGTCGGGGTAGCCGGTCTTGTCGGCATCGATGAAGGCCAGATCGAATGTCGGCTCCTCGGCCATTGCTCTGAGCGAGTCGGTGGCGGGGCCAATGCGGAGGTCGATGCGGTCCTCGACGCCGCCTTTCTTCCAGTAGCGGCAGGCGATTGCGGTCCATTCGTCGCTGACGTCGAGGGCGATGATGCTTCCGTTCTCGGGGAGCGCGGTCGCCATGGCCAGCGACGAGTAGCCAGTGAAGGTGCCGATCTCGAGGATGTCCCTGGCTCCGGAGACTTGGATGAGGAAGCGGAGGAACGCTGCCTGCTCGAGGCTGATTTGCATGTCGGCTTCTGCGAGCTCGGCGGTTTCGTCGATCAAGGCGCGCTCGAGTTCCGACGGTGGCGGCGTGTGGTCGGCGATATAGGCCGAGAGTTGGTCGTCGAGGAGAAATGACTGTCGTGACATCCGTCGGGCTGGCCGGATTTGAACCGGCGACCTCCGCGTCCCAAACGCGGCGCGCTGCCAAGCTGCGCCACAGCCCGTGCCGGTATTGTCGCAGGATATTCGTCACACTCGACTGATACGTTGCGCGCGGCCGTCGCGTGTATGCGTAGTGACACTGAGTGTGGGTTTGCATACGTGCGACGCTCCCAGCCCTGATAGTCTTCCGCTGGGTCGCTAGCTCAATCGGCAGAGCAACGGATTCTTAATCCGTAGGTTGCGGGTTCGATTCCCGCGCGACCCACGAAGCCCCACACGACGGGGGCTTCGCCGCGTCAGCGCTCCGACGGCGGCGTGAAGAAGAAGGCGCCACCGGTGTCGTCGGTCGACGAATCACCCTCGAGCTCATACCCCGCTGCCGCCCAATCCGACAGCCCACCCTCGTATCGTCGCACGTTCTCATACCCGGCCTCTCTCAGCCACTGATAAGCAAACTGGCTCGCCACGCATGCCGGGTCCGTGCAGTACACCACGATCTCATCGTCGAGATCGAGCTCTGCCTGTGCCTCGTCGACCGTGTTGTAGTGGAGCGACCCCGGGATGTGCGCCACGCGGTATCCCCACTCGTGCATCGCCATGATCAACTTGAAGTCGTCCCCACGATCGAGCTTTGCCTTGAGGTCTTCGCGTTCGATGGTATTGATCTCGTATTCCATGGCCCGGAGCCTACCGAGCCGAGCTCTGCGAGAATTCGGGCACGCGGGCGTGGCGGAATTGGAAGACGCGCCAGGTTTAGGACCTGGTGGCCGCAAGGCCGTGGGGGTTCGAGTCCCTCCGCCCGCACCTTTGCTCTGTAAGGAGTTTGACAGAACCGGGTCCGCGGCGTTGCGGATTGGATCAGGCCGATTGCAACCCTTTTGCAACCCGTTCAGTCTCCGCCAAGGACTTCAACGCTTCGCTGCCCAAGCAACTTGTTGTTCCACGCAGCGATCAACCCCTCGAAGTCGTCGGCTCTGTATGTTCACGAAGCTCCACCCCGAAGGAGGCAGGACGTGAGCGAAGTCACGGACAGAGCATGGTCGATGCCGATAAAGGATCTTGCCCGAGAGGCGGGAATGTTGATAGCTGCGGGACCGACCAGCAGACAGCATGAGGGTCAGGCTCTCATGGACGTGCTACAAGCTCGGTCGGCTTACGAATCCGCGATGGTCAACGAGAAGCTCGTGAGCAAGACCCGCAACCTCGCCTTTGCGACGTGGGCGCTCGTGCTAGCCACGATCCTGATCGTTGGTTCTACAGCGTGGGTCGGATGGAATCGAGCCTCTGAGCAAGCCGACGTGGCAACCTGGCTCAACTACGAAGCGTGCTTGCGTTCCACCGACGCAGTCGACCGGATTCTGAGCCTCGCCGAACTAGAGCAGATGACGTTCCTGTGGCGAGACAACGCAGCGCCCGACTATAGGGAGCAACGGTTGTCTGAGTTCGGTCAGATAACCGACGACGCCACGCTTCGTTGTCGGCCTTGGCTCCCCGAGGTCCCATCCGTCTAGCGCCAGTCCCGGCCATGTTCTCTGGTCACGAATGATCCGGTTCTCCGTTCTAACCAGGGCGGTTCATCCCGAACCCTCGATCAGCGCCGCCACCGTTTCGGCGGCGTCTCGGTCCATGCCTTCGGTGACGTCCGGCGGAGAGCGAATCGAGGGATCACCCATAACGGAATACCTCTACATTGTCGGCGACGTCGCATACAGGATGTTCGACTGCGAACCTCCCCCATCTGTTGGAGAGTCAATCGAGGGAGCGTCTGAAGAAGCCTCGGAGTTCTTCGTCCGTATCCACTCGCAAGACCAGGATGCGGCAATCAATGCCACCTACCTCGACCTGATCGCCCGATCGGATGCAGCGATAGCAGACCTCGAGTTCCTCGATGCGATGCGTTTTGATTTCCCAGAAGCCCTTTCAACGAGAAGCGACGAAGGTCTGAGAGTGCAGGCACGGTTCTTGTGCGTCGAACTCGGCGAATTCGGTGCGCAGGAAAACTGGGATGCGTACCACGCACCAGGTTCATTTTCCATCGACACTGACATCACTGACATAGCGCTTGTCGGACGAAGCATGTTCTACTGGGGAGGCAGGGCCCACTGCATCGAGCCGCATGAGCGCATAGCATGGGAAGACTGGGTCGCTCTCGAACTCCAATTCGGCAATAGCGAAGACAACTTCAACTACATGCTCTACGGCCTCGACAACGCCAACGAAGGCAACATCGGACCCGAGTACGAGGTCGGGTTCGCAGCTGCGTGGAGCGACGATAAGTGGGCCGAATTCATCATGGGACTAATCGAGGGCACACTCGGCAGTCCCGGCTATGGCCCGGACGGCTTGGGGCAGCTTCACGCCTTTGCAGCCGCTCGAGTGTTTGCACAGCAGTAGTTCACTTGCCCTTCAAGGCCCTGAATCTTTCGACTGGAATATTGCCTTTGAGTGGCCACACGGTCAAGGTGCTGGCCCGGCGACTGTTCGGCAGCAGTGTCCACTCCGGCACGTATCACATAGAAAAGCATGGGTAAGCCGACGCCGTTCACGTACCCGCCCAGAATGGTGGCCCTGGTGCGCAGGGCGTACCCGCAGCTGGGCGCCCGCCGCACCGCTGAGATCACCGGTTTATCTGTGCGGACCGTGTATCGGTGGTGCCGCGACCTGACCGACCCGCGGGACCGGGAACGCACCGCGGCTGCTGCTGCCGCTAACCGGGAACGGGGGGAGCGGGACCGGCTCGAATACAACCTACGGATACTGGAATCAATGGACGACGAGATGGACCCGAAAGCGATGCTCGCCGCGGTTCTGGCCCTGAAATCACCCTCGCCGCGGTAGATCCCTTGCGGACGCCGCTCAGGGGCCGGTAGTTCGGGTCCAGGCCGCCGCCAGAGGCCCCCTTTTTTATGTGGCACGTGGCAATGCCTAGGCGATGCCGCACCCCAGTCAGTCGTCGTCGGGGCGGGTGAAGGTGGGTCCGACGAGTGCTGCAAGCTCGTGCCGGCTAGCGATGCCGAGCTTCTTGAAGATGTGGCCCTTGTGGGTTTCGAGAGTCTTGACCGAAATTTCGAGACGGTCCGAGGTTTCACGATACGTATAGCCCCGCGCGATGAGGTTGACGACCTCTCGCTCGCGGGGCGTGAGACGCTCGATGCCACTGCCTGTGTCGATCTCGTCGTCGATGTCGAGGAGGTAGCCTGCCACTTCCTTCGACACCGGCTTGTGTCCGCCGAGGGCACTGTCGAGAAGATCGGCGAGGTCTTCGCTGTGGGTCGTTTTCGTGAGGTATCCGTCGACGCCTGCGTTCATCATCGTGACCACGTCCAGACGCGAGGTCGACACGGTGAACGCCACGACACACGTGCCCGGCAAGGCTTTGCGGATCTCACCTGCCACTGCGGCTCCCCCTCCCCCGGGAAGGCGAACATCGAGGAGAACGATGTCGGGCTTTCGCTCCTTGGCCAGCTCGATCGCCGAGTCAACGTTGTCGGCCTCTCCGACGATATCGAAACGCTCCTCGAGGAGAGCCCGTGTGCCGAGTCGGACGACATCATGATCGTCGACGAGGAGCAATTGGGGTCGAGCGGTCATGGCATCATCATGCTGAGCATGATCTCCGTGCCCTCACCAGGCTCGCTCGTGAGATTGCTCTCGCCACCTGCGTCTTGAACCTTGGCGAAGTGGCGCCCGATGCCCCGAGACGGGTCAATCCGGTTCGTGTCGAAACCGGTCCCTCGATCTCGGATATAGACGGAGAGTGTGTCTTCGACGATCTCGGAGTAAAGCTCAATCCTCCCATCCGAAGAATGCTTGGCGGCGTTGATCATCGCTTCTCTGCTGGCGTCAATGATCAACCACAGCTCGTCACCGAGCTCACAGTCGCTGCGGATCACAGCATCAATCTCAACACGGTAGAGGTCTTCGACGTCACCGGTCGCACCCAACAGTGCCGCTCGGAAACTGTCATCGAACCTGGATTGCATCTCCGCAATGGTTGTGCGCAATTCCCGTTCTTGATGCCGTGCGAGATGCCTGACCTCGTCTGGGCTCTCCGCCGACAACCGGATGGCATGGAGTGTCTGGAGAACCGAGTCGTGGAGATCATCCGCGAGCACAAATCGCTCCTCCCACCGAGCCGCCTCCGTCCGCTCGCGACCCAGATCGGCCTCGGCAGCACGACGACGCCGGTCATAAAACCGCAACGCATCAAACGCCCACCCAACGATGAGGGCAAAGATGAAGAAGGTGACGCTGCCACCGGTCGCGACCAGCCCCCGACCCTCAACCACGTGCACCAATACCTGCTCGATCGTAAGAGCAACACTGGCAGCCAATGCCGCGAGCAGACCCCCGGCGTACGCGGCCACCAGGATCCAGGAGATCAGGTAACA
>Ga0255056_10000206_pt1 | contig 16279 bp, 11 predicted proteins | sample Cases_109_1_MG_FD_183639 | JGI IMG/M metagenome (GOLD analysis project Ga0255056, IMG submission 183639) | Seawater microbial communities from Amundsen Gulf, Northwest Territories, Canada - Cases_109_1 | ecosystem: Environmental > Aquatic > Marine > Gulf | place: Canada: Northwest Territories... | reverse complement strand
CGACACCTCCGTTCCGGAAATGTTCCAGCCCTCTGGATTAAGGACTGTAGCCACGATATCCATACTGTCGTCGTCCGGGATACCGGTAGTAATGACCAATTGGTCCGACTGAGATTCAAAGGTACTGCCTCCCGTCGTCGCCGAGGCAGTTACACGCACAGCTGTAGCAATAGTGCCCGCCTGAACAGTAGTCTGAACTAAGCCGTTGTTATCAGAAGTAGCCGATGACGGATCAAGAGTAATCCCTCCAACCGTAGTATTTAGCGCAAAAGTAACATCTTGTCCTTGTACTGGATCACCCTGAACATCAACTACACGGAATATTACTACAGCGGTTTCGGAACGGCCGGCACCGCCAGTACCTTGCAGTGTGATACTTGCAGGCGTAGCGGAAACAAATTCAATACTACCGACGGACCCCGCCTGTACTGTTAGTGAACCGGTCGCAGTATGTGTAGTACCACTAATGCTTGCAGAAGCGATGATGGTGTCGGATCCTACACAGCCCTGGGCCAGATATGTACTGGAAGCAACACCATTAACAGTAGTTACCGAGGCATCCATGATGGAAGCACCAGTGCCTACACAGCCCGAGGTGAAGGAAACATCCACCGGGGTGGTATAGAGATTATTGGCAGCATCGACAATCAAAACTGTGGCACTGGTAGTACCACCTGCAGATAATGTTGTAAGGCCAATATCTATTGTATCTGCGATAAAACCCGTAACAGAAGTACCGACGACCGTGCCGTAACCCATTCTTAAGACTGTCGGCCCGCCGCCTCCACTCGTTGACACCTGAAAACTGACTGTGTCCGTGGCAGTCGTACCTTGATAGGTGATCGAGGCCGTAGCTATTCCTGCACCTTCAACCCCGCCCTCTTCCAGACCTATGGTGGCCGCACCTGAGATATTTGTTAAAGCGGTGCCTGAAGCGGGACTTAGAACGCCAAGAGTCGCAGTAATAGTGACTACTTGGTCGGCCAGGGCAGCGCCATCCAAGGTGACGGTGGCACGAAGTTCACCAGGATTTGTAGGGGACACGCCCGTTGCTGTGGTGCCACTGGCCGCGTCGACCAGCACCACACTAATGGCCAGCGTTCCGCCGGTTCCGCCGGGTCCGCCGCCTGTTAACGGACCAGCACCATCACCACTACATGCCGTAAACCCGGCCATAAGAATAAGCAAAAAAACAATATTTATTGCTTTCATGGCAGTTGTTTTTGCAACTGAGAAAATCCGAAATAGGGGCTGTATCGGTGCGCTCGTACTAATGATTGCGGCCATGTGTTGTACCATCCGTATGTCTTTACGTTGATAATGATTTTTCGCCAAATTCTAATGTCTGAATAAGAGGCAGGATGCATGACGCCCTCGCAAGTTTTGGGAATCTGCGTCACAAAAACCCCCACTGCTTGGTCCCGAGTTATTCAAAGTGTGATCAGAGTCCCAAATATGCAAGTTCGGAATTGGCAGCTATAAAGTTAGAATGGTGGCCAGGGGCGGACCGATTCGCGAAGCGAATCAGGACAGACGAACGAAGTGAGTCTGCCCGAAGGGCAAGAATCAGCGCCAGCTGATTCGTAGTCAATCGAACCACCGACACGCGGATTTTCAGTGAACAGACTTCGCAATCTACCGTAACCCAAGGTAATCCAAGAGCACGTATCGCGTCGATTTCGACCGGCGTTAGGTCACCATGGATTACGTTAGGTGACGCTGGTTTGGGCACCAAAGTGGGCACTAGGAAGGCTGGAGAATCGGCGCTACGCCATCAACGTTAAAGTCGCTTCGACCCCTATGTTCTGGCCCGTGTAGAATCATCGCAATGAAAATGATTCGAGTACTGTTTCCGTTTGTCGTCTCGCTGCTTGTCGCTTGCGATGGCAACGAGTCGCAAGACGTTCACCCCGTCGCCAGTCTGCTGCTCGTCAATGGCGACGTCGTCACGGTGGATGCTGCGCTACCGCGTGCCAAAGCCGTCGCGATCGAGGGCAACCGTATTCTTGCCGTCGGCACGAACGAAGAGTTGTCGAAGTATCGCGGCGACGACACCGAGTTCATCGACCTGCACGGCCAGATGGTGATACCGGGTTTCATTGAAGGCCACGGTCACTACACGAGCTTTGGCGGATCGTTGATGATCCTCGACTTCCGCTACGCACGGAGTTTTGCCGAGATCGTGTCGATGGTTGCGGCAGCGGCGGCCGAGACGCCTCCCGGTGAGTGGGTCGTCGGGCGGGGCTGGCACCAGGACAAATGGGAAACGCACGAAGAGGTGCTCGTTGAAAGACTGCCTGTTCACAACTCGCTGAGCGACGCAACGCCCGAGCATCCCGTAATGCTTATTCATACAAGCGGTCACGCCGTGTTCGTGAACCAGCTCGCCATGACGCTCGTGGAGCTCGACGGCAACACCAAGCCGCCCGATGGCGGCGAGATCGTTCTTGACGAAAACGGCCTGCCCACGGGCATGATGCGCGAGGCAGCGCAGGATGTTTTTCGTATCGCTCACTCCGGGCACCAGGGGCGCCGACCGGCAGGCGTTGCCGAAGCGGAGCTACGACGCATGGTGACGCTCGCCGGTGAAGAGTCACTACGTCACGGCATTACCTCTTTCCAGGATCTCGGGACGACGTTCGCCGAGGTCGATTTGCTGAAGGCGATGGCCGACGAAGGCAGCCTGCCCGTGCGGCTGTACATGGCACTCGAGGAACAGGCCGCGGACATGGCGGGCCGCCTGGACGACTATCGCATGATCGGCTACGGCAACAACTTCCTCACGGTGCGCAGCATCGGTGAAAAAGTCCTGGACGGTGCGCTTGGTACACACGGCGGCTGGCTGCTGGAACCTTACTCCGATATGCCGCGCAGTTACGGCCTGAATGTCGTCCCGGTCGAGGAGATAGAAGCATCGGCGCAGCTCGCAAGTGAACACGACTACCAGATGGCAATCCAGGGCATCGGCGATCGGGCGTATCGGGAGCTTCTCGACATTTACGAGGCGGCGTTTGCGAAGCACCCCGACAAAACCGATCTGCGCTGGCGTATAGAGCATGCACAGGTGATACATCCCGACGACGTCTCGCGAACGGTCGCGCTTGGCGTTATCCCGGCTGTGCAGGGGATATTTGCCTGTTCAGACGGACCCTGGGTAGAGGAACGCCTTGGCGAGGAACGCACCCGCGAGCGGGGTTACATCTTTAACACGCTCGCCGAAGCAGGCCTGGTGCCGACCAACGGGACAGACCCGCCCGTCGACGAGATCAGCCCGATCGGCAGCTTTCATTGCTCGGTGACGCGCCGGCTGCCCGACGGCACATTGTTCCAGCCACAGGAAGTGTATTCTCGCGATCGCGCACTTTATTCCTACACAATGGGTAACGCGATTGCGGCGTTCGAAGAGAATATCAAGGGTTCGATAACGCCAGGCAAGCTGGCCGATATCACAGTGCTGTCGCAAAACCTGTTAACCGTTTCAGACGACACGTTGCTCGACACCGAAGTTGTAATGACAATCGTGGGTGGCCAGATCCGATATCGCGACGGCGAGATCGTGCGATAGAATTTCCTGTCCTTAAGGGGATTGAATTGTAATGCTTACTCACTATATTGTCCCATCGTTACTCAGCATCATGCTGCTCGTCGCGTGCGACTCGGCAACGGATCCACAGCAGCCGCAAGCAGAGGCCCGCAACGTCATCCTCTTCGTCGGTGATGGTTTCGGGGCCTCCCAAGTAACGCTCGGCGTTCAATATGCGCAACTGATTGAGAAGCGCGAGCTGAACATTGAGTCGCTCATGCATGACGGAAATACCGGCTACGCACTGCCGGTGCCGTTCGAAAGAATCGTCACTGACTCTGCCGCCGCCGCGACACACTTCTCAACCGGTCAGGCGGTCCTGCCCCAAACCCTGGGGTTGACTCCCACCGGCTATCCGATCGAGACAATTGTTGAGTGGGCTCACAAACGCAACCTCGGAACTGGCATCGTCTCGAACATGCGCATTACGCACGCGACCCCTGCTGCCTTCACCGTTCATCAAGGCTCGCGATACGTCAGTGAGCAGGTGCTGATGGACGACGTCTTGCGAGAGCGTGACGTCGACGTCCTTCTCGGCGGCGGAGCACGAGCTATGGTTCCCGCCGGAATGAAGGTCTCTGAGGTTCTTCCGGGCATTCCCGCGGAGTTGGACGAGGAGTCGAATCGCGAGGACGAATCAAACCGGATCGAGGAAATGGCGGCTGCGGGCTATACAGTCGTTTCGGATTCTCCGTCATTACATGCGGCTGCAACCCACGCAACAAAACTCCTGGGCATCTTCTCGGCCACTCATCTCCCATATGTCATCGACCGTCGACAGATGAATCTCTCGACCGTTCCGACCGTGGCGGAGATGACAAGTGCTGCGCTCGACGTACTTTCGCGACGCGATGAAGGCTTCTTCCTGCTCGTCGAAGGAGGACTAATCGACTATGCCGGGCATGAAAACGACCCTGGAACAATGTTGCACGAGATACTGGACTTCGACGAAGCCGTGGGTAAGGGTCTGGAGTTTCAACGCAACCATCCCGACACTCTCGTACTTGTAACGGGGGATCATGGTGTCGGCGGATTTTCATTCACGTATGCCAATTTCGGTCCGATCGAAAAGCTTACGCTTGAAAGCGGCGTCGTTTATCAACCGAGCGATGTGTATCCCACCACGGCCCCGCTCGAGATACTCTTCCGTCAGGACGCATCCTACTTGTATATCCTGAGGCAGGCCGGTGCGGACCCCGAAAAACTCGTCGAACTCGTTCTTGAACACACGGGTCTCGAGATGTCGATGGACGAGGCTAGAGAGGCGCTGGTCAGAGACGATGAGGGGCTCGCCTGGATGAAAGATTATCGTCCTTTCTACGCCTATCCAGGGCAAAATGCCCCCGCGTTACTCGGTCGGACATTGTCGCGGCAAACCTTCGTGGTTTGGTCGTCGAGCGGGCACACGAGTGACATCGTCCCGACTTACGGGCGAGGGCCGGGCGCCGAGAAGCTGAGGGGCATTTATCCGAACACACACATTTACACGGTGATGCGTGAAGCACTGGAGTAACAGGGGTGGCCTGCAGCCTCGAACATGCGGATGCGGGCGAACGGTTCCATGGCCAACAAAAATCGGCAACATCTTCGTAAATATTTGGGAGGATTGAATCGTGAAACTAAATCATTTCTGTCTGGTTGCTATTTTGAGCGCCAGTTTATCGCTCGCCGCAAATGCAGCGGTCAAAGTTGATGTCATCAAGAACCCGTACGGTGGCGCACGCAATTCGCCGGAGCTGTCGACCAACCCTGACTACATTCACGCCGCGGGGCTTGAACGACTTATCGGAGAATGGGGTGGCGAGCTGATCCGGCCCATTCAGGACATTCGCCTGAATGCCGAGCAAGAACGTCAGTATGGTGAGTGGAATCGCATGGCACTGGCGAATGCGAATTTTGCCGATGTGGTTCGTGAAGGACTGCAGGACGATCTGATCACGATTGGCCTGGAAGCGAACTGCAACGATTTGCTCGGTATGCTTTCGGGACTCAAATACGATTCTGATGGTAATGCGCGGCGCGTTGGGCTGGTCTTTATCGACGCACATGGGGATTTCAATACTCCGGAAACCACGCTGTCTGGAATGCTCGGTGGCATGCCCGTGGCAATTGCTGCAGGACATGCGCTGCATAATGTTCGCAAGACTACTGGACTGGCAGAGCCGTTGCCTATGAGTGACATCGTCTGGGGTGGCGTACGTGACCTGGACCCACTCGAGGCCGATCGTTTTACCGAGTATGAGGTCCAGCAATTTTCTGTGCAGGATGTTCGCGAGCTATCCGCCAACCTGAAAAAGAAGATGGACGACCTCGCCGACAGAGTCGATGTGGTCTACGTTCACATCGATATGGACGTGCTTGATCCGGCAGAAGTACCAGGGCATAGCCTGGCCGTAGCCGACGGTCCGAGCAGCAAAGACCTGGCCGCGGCGATGACAATGATGTTCGAGAACCCCAAGACTGTCGCACTCGGGATAGCATCCACACCGTCATTCAGTCTTGATCCTGACGGCGTGAGCCGACAGGCAGCGCTCAATCTTATAGAAGGTGCTATCAAGGGCGCGCAGGCTCGTTAGAGAATCGACATCAAGTCGATTCGAGTCAATCGAACCACCGACACGCGGATTTTCACTGCGTGCGACCTAAAGACTTCACTCCAGCGCACCACCATCAATCTCGAGCACGGTCCTCAGGAGCACGCTCGCACCATTCGCCATATCTTGTGCCGATGTGAATTCCTTCGGCGAGTGACTGATGCCCTTGGCGCTTGGCACGAAGATCATGCCGGTCGGTGCGATTAGCGCCATGTCCTGTGCATCATGACCGGCGCCACTAGGCATGAACTTGAAGCTCAGGCCCAGGTCGTCGGCTGACGCCGCGATGATGCGGCGCATGCGTTCGTCGGTCGGACCCGGCGGTGCAGCGACGTCAATCTCTTCATGGCGAATCGGCGTAAAGCGCGCGTCGGCAATACGATCGCTTGCGGCGCTGATGTCGTCGAACATACGTTGCATCTTTGCAGCAGAGAGATCACGAATCTCGAGACTCAATACGACCTTGCCCGGAATGACATTGGGTGCGCCCGGCTCTGCGTGAATTCTGCCGACCGTTGCGACTTGCGCCCCTGGCATACTAGTCGCCACCTGGTTTACAGCCAGTATGTACTCCGCTGCACCGATCATCGCATCCCAGCGGCGATTCATCGGTGTTGTGCCCGCGTGATTCGCGAAACCTTCGATCGTGACATCCCACCAGCGGATGCCGACGATGCCTTCGACGACGCCGATATCGATGCCTTCTTCATCCAGGATGGCACCCTGTTCGATGTGCAGCTCGATGAAAGCCTTGATATCTCCGGGCTTGCGCTCGGCCAGGTCGAGACGATTCGGATCACCGCCGACCGCGCGGATGCCCTCGCCTATTGTCATGCCGCTGTGGCTCATGACGCTCAAGGTCCGGTTGTCGACCTTGCCGATCATGGCCCGGCTACCCGTGAGGCCGCCTTCTTCGTCGGTGAAGCTGACGATTTCCAGGGGATGCCGCGTGCGGATATTGCTTGCGTCAAGCAATTCAATGACTTCGATCGCGCCGATGACACCAACGTCGCCGTCGTAATTACCGCCGCCGGGCACGGAATCGATATGCGAGCCAAACATGATGGTTGGCAGATCCGGTTCGCTGCCCTCGCGCCGCCCGATGATGTTGCCAGCTGTATCCGACCGTACCGACAGGCCCGCTTCTCTCATCAGGTCCATGATGTAGGCGCGACCGGCGAGGTCAGCCTCACTGAAGGCAATTCGGTCGACACCGCCGTCCGTGTTGGCACCAAATGCAGAAAGCGCCCCGATGCGTTGCTCCATGCGGTCGGCATCGGCTTGTAGGTTGTCCGCTGCCGCGGCGAGTGTCAGCGTCAGGAAAAAGAGGCTAAGGAGAATGGTGCACTTGATTTTTGAATTCATCATTCAGCTCCACGCCGAGCCCGGCGCCGGTGGGAACGGTTATTCTTGCTTCACTGTCCAGTGAATAAGGACTGTGTTTAAGAAGCCCAGTAATTGTTTTGTGCGGCCAGACCTCAACCATGCAGTATTTTTCGTCGGACACTGTTGCTTGAAATTGCAGATCAGCGGCAAGGCCAACGGTGTCTGAGAGTGCCATACGACTCGGGAAGTGGCTACGGGAAGATGTACCCAGATTTCATCATTCTACATGCAAATGTAAACGGTCAGTTGGCGGGAAGTATTTGAAAAGAATGGTGGCCAGGGGCGGACCGATTCGCGAAGCGAATCAGGACAGACGAACGAAGTGAGTCTGCCCGAAGGGCAAGAATCAGCGCCAGCTGATTCGTAGTCAATCGAACGTGGTTCTCAGCTACTGGCTTCAGATACCAAAAGACCCCTTCACGGGGTCTTTTGGTATCTGCTGGCCAGGGGCGGAATCGAACCACCGACACGCGGATTTTCAGTGAACAGATTTAGCGATCCAGCATGACCCAAGGTAACCCGACAGAACGTAATGCGTCAGAATTGTGGCGCGGTAGGTGCTCTTGGGTGACGGTAGGTGATCCTGGTTTGGGCACCAAAGTGGGCACCTGAGAAATGACCGTCCGCTATACCCCGACATTCTCGACCGGTCGACGCAACATTGAAATCTGCTTCCGGCATTCATATCCGCCGTGCCAATGGGGCTGTGACAGTGACCGGCGCCAATGAGCTAGCGAAAATTCCAGAACCATGCCCGTAGAGGGATTCCAGGGGAAGATCGAACCGGCAACCCGTTCACTGATCCGGGCCCGGGCGCGCCTTTTCTCGATGTGCTGTGTACTTATGGCCTGTGACTTACCGTAGACTTGGCCGGTGACTAGCCCGAATAAAAGGCGATTTTTTTCCCCGGCGACATTATTGGCCGAGCTGAAGCGACGCCGGGTTTATACTGTAATCGCAGCCTATGCGGTGGTCGCTTTCATTTTACTGCAGATTGGCGAGATTACGTTCCAGCCGCTAGGGTTCCCCAACTGGGTCATGATCGCACTCATTGTGTTCGTGATTATCGGCTTCCCGGTCACCGTCGTTCTCGCTTGGATTTTCGATATAACGCCACCTAGAATCCATCGTACGTCGGCGTATCAATACCCGGATACGGTCGCCGACGACAAACCCTCGGTTGCCGTATTACCTTTTGTCGACATGAGCCCCGAACAGGATCAGGGCTATTTCTGCGAAGGAATGGCGGAGGAGATTCTCAATGCGTTGAGCAAGATCCGGCAGCTCGCCGTGGCGGCGAGATCATCGTCGTTTCTGTACAACACCGGCACCGGCGACGCCCGCGAAATCGGGCGCGAACTGGGCGTCAAAACCATACTCGAAGGCAGCGTTCGCAAGTCGGGAAACCGGTTGCGAATTACGGCGCAGCTCGTCAAGACGGCTGACGGTTATCACATTTGGTCCAAGAGTTACGATCAGGAATTGCAGGACGTGTTCAGGATTCAGGACGAAATCGCGAAGAGCATCGCGGAGGCCTTGCTCGAGACGCTTACACCGACACAACATTCTGCGCTCCGGACCAAGGCGAGCAAGGATGTCGGCGCGTACGAGTACTACCTTCGCGGCCGCCAGTTTTTCAGACGATTTCGGAGAGTGGATATCGAGTATGCACAGCAGATGTTCCGCCAGGCGATCGATATTGACGCGGACTTCGCACCGGCCTGGGCCGGTTATGCAGACTGCTTTTCCTTTCTCGTAATGTACGCGGACCCAATGCCTGGTTACCCAAAGCAGGCGCGGACTGCTAGTAAAAAGGCGCTAGAGCTCGATCCGAGTCTTGCTGAGGCGCATGCATCGCGCGGCCTGGCGTATCTCGTCAGCAACGACTTTGATGCAGCGGAGGCAGAGCTCGAAAAGGCAATGGAGCTGAATCCACGCTTGTTCGAGGCCCATTACTATTTCGCGCGTACGCGTTTCCACCAGGGCAGGCTCGAGGAAGCCATCGAGTTATTCAAGTCTGCCGGTGAAATGGATCCGACCGATTACCAGTCGAGATGCCTGCGCATACAGGTGCTGCGCGGTCTCGGCCGCGACGAGGAGTCCGTTGCAGAGGCTAAGGAGGCGATCCAGGTTGTCGAAAACAATCTGAAGTGGAATCCCGATGATGCACGCGCGTATCACCTGGGCGCGGGCACGTTGGTGGTCCTTGGCGATACCGAACGCGCGAAGCGCTGGTTGCACCGTGCGATCGAAATAGATCCAGAGGACCCGGTCGTGCTTTACAACGTAGCGTGCAATCTTGCCACTCTCGGAGAAATTGAAAACGCGATTAAATATCTCGATAACGCGATCCAGCACGGCACGGTCAGTGCCGCATGGATGCGCAACGACGAGGACCTCGCGAATCTTCGTTCGGATCCGCGATACGCCGAGTTACTCGAGCGGCTCGAAGCCAGAGAGCATGGCCGCAAATGACACATATCGGACAATTAGACAAGAAAACAGGACTATGGAGGTTGGTCGGATTCGACCTGAAGTACTAATTTGTTATGGTGGCCAGGGGCGGAATCGAACCACCGACACGCGGATTTTCAGTCCGCTGCTCTACCAACTGAGCTACCTGGCCAAATTTTCAGTCCTTGCCTACCCTGTCGCTACGCGACCCCGCTACCTGGCCATAACCGGTCGCGGGCTGGGGCCCGCTCGTACGAATTGAGGGGAGCCCCTCAAAGAGCGGGGTATTAGACCGATAAGCGGTTGCTCAGTCAAGGAATAATGGCCGGGCTGAATCGCAGCCCGGCACATCGAAATTGGCGAGTTTACATGTCGATGACTTCAGCCAATTCGATCGATCCGCCCGAGGCAAGAATTGGGCATCCACGGCCCTTGGCGATCGCGTCATCAAGGTCGGCCGCTTCGATCAGGCTGTAGCCGCTGGTCGGATTGGAACCGCCGTTTTCGGCGACCGATCCATCGCTGTCAATGGTGCTGGACTTGCCCACTGGGTTGCCACCGTCGATAACCGCGGCCCCCATTGATCCGAACCAGGCACCCCAGGCGTCGAGTACTTCGGCGAGTTCAGCCTCGCTCTCTGATTGCTTGCCGCCATGATAAACAAACAAGTATTTTGTCATTGCTCTCTCCTTTAGTGGTTTCCAGGCCATTCTCGACCCAGAAGTAGAGGGTACCTACAGGATATTGACGAAACATCGGTCATTTTGCCGATATTTGATCTCCAGGGTTGTGTAGACTGCACAATATGATGGCCGGATCGACCGAAAACACACGGATTGCGGCAGCATTGGACACCCTAAAGGTCTACGGCGTTGTTCCAGGTGTGGCCAAGACGCTCCGAAGCAGTGCTGACGCCATGGTGCGGGAGTTGCGGGAGACCGTAATGGCTGAGGTTAACGCCTATACGCAGTCGGGCAACCCTGATGTATTGCCCGAGATGCAGCAACATTTGCAGCAACTGGTTGAAGAGGCGTGCCGGCTGCTCGGTGGGAAGCGGCCCGACGAGCTCGGCTTCGTAACGGCTCACGCCCGTCGGCGGGCTGAGCAGAAGTTTCCCCTCGATGCCCTCCTGCATATGTGTCGATGCGCCTATCTGGGCCTGTTGCCCTGGATTCGGGACGCCGCCCTCGCGGCTGCCGCCGACTCGGCCCAAATGCGAAGGGTCGTCGCAGCCGTTACCGATTTCACGTTTGAGTACACCAGCTCGATCAGCACGCTCACGACCTCAGAATACGTGGATCACACTCGCCTGCTGGCGGAGGCCGAGGGCGATCGACGGAGTAAGTTGCTCGATATGCTGTTAGGTGGCTACGACGAATCTGACAGTCGGGCCGCTCAGCTTCTGCGACGCGCCGGTTACCTCGAGCAACGTCAGTCTTTTTGTGTTGCCGTAGCACGATCTGTCGATCCGCGAGAGATGGAAAATACCGCACGCGCTCAGCGAATGGCCGACTCTATCGGTCAGGTGTTACATGACTTGCCGATTCGATCGCTATTGGGCGTGCGTGACAATCTCGTGACCGTAGTAATGTCCGGAACGCGACGCCTGTCAGGATGGACCAGGCCACAATCTTTGCTTGCGGATCGCGTTTATGAGCCGCTGCGAAAAGTCGGCCCGGCCGCAGTCATCGGGATCAGCGCTGATGCGCCATCGACGTCTCACATTCCTCGAGCGTTGAACGAGGCCAAAGTCGCTTTGGATTTCGCGAACGTTGCCGATCGTGTCATGCCGCACACGCGCATCCCGTTTCGACACATGCTGGTACGTGTTGCCGCGGACAACATTCAGTCGGCGTTGCCGATTTGGGTAGAGTCATTCCTGACCGCCGACGAAAAAGCACGCGGCCATTTGCTCGAAACCCTGCGCGCTTATGCAGACGCCGACATGAATGTCCTCAAAACGGCCAAGACTCTGTCTATCCACCCAAACACGATCTATGCGCGAATGCAGAGGATTCAGGACATCACGGGTCGCAATGCACTGAGCTATCACGAGCTATCCGAATTACTGCTCGCGAGCGACTGTTCCGCCCAATCCTCACGATGAGCGGTGCTATTCTTTGGATGAGCGATGAAGCAAAAGGCAGCGCCGTGAATTCTGATCTTCTGCAAGGCTTTTACCTTGGAGATCTGCTCGTCGAGCCCCTCAAGGGACAGGTAAGCGGGCAAGCAGGTACGCAACACCTGCCACCCAAGGCGGTGGAAGTTCTCCTGTGCCTCGCAACCGAACCTGGCGAGCTCGTCACTCGCGAAATCCTTCTGGACGATGTTTGGGGCGTTGGACACGGTAGCCAGGAAGCGCTGAGTCACGCCATCAGCGAAATTCGCCATGCGCTGGACGACCATCCCGACAATCCGGTTTTCCTGCAGACCCTCCCCAAGCGGGGCTACCGCCTGCTCGTTGAACCTGAACTCGCCGGCGAGAACACGTCAACGGCTGTACTGGGTACTCCACACGGTGTTCGCGTCGCAGACATCAGCTTGCTCGAAAACCTGAAGCAACGCGGTGTGCTGGAAACTGTACTCGCGTACCTCGTCGTAGGCTGGCTATTAATCCAGATCGCCGACATCGTATTTGGACAGTTACATTTTCCGGCGTGGGCCGGCACCTTTGTGACGGTTCTCGTGATTGCCGGCTTCCCGATTGCGGTTGTTTTGTCGTGGTACCTCGAATTCCGCGACGGCCGGGCAGTCGTTCATCGACTGTCGGCCGCCGACTCGCGTAGACGGCGGTTCAGCCGCACTTATATGTCGGTCGTTGCCGCGCTTGGAATTGCGGGCTTACTGGTTTTTGTTTACGACCTCAGCGTTGGGCTACCGGAACCACCCATCGAAGCAATTGAAATCGCGAAACTGCCGCCCATTGTTCAGAATTCTTTCGCGGTGCTGCCGTTTTTGAACCTGGACGGTAGTGACGAGACGGGCGTCTTCGCCAATGGGCTCGTTGATGATGTGATTACACGGCTATCCCGCGTTCCCGGATTACGCGTTTCGTCACGCGGCGACTCTTTTACACTTGCACCTAACACGGCATCGCAAAAAGTGCGTGAAAGACTGCGAGTCGAAATGTATCTGGAAGGAAGCGTTGAGATGGCCGGTGACAAAATTCGCGTCATCGTCCAGCTCATCGATTCTGCGACGGGCTTTCACGTTTCGTCGCGCAGTTTTGATAAACCACGCGAGAGTTTTTTCGATATTCGTGATGAGATTACCAGTCTGACGGTCGCCAACGTGCGTGTTGCTTTGCCGGCGAATACTCGTTCCTCATCTTTACAGACTTCCGACGAGCCGACATTTGACGTCTATGTTCTTTACCGGCGTGGTGTGGACGCCTCTCGTCTGCCCGATTCGATTGACAACATCAATACAGCGCTGAAATGGTACGAAGCGGCGCTGGTCATAGATCCTGATTACGCCGCGGCGCACGCCGGTAAATGTGCCATGTACGTCGATGGTTACACCGAGGTGGATGACGCGTTGTTTATTGCTCAAGCCAAATCAGCGTGTGAAAAGGCGCTTGCGCTGAATCCCAACCTCGATGTCGTGCACACTTCTCTTGGCGATTTGTACACGGCGACCGGCCGCCTTCCCCTGGCCGAGGATGCCTATCTCGATGCGCTAAGCGTTGATTCGGAAAATGTCGCTGCGCTAATCGGCCTCGGTGAAGTTTATCGGCAGCTACGACGGCCAGGCGCGGCTGAAGCCAGCATCCAGCAGGCAATTGGTCTGCACCCTGGCGATTGGTCAGCGTATAACGCTCTCGGAAACTTCCTCTACCGTTCCGGCCGATTTGCAGAAGCGGCGGAACAATACAAAAGCACAGTTGCACTGGATAGCTCGAATGTCCGCGGCCATACCAATCTCGCCTCTGCATTGATGCTGGCCGAAGACTTTGAGGCCGCGGAGCCAGCGTTTCGGCGTGTTCTCGAACTTGAGCCAAGTGGTTTGACCTACAGCAACTTTGGCATGCTGCTTTACATCCTGGGGCGCTTCGACGAATCCATTGAGTTACACCGCAAGGCCGTTGAGATAGAGGGGCAGCAAGGCTACCTGGCGCGATCGAACCTGGGTGATGCGTTGTGGGCTGCCGGGCTCATCACGGAAGCCAGCGCCGAGTTCGAAGTTGCAGAGGCGCTCGCGATCGATGCTCTCGTTGTTAATCCGAACGACGCCTTTATTTTGATGGACCTTGCATGGATCAAGACGGTACTAGGCAAAAAAACGGAAGCCGGCGAGCTCATACAGCGGGCGATGCAAATGGTTCCGGATGACCCATACGTTCATTACATATACGGACTCATGTTGAACCGGGGCGGCGACGCAACCGGGGCGCTAGCGGCGCTTGGCACGGCCGTTGATTTGGGATATTCGACAAAAATGCTGTCAATTGACCCTAATCTCGCTAATCTGCGCGAAGAAAAGCGATTTGAGGATCTTTTCGGGCTGTCGGAATGAGCTTTGACTAACTATGCTAAGCAGTAATTGAGTCGACCCTGTCTCAATGCCATTGAACAGGGTCAGGAGAAATAATAATGAAAATGAAACTTCTATTGGTCCTGTCAGCCAGCTTGCTGGTTTCGAGTTGTACGACCACGGGCATCGTTGGTGCACAGAACTGCGTAGTTCATCAGCCGCCTGTTGATTGCACGGATACTCCGGTTAGCCCGGCGGTGACTTTGAACCTCACTACGATGAAAGCGAACCCGCCCAACGTATGCGCCGGGCCCGGCGAAACCATCACGATTAAGCTCGTCCCTGGGCCCGCTGAAGTTGGCACGGTAGCGGTGGTTCCGAAAAACTTTGCCGACACCTGGCTTGTTGGAACGAATTTCCCCGACAAGGGAAAAATCGAGATCGAGGTACCGGCGTGGGTCCCGACGATCACCAACCACGACTACGGATTCGTAACGAGTACCGGCGATTGCGCCGACCCGCGGGTACACGTCAAATAAAAAGGACGTGATCAGGCCGCTTTGAGCGCGTCCTCGGCCGACAGGTAGTCGTATCCAAGATCATGCGCTACGGCCTCGTGATTAACCTGCCCGGCATGTACGTTCAGACCGTTCGCTAGATGCGGGTCACGCGCGAGCGCTTCACGCCAGCCAAGATTGGCGAGGCTTTTCACGAACGGCAATGTTGCGTTAGTCAGCGCAAACGTGCTCGTGCGTGGCACGGCGCCCGGCATGTTCGTCACGCAGTAGTGGACAACACCGTCAACTTCGTAGGTTGGCTCGGCGTGTGTCGTCGGCCGACTGGTTTCAAAGCAACCGCCCTGGTCGATCGAGATATCAACCATTACAGCGCCTGAGTGCATGTTCTTAACATTCTCCGCGGTAACCAGTTTCGGTGCTGCCGCTCCCGCAACCAGAACGGCGCCAACGACGAGATCGGCTTCACGTGTCAGTTCGTCAACCGCGTCGGCGGTTGAGTAGACAGTGCGCACGCGTCCACCCCAGATGTCGTCAAGCTGACGCAATCGCGGCATCGAACGATCAAGAATCGTAACTGCCGCACCGAGACCAACCGCCATGTCGGCAGCATTGGCGCCTGCGACGCCACCACCGATCACGAGCACCTTGCCTGGAGCAACCCCGGGCACGCCGCCGAGAAGAACGCCGCGGCCTCCGTTGGCTTTTTGCAAAGCAAATGCACCTGCTTGTATCGACAACCGTCCTGCGACTTCTGACATCGGTGTTAGCAGCGGCAGGGAGCCATCGTCCGCGGTCACGGTTTCGTATGCGATCGCCGTCGTTCCGGATTTGACCAGCGCTGCAGCCTGATCCGGGTCGGCGGCCAGATGCAAATAGGTGAACAGAACCTGGTCGGGACGGAGCATCGCGCATTCGTGAAGTTGCGGTTCTTTGACCTTTACAATCATGTCAGCGGCGGCGAATACATCTTCGGCCTTGTCGACAACCTTGGCACCTGCGGCAACGTAATCCGCATTAGTCATGCCGATACCTTCTCCCGCGTTCGTCTCTACGATCACTTCGTGGCCGTCATGAACAAGCTCGCGCACGCCTGCCGGGGTCATGCCAACGCGAAATTCGAGGGTTTTGATTTCTTTCGGTACGCCGATTTTCATTTTTTTGTCTCCACCAACAGTCTGTGCTGCCATTATCTGCACACGATACCTCGACTTTTGCGCCATTTGCTTGCGAAATCACTGACATTTGATCGAATATGTGGCAGTTTCTGTATT
>Ga0255056_10000204_pt1 | contig 16342 bp, 17 predicted proteins | sample Cases_109_1_MG_FD_183639 | JGI IMG/M metagenome (GOLD analysis project Ga0255056, IMG submission 183639) | Seawater microbial communities from Amundsen Gulf, Northwest Territories, Canada - Cases_109_1 | ecosystem: Environmental > Aquatic > Marine > Gulf | place: Canada: Northwest Territories... | reverse complement strand
ATCCAGATGCGTACTTGGTCGAAGGATTCTCTGCCGCCATGCCGAAGGTATACCTGCCGCCGATCAGTTTGAGTGCAGACAAGATCACCTCCGTAATTCTTTATATGCAGGCACAAGGGTGTACACCAGATATCTCGACGATCGACCTGCCTCCCGAAATCCTCAATGCAGCCGCGGCCCAGGCGGAGGGAGTGGCGCCGTTCACGCTGGTGTTGGCGGGAGATCCGGCGGCAGGCCGGACACTCTTTATGGATCCCGCCGGGTCCGCCGCGTGCGTGCAGTGCCACAGTGTAGAGGGTGAGGGCGCCGATGTCGGACCAGAGCTCACGGATGTAGCAGGCACCCAAACGCTTGAATACGTCTTTGAGTCCATTATGGATCCCAGCGCGGCAATCGCTGCAGGCGGCTACGACCCGATTCAGATTCGGTTGGCGGACGGTACGGATATTTCCGGGGTCCTGCGCGCGGAAGACGACACGACCCTCACCATTGTTCTGAAAGATGGGACAGAGGAGACCGTTGCCAAATCTGATGTCCAGAGAGAATTACGGTACCCTGACCTTCCTAGCCTGATGCCCGGAAATTTCGGCGAACTATTGACCGTACAGCAGGTCGCCGACCTTCTCGCATTCCTCCAGGAGAGTTCCGGAGTGCTCCCGACGGAGTAAGACAACTACCGATGAAACGCCGCCCCTCTTTATTTTTGACTGTCGTCCTCACGGTCGTGGGGCTGTATCTGCTGCTGGCGCTCGTGGCCCCTTATATCTCCATGCTACTAGTGGGCCGTGACGAGCCGCTGCCGGTACCAGGCGCATTGATGACCATCTACATGACCCTCATCCTCATCGGGGTGGCGGTTTATTTGGCGGCCGATGACGAGCGCCTGGACGAATTTTCAGCTCCTGTCAAGAGCTTCCTAATCGGCCCGGAGCAAACCGAGTCAACAAAGGATCGGGTGCTCAGCATCGCACGCTGGGTAGCACTCGCAGCGTTTCCAGCGCTGGCGTTCGCTATCGTTTATCTAAGCTCCCTTCCTTCGACGGTGGCACCTGCCACACTGCGAATCGCCCACCCGACCATCCCGTTCGAATATCAAGACCTGGAGAACCCTCACCGCAATCCGGACGGCTCAGTGGACGGGAACGTGATTGAAGAAGGCCAACTACTGTTTCAGACCAACTGCCGGCCATGTCACGGAACACCTGCTAACGGAGAGGGTCCAATGGCCTACGGCTTGCGCTTGCGACCCGCCAATTTCCGGTCGGAGGACACGATTGCCACCGTGATCGAGGCCTATGCCTTTTGGCGTATTCGGGAAGGGGCACCAGGACTGCCGAACACGGGCAGCCCCTGGGATTCGGCCATGCCGGCCTGGAAGGACGAGCTGACGGACGATCAAATCTGGAAGATCATCGCAGCTGAATACCAGATTGCGGGCGTCGATCCTCGTCGCCCAGAGGAAGCGCCCGGTGAGTAGGTTCGTTTGGGCCATTCCCGTGGGGCTTGTAATCACAATGGCCGTGGCCCTCTCGGTTTCGGCTCAAGGCGATACAGATGGCGCAATCATTTACCAGGAGCGCTGCGCCTTCTGTCACGGCGACCAAGGGGATGGGAACGGACCGGTGGCGCAATATCTGAATCCTCGCCCGAGAGATTTCACTGGAGGCCAATTCAAATTCCGCACGACCGGTTCCGGGGAGCTACCGCTTCGTCAGGATGTGATTGACATTGTCAAGTCTGGTGTGCGCGGAACTGCCATGCCCCGTTGGGAAGGTGTGCTTTCCGAGGCCGAGGTCGAGGCCGTGGTCGACTACATCACGGAGACGTTTGTTCCGTTCTGGGGCACTTATGACCCCCCAGTGATTGAAATTCCCAACGCTCCAAGGGTTACAGATAGCATGATTGAGCAAGGAGAGCAGCTGTATCAAGAGCTTCAATGCTGGAAGTGCCACGGCGATGCGGGCAGGGCGGATGGTGAATCGGCGCCCACATTGACCGATGATTCCGACCATCCCATCCGGCCCGCAGATCTGACAAGGCCCTGGCGCTACAAGGGGGGCAGCGATCTGGTAGACATCTACACGAGCTTGTCAACCGGTTTGGACGGCTCGCCGATGCCTTCCTTTTATGAGGCGATCACCGAGTTCGTCGAAAGTGATTTGCCAGAGGATGAAGACGACGCTCGGTGGGCGCTGGCAGCTTACGTCGAATCGCTGCACGTCGGCGTCCCAACCGATAAGAGTGTCGTAGTGGCCGAATTCGTCGATGGCGGATTGCCGTCATCCGTAGATGATGCAGCTTGGGCAGAGGTGGAACCCACCTCCTTTTATTTAACCGGACAGGTCATCGCCGGCCCGCGGTGGCAGACGCCCGGGGTCGACGCCGTCACCGTTCGCGCGCTATACAACCCGACGGATGTGGCAATGCTTGTCGAGTGGAATGACGCGACTCAGGATGCAACCTCTGGCGGGACCGAGGAAGAGCAGGTCGGGGAAACCTACGTGAATTTGGAAACATTCCAGGGGGACGGACCCTATTCCGATCGCCTGGCGGTTCAATTTCCAAACTCGATCCCGGAAGGTGTCGAGAAGCCCCACTTCGCATGGGGACAGCCAGGCAAACCAGTCAACTTGTGGCTTTGGAGTCCTGAGGACGGAGTACAGGAATATACCGGGACGGGATTGGCAGACGGGATATCACCTCAGGAGGGTTCTAACGTTTCCGCACAATGGGATTATGCAGATGGGCACTATCGGTTGCTGCTCTCGAGACCGCTGAACACGGGCGATCCCGAAGACATCGAACTACGCTCCGGCGAATTCATACCGATTGCTTTCCAAGCCTGGGAGGGCTCCAACGGTGAGACAGGCACGCGGATGGCGCTGTCCTCCTGGTATAGCCTGGTCTTGGAGGAGACGACCTCGTCCTCGGCCCTACTGTATGCGGGGCTAGCTGCGGTGGTCGTGATAGCTGGCGAGGTCGTGCTTATGAGGCGCATCCGACCTTGACGAATCTTCCGGCGCTATCTATCCTATGGACTCGAGAGGAAAACCTGCATGAAATTAACCAGACGATTTTGGATTTTGGCCCTCCCACTCGTGATTGCGCTCGCCGCCTGTGGTGGCGGAGCCGAGGAATCGCCCCCCAGCGGAACCGATAGCAGCTCCGGAGAACCTGCTGGAGCGCAACCGACCGGAGGAAGCACCATCTCCGGCGTGGTCAATTTCACGGGCACGGCGCCTGAACAGGATCCAATTTTTATGGATGCCGAACCGGTGTGCCAGGAGCAGTACCCAGATGGTGCATTTACCGAGACGGTAGTGGTCAATGACAACGGAACACTTCAGAACGTATTCTTGTCTGTGACGGAGGGGCTTCCCGATCAAGAGTGGGCGGTGTCATCGGATGCCGTGCTCCTAGACCAATCGGGTTGTAGCTACATCCCCCATGTGCTGGGCGTTCAAACTGGCCAGGACATCGTGATCCGCAACAGTGATGGAATTTTGCACAACATCCATCCCCAGCCGACGAACAACCGCCCGTTCAACCTGGGTCAGCCGGTGGAGATGGACACGACCAGACAATTCTCGAGTTCTGAGATCATGATCCCGGTCGAATGCGACGTTCATGATTGGATGCTCGGCTATATCGGAGTCGTCGATCATCCCTTCTTCGCGGTCACGGGGAGTGACGGGAGCTTCGAGATCTCCGGATTGCCCGCTGGGGACTATGTAGTCGAGGCGTGGCACGAACTCTACGGTACACAAACCATTTCTGTCACCGTACCGGATGACGGCACAGAGCAGATTGAATTCACTTATGAAGGCTCCTAGCCTTCATAAGGAACAACCCAACTTTCGAACGCGCAGTAACGCGACAGTTTTCAGCAAAAGAGCGGGTTCCACTCGAAGCTCCGATTCGGGTGGGGACCTCTAGTGAGGAACTTTAAGCCGGAGGGTCAATGGGCGGTCTAGTTCCAGGTCTGTCAACAATCGCCGGTCCGATCGACCAAATATTCATGGTCGTGTTGGTTCTGACCGGCATTGCCTTCGTCCTGGTGGAAGGTACCTTGATTTATTTTCTGATTCGATACCGGCATCAGGAAGATCGCAAGGCAACGTTCATCCACGGTAACCGCAGGGTGGAAATCCTCTGGACCGTCATCCCCGGGCTGATGCTTTTTGGCTTAGCCGTGTTTCAGTACGACACCTGGATCGCAGCCAAAATCGATTTCCCGCCCGAGTCGGCCTCCGAGGTTATCAGCGTCTCAGCTAATCAATTCGAGTGGAATGCCACCTATGCCGGCGCGGACGGCGAGTTGGGCACTACGGACGATATCGAAGCGCCCATTAATATCCTGCACTTTCCGATTGGAAAACCGGTGATTGTGAAGCTGGAGTCGACGGATGTGCTCCACAGCTTCTTCATTCCGGTTCTGCGCGTGAAACAGGACGCCGTTCCCGGTAGACCATCCGAAGTCTGGTTTGAAGCCATCGCGGAGGGTGAATACGAGCTGGCCTGTGCAGAACTCTGCGGCTTGGGACACTATCGCATGCGCGGCTTTGTTACGCTTGAAACCGAAGAGAAATTCGATGCCTGGCTGGAAGAAATAGCCGCGCGACGGTAAGGGAGAGCAATGACGGAAACGGCTGAACTGAGTTTCGTGCGACGCTACGTCTTCTCAACTGATCACAAGGTGATCGGTAAGCAGTTCTTGTTTACCGCCATGGGCTTCTTTACCATCGGCGGGCTACTGGCGATCCTCATGCGCACCCAACTCGCCTGGCCGTGGCAGGAGATCCCCATCATTGGGCCGTTGCTCTATGGGGAAGCGAGCGGCAACATCCTGCCCCCTGAGTCGTACCCGGCGCTGGTCACCATGCACGGGACGATCATGATCTTCTTCTTCATTATCCCCATATTATCCGGGGCGTTGGGAAATTTCCTGATCCCCTTGATGACCGGCGCCCGTGACATGGCCTTCCCTCGATTGAACCTGGCCTCCTACTGGCTCATGGTGCCCGCTTTTCTACTCGTGCTCTCGAGCTTCCTCGTCACAACCGGTCCTGCCTCCGCAGGCTGGACCTCCTATGCGCCGCTCAGTATTCTGCAAGATGCAGCGCCGGGCTCAGCGATGGGCCAGACGTTATGGGTTCTCAGCCTCATGCTGGTGGGGACATCATCGTTAGTTGGGGCAATCAACTACATCACGACCATCGTGATGCTGCGTGCTCCTGGCTTGGATATGTTTCGTCTGCCGATGACGATTTGGGCGCTTTTTATCACAGCCATCCTGGTGACCTTCGCAACTCCCGTGCTCACCGGCGCGCTGATCCTCATGTTTTTCGATCGATCCCTCGGTACTTTGTTTTTCGCCGCGGGAGAGGGACAAGTTATTTTATGGCAGCACCTTTTTTGGTTCTACTCTCATCCTGCGGTGTACATCATGATTTTGCCCGCCATGGGCGTGGCATCCGACGTCATCTCCACTTTCTCACGCAAGCCGCTTTTCGGCTACAAGCCGATGGTGTACTCGATCTGGGCCATCGCCGGGCTTGGCTTTATTGTATGGGGACACCACATGTTCGTGAGTGGCATGAATCCTCTGCTAGGAATCACATTTATGACCTCGACCATGTTGATCGCGATTCCATCGGCGGTCAAGACCTTTAACTGGCTTGGTACCTTGTGGAGGGGCAACTTACAGATGCAGGCGCCCATGCTAAACGCGCTGGCCTTCGTCTCAACTTTCGTTATAGGGGGCCTGAGCGGAATTTTTTCCGCAGCAACCCCGGTCGATATCTTCCTGCACGATACCTACTGGATCGTAGGTCACATCCACTATGTGTTATTCGGCGGCAGCTTGTTTGGTGTATTTGCAGGGGTTCAGTACTGGTTCCCCAAGATGTTTGGCCGAATGATGAGCAACACGGCGGGCATCTATCACTTCGTTATCACCTTCGTGACTTTCAATATGATTTTCCTGCCCATGTTCTATCTTGGCGCGTTTGGCATGCCACGCCGCATCGCTGATCCTTACCAGTACGAGATGTTTTCAGGGTTGCAAGGTACGAATCAATTCATGACCTATGCGCTTTTTGTTCTTGCAGCCGCCCAACTCATCTTCGCATTCAATTTCTTTTACAGTCTTTTCCGCGGGAAGGTGGCGGGAAAGAATCCGTGGAAAGCCAACACCCTCGAGTGGACCACCGACTCACCGCCGCCTCTCGAGAATTTCGAAGAGATCCCCACCGTATACCGCGGGCCGTACGAGTACAGCTCACCCTTGGTAGCCGCAGATTATCTACCGCAAGATCAATATGTGGACGGGACCGAGTCTCCAAGGGGAATGCCGGCGCCAGCCGTAAGCCCGGCCGCGGGTGACTAAGATGGCTACCACCGAACATACCCCAATGAATCCGATGCCCGGCGTCGGCACCATGAAATTTGCCATGTGGCTGTTTCTGGCCTCGGAAGCCTTATTTTTTGCGGCCTTAATCTCAGCTTACGTATTGTTGAGACTCACGTCTCCTTCGTGGCCGGATGTCTCCGAGCTCCTAAATGTCCCGCTGGTGGCACTGAACACGTCCTTGCTGCTTATTAGCAGTGTGACGATGGTATACGGATTTGCTTCTATAGAGGACGGCAAACAGTCAAGGCTACGGTTATACCTGATCGCCACGGCCGTTATAGGCACCGTCTTCGTCAGTATCCAAGCGGTTGAATGGGCCCAGCTGATTGGCGAGGGAGTGACTGCCAGTAACAGTGTGTTCGGTTCTACTTTCTATGTGCTCACCGGCTTCCACGGCCTGCACGTCTTAATTGGAATTCTGTTTCTAGTGCTGACCATCTTCAGGTCCTACCGCGGACGCTACAGCCAGGCAGAACACGGCGGGGTGGAGTTGATGGGGCTCTACTGGCACTTCGTCGACATCGTCTGGATCTTTCTTTTTACGATTATCTATCTCATCTAGCTGGAGGACAGACCTTTGAGCGAGCATAGTGCGACCGAAAATCACCGACCTAACTACCTTCTAATCTTCGGAGCGCTGTTCGTGCTGACCCTTATCGAGATCGGCATCGCGCTCACGGGCATTGCTGCATCGGCCCAGGTTGTAATTTTGCTGGCCCTGGCCTTTACGAAAGCTCTTTTGGTCGCGCTGTATTACATGCACCTCAAATTCGAGGGTCCCATTATCAGGATCATCGCCGCGGTGCCCGTGCTATTGGTGCTCATCGTCATCCTGATCCCGATCTTCGACGTGTGGATTTTTGGTTAGAATTCCCCTTTAAGCAATTGGGAACAGACCCAGTTTCCGGCTGAGCGAAGCAAGCCGAAACTGTGCATAACAAACTCGGTATTTCGACTGAGCCGTACTGTGCTAGGAGACGCTCAGGAAGGGTAAGATGAAGGTGTACCTCAATTGAATAAACCTCAACAGGAGAGCAGAATGGCCGATCAAGAAGTAACGCTCGAGCAAGCCCCGGTGCGTGAGTGGCAGACGGGGGCCGTATACCGCAAGGCAATGATTCCCACCGACAATTCGGAGCTCTGTCACGCGGGGATCGATTGGGGAGTCGAATTCGCACGGAAGTGGGGGACCGTATTGGTCGGCAACCACGTTTACGCCGCCCGATTACACGACGATCGCTTTCGACAGCTCGAGACGGGCTTACCAGCGCGCTTCCAGACAGAGAAAGAAGTCCAACGGCAGCGCAACATCCACGACAAACTGATCGAGACCGGCCTGATCCTAATCTCGGATTCGTTTTTGGATGTGATCGACAATCGCGGAGAAGAGAACGATCTAGATGTTGAGCGCAAGCTCATGGAAGGCATCCACTTCGAACAGCTGGCGAAAGACATCAATTCAAGCGACTACGATCTGGTGATTATGGGTGCGCACGGGATCGGGCAGGTCAAGCGCAGCGAGATCGGGATGGTGACTTCCAGGGTGGCACGTCTGGTTACCACCGACATGCTCATTATGCGGGAGGCCGATCGCACATTAACGGACGGAAAAATCTTGGTCTGTGTGGATGGTTCCGCCTACTGTTTCGTTGCGCTTAGGAAAGCCCTACGGCTGGCCCAGGAGTTCGGCGCAACCGTGCATGCGGTTGCGGCCTTCGACCCTTTCTATCACTACGCGGCCTTCGACAACATCCGCTACGTGTTGTCTAATCAGGCCGGCAAGGTATTCAAGTTCGAAGAGCAGGAAGAGCTGCACAACAACATCATCGATCGGGGTCTCAAAACTGTCTGCGAGGCGAATCTGATGCGCGCGGAGCAGGTAGCAGCTGAAGAAGGGGTGGAAATTACTACTGAGGTGCTGGTCGGGAAACCGTTTGCCAAGACCGTTGATGTCTGCGAGCGGGACGATTATGACTTGACGATTATCGGGCGGTGGGGGGCACACCATGTAGAGGGCGCCGACATGGGCTCCAATACCGACAATCTCCTGCGACTGATCCCCACCAATCTGCTGATTGTCGGCGCAGCCGATGCCAAACCGTTTGATATCCCATTGTTGGAAGAATATGAAGAGGAGCCGCTGGATTGGGACGACGATGCACTGAAGCTCATCTTACGGGCACCGCCGTTTGCCCAGGGCATGGCGAAGGCCTCCGTTGAGGAATTCGCAAGGAACGAGGGCTACGAGCGGATTACCTTGGAACTGCTCTATGGAGCATTGGGGGGCCTCTTGCCGCCCTCGGCCATGCATCTCATGGGGCTGGAGAGGGAAGATCGAAAGCTGGCAGAAGCGCGCGAACGCGCTCGCTCTCCGATCGAGGAATACGTTCCTCACGAGCGGGCCTTCCCCTGGACCGAGGAGGCGCTGGCACGCGTCCAGAACCGTGTGCCGCCATTCATACAACCGATGGCCATGTTGGCGATGGAACGGTATGCGCGTGAGAAACAGCTCCCCGAGGTCGATCTCGAGGTCACCATCAAGGTGGCGAAGCAGCTCGGCTATGCTGGAGATGACGGCCTGGGAAGCGAGCTGCCATGGACCGACGAGGCTGAGGTACGGCTCGAGCGGGTTCCAAAGTTTGAGCGCGAAATGGTGCGCGAAATGGTCGAGAGCCTTGCGAGGGACGCAGGGCATGATGAAATTGACTATGACGTGGCGGACGAAATGCTTATCAAGGTACGCGAGCTCTGGGAGGCGCAGGGCGAAGGTGCCTTCGGCTTCTTCAAAGGCATAAGCCGTCCCGAGGCTCAAGAAGGCAACGGAGCCGACGGCGAATAGCGAAGTCAATTCAGACTCAAGCTAAACCAGAATCTCATGCCCACAGAGAACCAGCCAGCCCAATGGAGAACCTGCTAGGTGCAGTCTGACTCAGGCTGATCCCTCAGTCGATGTTCTGGGCCAGGTTCTTGCCCAGCGTGAGGCGGTCGAGGCGCGCCTCGAGACCATCGATCACGTGGTGGCCGTCAGCAGTGGAAAGGGCGGTGTGGGCAAAAGCGCTATCACCGCCAACCTGGCCGCCGCACTGGCTATGGAGGGCGCAAGGGTGGGCGTGCTGGACGCAGACATCCATGGTCCTTCGGCGGCCCTAATGCTGGGAGCACGGGGCCAGCAGCTCCGTACTGACGAAGACGGGGTGAGGCCGGCGGTAGGAGTAGCAGACATTAAAGTCATGTCTATGGATCTCTTCCTTGCGTCCGATGATGACGCAGTACGGTGGAAACACCCCGGGGGACTTGCAGAGGACGGTTACGTATGGCGCGGAGCGCTCGAGGCCAACGTCCTGCGCGAATTTTTGGCAGACACACGCTGGGAATCACTCGATTGGCTATTGGTGGACATGCCTCCAGGCGCCGACCGCTTCGAGACACTGGTTCGGTTGGTGCCCCAGCTGTCGGGCTCCTTAATGGTGACGACGCCTTCATTACCATCGCAGAATGTCGTGAGGCGTTCGATAAGCTCTGCTCAGGGCGCGGGCGCTAGAATTCTAGGACTGGTCGTAAATATGGTATCTGCCGAGCATTCGGCGGTGAATCTAGCGGACTTGGAGATTCTCGCCGAAGTTCCCCACAATTCCACACTGGCCGCCAGCACCGATGCTGGCCGACCTTACGTTCTCGAGCATGCCGACGATCCGACGGGTCAAGCAATTACCCGCCTGGCTCGCAGGTTGGGGGAGTTGGTGCGCAAGTGAAGTTTGTATGCGAGGACTGTGGCGAAGTCATGGAGTTCGTCGATAACCAGACCGACTCTGCCGAAGGCATTATGAAGATCAGCTACGTTTGCCCAAATTGCGAGCGCAGCATTTCAATGGTCACCAATCCTGGCGAGACCCAGATGGTCAGCAGTCTCGGAGTAGCAATCGGCCATGAGGAACTTTCCGATGGAGATCCGCATCCGATGCAAATGGTCCGTGGCTCGCTTGAGGGAGGAACGGAGATCGCGGGGGCGTCATCTGGACCGGACCCTGTCTGGAGCGAAGCCGCCGAGAAACGCCTGGCGGCCGCGCCCACCTTTGTTCAAGGCATGGTGAAGCGGCTATACACCGACTGGGCCAAGCAGCAAGGCTACACGGAAATCACGCCGGCGGTAATGAGCGAGGCGAGGGATAACCTGGGAATGGAAGGGATGTGAGCGAACCTAATGACAGAGCGCATTAGGAGGCGGCAGTCAATGGCAGGGACCACGGCGAGTCACAGACATGGTTGAACGGCTCGACAATCCGCATAAACAGGCCGCGGTCGGATACGCGAGCCTTGGGGTATTGGTAATTCTCATAACATTTGTTGCCGATCTCGTTCCTGCTGGTCGTGCCGGCGCAGCTGTTGAGCTGGCGATCGGCGCGATCTTCATCATCCTATTTGCGGCTCTAATCTATCGAGGTTGGTGGCCGTTGTCTGCCGTGCTTGTATTCAGTAACAGCTGGCGTGCGTTTACATACTTCAACGATGGACGAGGGATGCATGTCGAGTTGCTCCGGTTTAGCGCAATATCAATTGACCCCCAACCGGTCGCCTTCATCAACGCTATCCTGATGGTGATCATCGTCGTGCTGCTAGCTCGATCGGCAATTGCGGGGCTGTCAACTTGGAGAACCCGGCAGACAGCATGAGTCACGCCAACGGATTCAGCCCGTCCTTGATCTCCTGGAACTTAACCAAGCGCTGCAATCTGCGCTGTCCTCATTGTTATATGGAAGCCGGCGCAAAGGCCGAAGGCGCTCGAATCGAAGATGAACTAACCACCGAAGAGTGCCTGGCGACTATCGACGACATGAAGGCACTTGGCACCGAGATGCTGATTCTGACCGGTGGGGAACCACTCCTTCGGAAAGACATCTACGATATCGCTACCTACGCTTCAGACCAGGGCATGTGGGTCGTGATGGGGACCAACGGTGTGTTGGTAACGGAGCCTGTGGCGAAAAAGATGGCGGAGTGCGGCGTCAAGGGAGTCGGCATCAGCATCGATTCGACTAACCCCGAGGTACACAATAGCTTTCGCGGTGGGCCCGACGCCTGGGAGCATTCGGTCCGTGCGCTGCGAACCTGTCGCGATCAAGGGCTGGAAGTATTGGTGCAGACCACCGTCATGGGCCTGAACTACGACGAGGTACCCGCAATGCTGGAATTTGCTCGAGATCAAGGTGCATGGTCCTTTAACCTATATTTCCTGGTCAAGACTGGGCGCGGTCAGCAGATGAACGACCTCTCGGCAGAGAAGACAGAAGAAATGCTTACGTTCTTGGCGAACGCACAAGACCGATACCGGCCAATGCTGGTTCGCGCCAAGTGCGCTCCGCATTTCAAGCGAGTGGCCTTTGAGGCCGGACTCGGAGGGATCGAGAGCGGCGGCTGCATGGCGGGCACCGAGTACCTGCGGATCACACCGGAGGGAGACGTAACGCCCTGTCCCTACATGACTTTAACGGTAGGCAACCTGCGCGATAGGCCGTTCCGAGAGATCTGGGAAGAGGCGCCAGAGTTGGTGGCCCTAAGAGATCCGGAGCAGCTCAAAGGCCGCTGCGGAAGCTGCGAGTACAAGGAGCTATGTGGGGGCTGCCGCTGCCGTGCCTATGCGGAATTCGGAGATTATCTGCAGGAGGATCCAGGGTGCAGTTATGAGCCGGTCGGTGGCAGACTGGAGTTCGAACAGCTGGAATGGAGCCGAGAGGCCCAAGTGCGGCTGGAACGCATCCCGATTCGATTCATTCGAGAGAAGGTCAAGCGTGGTGTAGAGGCTTATGCAGCGAATGATTCATCTCCGATGGTGACCATCGAGATTATGAAGCAGGCGCTGGCGGGATTTGAGCGGCCACCTGCTTTTGGCAAGGCGCAGGACGAAGATCAACGACTGGAAGTAGAGCGGCTGCTGTAGATTCTGCTAGGTGACCAGAGACCTACTTAGGACCACCAACAAGAATGACGGATCGTGAATGATCCGACCGTGTGGTCGTTACCGACCGGATAGACAAGCTTCGCCTCCACGGACGTGCGAAGGAGTTCGAGATAAAGAAACTTCCGGATAATTTTGTTTATTCCTACACATTCTGGGTCTACGATTGGAAAGAAAAAACGCCCAAGGGACGCTACAAGAGGTAGCAATCCAAGCGATCCAGAAAGTGGAAATCCCCGCCGGGGCCTTCCTCATGAGGAAGGAGAAAGATACCGTAGAGCTAGCGGCCTTCCTCATTTCGCGCTATCCGACGACAAACGAGGATTATCTGGCTTTCACACGCGAAACGGGGCATCGCATTCCCAAATGGCCGTTGAATGGATTTCCGTCTGATCAGGCTAGGCATCCGGTAGTAAACGTGAGCTGGGAGGACGCGGAAGCGTATGCCGACTGGTCTGGTGGCCGACTGCCCAGCGAAGCCGAGTGGGAGAAGGCCGCGCGCGGAACCGACGGGAGACTGTATCCCTGGGGAATGAAGTTCAAAGCGGAAAATTGTAATACTAGCGAAGCGAAGACGGAGGGAACCCACCCTGTGGATGCTCATCCTGGAGGGGCCTCTCCTTACGGGATTATGGACATGTCCGGCAATACGTGGGAATGGACATCAACTTTGTATGAGAAAGGTGCAGATTGGCGGGTGTTGAAGGGCGGCGCATGGGACTTCAAAGGATTCAAAGACGCACGATGCTCTTATCGGGTTTACTTTGTTCCAACTTTTCGCAATCATGCCGTGGGGTTCCGGTGCTGCTGGGATTTGCCACAGGCTCCGCCTTGAGTCAAGACTTGCTAACCCGGCCGGTTCTCGCCAAATTCCAACCGCGGTTGGATGACCGATGCCGGCGGAGTGGGAGCAACGCGCCCGTCCTGGGGAGACGGCGGATCTAACCCAGCTATCTGTCTTGCGCTTCGATCTTTTCAGTACGGCAATCCGGCCCATCGCACGTGGCGACGAGCCGGATTATTTTGTCGTAATTGCCTTCCTCGAGCCAGAGGCTTTTTGCTGTCAACCGCGAGGCTACGGTGTGACTGATAGACTGCCTTCCATGCCACCTTCTAAATGGCCAGGCACGCTGCACACCACCTGATACGTGCCTCCATCTGAGGGAGCGGTGAAGGTGAGCGTCGAAGAATCTCCGGCATCAACGGACGTCTCCGCCAGCACATTCGCCTGATCAGTCGCATCGAACGGCGAGTCGACCGCATATCCCGCCTCCATTACAACCCAATTGTGTTCGAGGGTGCCGCTGTTGGTAAGTGAGACGGTCACCTCGCTCCCCGCAGAAACAGAGTTGCTGGAAGGCGTGAACGAAAACTCGGTCATATCGACGGATATCTCCGAAGTGCCGGGCCCTCCGCAGGCCGCGATCAATAGTGTCCCGAAAGCGAGCAAGAAAATCATTGAAAATTTTCGCATTAGTCTCCTCCGTTAGATTGAAAGTCTAAGCCTACTCCTGTCAAGTCGCAAGGCGTATTGAAAAACGTTCCAAGTCGTAAATAGGACAGCTTAATGCAACGTGCCAACCTGTTCAAACGGATTCAATCTGCCTGGCTCGAAGGATGGCCGACAATCGTGAAGCGATTTCATTGTACGGGAGCGTTAGTCTCTTAGAGACTTTCGATTGGGAGAGAACCCGGAAAGATCGATACTTGGCGTGCCGCCCACTACAATTTGCCGCACCAGCTCAGCCGTAATTGGCGCCAACAGAATTCCGTTGCGAAAATGCCCGGTGGCGATAATAAGGTTTGGAGCCTCAGCATCGGGACCAATGATCGGAAGATCATCTGGCGTTCCCGGGCGCAGCCCAGCCCACGCTTCGACGAAAGTTGAGGTTTCAAGCATGGGGGAAATCTCAAATGCGCGCGTGGAGATCGAGCCCAATCCATCGGGAGTATTGGTAGCATCGAAGCCGACATCCTCAACCGTCGCCCCTAACATGGTCTGGTTCTCGCCCTTCGGGACAATGTACGCCCTTGGTGAGTGGATTACACGCTTGAAATAAGAGCCTTCGACGGTGTAGGCCTGTCCCCGCCGCGGTCGAACCGGGACATCCCAGATCTGACCAGACCAGGCGCCGGCAGCTAAAACAACCCAATCCGCTTCGTACATTGTGTCTTGGGCGTGTACACCCGCGGCCTGTCCGTTGCTAATTTCCACCGAAGTCACTTCTACTTGCTCGAATACGGCGCCTGCCTGCTGTGCTGCGCTAACAATGGCCTGCGTCAAAGCCGTGTTATCTACCCAGGCATCGTTTGGCGAATACAGCGCACCGGCTATTCCGGGATTAAGGTTTGGTTCGAGCATCAGAGCCTCCTCAACGGTGGCCCGCTCGAGCTCGATGCCTTCTTCAAGGTTCACGCGTAGGGTCTCTTCCAGGGATTTGAGGTCATCAGCGTTCATGCCAATGATGAGCTGCCCTTCTTGCTGATAGTAAACACGCTCCCCGAGCGTCTGCTCCAATTCATCGATGATGGCTGGGTAATAATCACGGCTCCTCTGCGCCAGCTCGCGCATCGGCCTGGGCATCAGGTCGGGGCGCCCGTGAAACGTCAGCACTCCCAGCGCGGCCTGGGAGGCCTCACTCCCAGGGGTGCTCCGATCAAAAACTTTCACGCTCATCCCGGACTGGGTGAGCCGCCAGGCACAGGTGGCGCCGATAATTCCCGCACCTACAACGATTACGTCAGTCATGATTGCCCTCTAGCGGCTTCAAGAAGGCCTGGAAAAGTCGGGTGCTGTCGCACACGAGTTGCGTTCGATGCACGAAGAGGACGGGATTCGTTGCTGACTGATGTCAATTCGAAGTAATAGGCCTTGGGCGCCTAGGGCCGATTCTTAATCCCAGAATGCCTTCTCCAGATCGGCAAATTCATCTGCTGGCCCATCGAATTTGTTGCGGCCTAATTCGAGCACGTAGACATAGTCTGCGATCTTGAGCGCCTGTCGGATTTCCTGATCCACAAGCACGATCGTAAGGCCTTCTACGTCGCGCAAATCCACCAGCATCTGATAGACCTCCTGGCTGAGCAGCTTGGCCAGTCCCGCAGTTGGCTCGTCCACAAGGATGAGCTTGGGGTCGGTCATCAGCGTGCGCGCAATTTCGACCATGCGCTGCTGCCCGCCAGACAGGATACCCGCCTGATCTTTGCGCTTCTCAACCAGGTCAGGGAAGCGCTCGTAGTTCTCTTCTACTTTGTTCTTCACGCGTTTCTTGTCGCGGCGAAATGTCCAGCCTCCCAGTCGAATGTTGTCCTCCACCGTCATCCATTTGAAGATTCCGGTTTGTTGGGGGATGTAGGAGATACCGAGGTCGATGATCTTGTGCGTTGGGGTTCCAATGATATCGTTGCCCTGGTAGATGACGGCCCCGTCATTCGGCTTTAAGAAACCGTAGATGGCTTTGAGTAAAGTCGACTTTCCTACTCCATTCGCACCCAAAATGGTCGTTATCTTGCCTGGGGCCGCCGAGAGGGATATGCCCTGAAGAATATTCAGGTCCTTGTAGTAACCGACATAGAGGTCTTTGACCTCCAAGGCGTGGCCGTTATCCATCGCCCTGCTCCTCCAAGTCTTCCTCCGCCTCCTCTTCGCCGAGATAGGCTTCGATCACTGCTGGATCCTGCCTGACCTCCTTCGGATCGCCATCTGCGATGATCTCGCCAAAGTTCAACACCACCAGCCGATCACTCAATGTAAATATCGAGGACATATCGTGGCTGATCAAGATGATGGCCTTCCCCTCCCCTTTCACCTTGTCAATATACCCGTAGATAGTCTCTTGCAATTTGGGGTGCACTCCCGCGAAGGGCTCATCCAGAATGATGAACTGAGGATCAAGCATCAGCAGACGTGCGAGCTCGAGCAATTTCTGTTGTCCACCAGAGAGACCCCGGCCAAGTTCGTTAGCCAGGTGTTCGAT
>Ga0255056_10000203_pt1 | contig 16384 bp, 15 predicted proteins | sample Cases_109_1_MG_FD_183639 | JGI IMG/M metagenome (GOLD analysis project Ga0255056, IMG submission 183639) | Seawater microbial communities from Amundsen Gulf, Northwest Territories, Canada - Cases_109_1 | ecosystem: Environmental > Aquatic > Marine > Gulf | place: Canada: Northwest Territories... | reverse complement strand
CGGTCCGCCGATATCTCGCCGAGTTTCTATGGGACCCACGGGTTATCGAGACTCCTCGACTCATCTGGTGGTTCGCTCTGCACGGCGTCATCCTCAGAATCCGGCCCGCGCGATCAGCACGCGCCTATGGCAAGATCTGGACCGAAGACGGATCTCCCTTGCTGACGCATACAATGGACATCGTCGCTCAACTACGCGAACAACTTGCGACCAGGCTTTCCGGCAACGTCCATGTTGCGCTCGGCATGTCGTACGGCAACCCATCGTTGGGAGCGGCGCTCGACGAACTGCACGCGGCGGGCGTCCGGCGAATTATCGTGCTGCCTTTGTATCCTCAATATTCCGGCACGACGACAGCCTCCGTATTTGCTGCGGTCACGGGATTGATGAACAAGCGTCGGTGGGTACCCGAACTTCGTTTCATCAATCACTATCATGATGCGCGTGGATACATTGCGGCCCTGACCAGCAGCATCCGCGACGACTGGGACCGCAACGGTCGTGGAGACAAACTCCTGTTTTCGTTTCATGGCCTCCCGCAGCAGACACTCTCGGACGGTGATCCGTATCACTGTCAGTGTTTGAAGACTGCGCGCATCGTGGCGAGATCGCTGGAACTGGCGGATGCCGACTGGACCGTATCATTTCAGTCGCGCGTAGGCCATGGGGAATGGTTGCAACCCTACACCGACGAAACGATTGCCGAATTCGGTGCGACGAATATGCAACGACTCGATGTCGTCTGCCCCGGGTTTGCTGCCGACTGCCTGGAAACGCTTGAAGAGATCGCGATGCGATACGCGGAACTCTTTACAGAATCCGGAGGCGGCGCATTGCATTACATCCCATCGCTCAATTCGCGGGACGACCACATCGCGTTTCTCGGCCGGCTGATTGAGAAACATATCGGCGGGTGGCCGGAATCATCGACCGACTGGAGCGCCAGTGAAGACGCACGCGAGCGTGACCGGGAGCGCGAGCGCGCACTCGTCGCCGGAGCCGCGCAATGAGTGGCATCGGACGTTTTCTTGAATTTAGCGTCCGCACACCGGATATTATCGAGTCGCTGCATTTTTATAAATTGCTTGGCTTCCGGGAATTGGAAATCGGTGATGTCTGGTCACATAAGTATGCCGTGGTCAGCGACGGCGTTTTGTGTATCGGCTTGCACGATAGGGATTTCGACTCGCCGGCCGTAACCTTCATTCAGCCGGAGCTCGCTAAACACGCGCGGTCAATGAACGATCATGGTTTCAATTTCACGCATATGCAGCTCGGTGAAGATTCCTTCAATGAGCTACGCCTTAGCGACAAGAATGGCCACGCAATCATGATGCTCGAGGCGCGCACCTTTACGGGCGCGGATGAAGACGACAACGACTCACTTTGTGGCACCTGGTTTGAGCTGACCCTTCCTGCTCGCGACGCGATGCATGCTGCACGATTCTGGGCGCCGATCGCGCCAGTCGTACTCAGTATTCGCGAAGAACCCACCGTGCATATGCGTTTTGATGCCGGCGGAATCGCGCTCGGTTTGTCCGAGAGCATTGCTTTGAGCGGGCCGTCGTTGTGCTTCAAATGCAACGACCGTAATGCGATCAGCGAGGCCTGTGATCGTTTCGGATTCGAAAAGCAAAAATTTCCGGGCTTCGAAGGCGCCTTCGCGGCGCTAAAAGCTCCTGAGGGGACCTGTCTGTATCTATTCGACGAAGATTTTCTCGGCGAAGGCATCGAGGTCGACGAAACGGCTAACTTGAGCGAATTCAAAAACAGGCAGGCACTTAAAAAATAACGGCTACCTTATTTACACGGGTGGTAACCCGGAATGCTGCGGAATCTACTCATATCAGGCTCACGTACTAAGCAGTCGGCGCAGTAAGGTGATTGACTGTTGGTGGTAACTGCTTCCAAAAAGATTGAGATGATTGAGCACGTGATACAGCTGGTAGAGATCAGCGCGAAGCTCGTGCCCACGCGCAAGCGGCCAGGCTGACTCATAGGCCTCGTAGAAAGCCTTCCCGAATCCCCCGAACAGGCGTGTCATTGCAATGTCCGATTCGCGATCGCCGTAATAGACGGCGGGATCGAAAATGATCGGCTCGCCCTTGTTCACTCCCCAATTTCCGGCCCAGAGATCGCCGTGCAAAAGCGATGCTGCCGGCTCGTAGTTAACGAAGAACGCTGGCAGTTCATCGCAAAGCTCCCGGCCGAGCGTTTGTAGCTCGCCACTGATACCGTTCGACGCGGCCAGTTCCAGCTGAAACCCCAAGCGATGTTCGCGAAAAAAGGACACCCAGTCGCGCTTTTGCGTATTTCTCTGCGGCGTCAGACCGATCGTGTTGTCGCGATGCCACCCGAACTCCTCTTCGGTACAGCGATGCAGTGCAGCCAACTGTTCGCCGAGCATTCGTTCTGTCGAGCTATTGGACTTTTCAAAGTCTAAGCGCTCAAGCGCGATAAACGCCTCGTTACCGTCGATTCCGACGTCAAGAACATTCGGCACACGAATCGCTTTGGCAGCCGCCAACTCGCGTAAGCCCTCAGCTTCGGCATCAAACATATCGAACGCCGAAGCAGGACCCGTTTTGATAAATAAATTGGGGTCGAACCGCAGTTTCTCAAAACCTCGGTTCGACCCCATGTTTAGTGTCGGTAGATGTCGGAAACGCGTTCGGCCTGCCGGCGCAGTGCCATCCCGATGTTCGCCTCGTCATACAGCGCATTGATTTCGCCCAGGTCCGGTGCATTCGGCTGCAGTGCTTCTTCCGCATTTTCGATCGGTGCGTCGCAGGCAATGCCGGTAAGTCTGCGCGCCAGATCTGCAGCATCCTTGTGCGTTTCAAGTTTGGCGCCCAAAGTTTTCGCGCCACGCACTTCCACCTCGTGAACTTTGTCGAGATTCGCGTAAATCTCATCGAGACTGCCAAAATGATTGAGCAACGCCCCTGCCGTTTTCTTGCCCACGCCGGGCACCCCGGGGATGTTGTCGACGCTGTCGCCGGCCAGTGCGAGAAAGTCTGCGATTTGTTCGGGCCATACGCCGAATACTTCCGGCACCTGCTCATATTCGATTTTTCCCTTGCCCGCGAAGTCCCAGAAGATGTCATCTCGCGTGAGCAGTTGCGCGAGATCCTTGTCGCGCGTTACGACAGTTGAAGGCCGGCCCTGTCGGCGACCGTGTTCAACAAGCGTGCCGATCAGGTCGTCGGCTTCGTATCTCGGATGAGACACGTGCATGAGTCCAAGCGACCTGGCAAAGCGCCTGCACAACTCGAATTGGCGTTTGAGATCATCGGGAGCCGGTTCACGATTGGCTTTGTATTCGGCGTAGATGTCGGTGCGATAGGAGGTCGTGAGACTTTCGTCAAACGCGACCGCAATATATTCGGGTGTCACCTGCTCCATGAAGTCGCCGAGAAAACGACAAAAACCGTAAAGCGCGTTAACCGGATTACCCTCGCCATCGACCATGTCATCGGGCATCGAGTAATACGCTCGAAAGATATAAACACTTGCATCGATCAGATATTGCATGTAGACGATTATAGCGAAAGGGGTGTGCGGCCGGGGCATCCGTTCGACGGAAGTAAAGCGCAGCGCAGCGAGCCATGACGGAGAGCGGAGCGCCGGCCGCATTCCCCGGCCGCTTATCCCTTAAGTCAGCCGTGGAAGTGGGTATCGATTACATCTTCCCCGGAGAACAGGTGGCCGGTGAGACGCGCGTGCAAGGGGCTTGAGCGCGGAATGTGGGCAAGGAGATATTGCATCTGGTCGGCGAGGACGCGCCGACCTTTCAGATAAATATACTCGGCGTAGGTGGGAATGAACGGAACGGCGATGAGCTCCATCGCCGCTTGCTCGGGTGTGCGACCGCCCTTGTAGTTGTTGCAGCGACGACAGGCCGTTGCAACATTACTCCACCTGTCTCGGCCGCCTTGCGAAATCGGCGTGATGTGATCGCGCGTAAGGTCGCGCGTTGGAAAACGCATGGCGCAATAAAGACACAGGTTCGCATCGCGTTTGAACAACGTGCGATTGTTTAACGGGGGAACGTACCGATCGCGATTGCGCGACAAGCTCCTACTTGTACCGTGCGTCGCGATGATTGAATTGACGTCGACTTTGCTGCGTTCGCCATCGAAGGAACTGTAACCGCCGAACACAGTGTAGAGAAGTGTGCCGCAATCGTAGGCAACCTGTTCTGTATGATAAAGGCGCACAGCCTCCCTGTAGTCGATCCACTCGAGTGGCATTCCGGCTACATCAGTTCGCAACACCTGTTGCGAAATATCGGAAGCTATTCCAGCGAGCATTGGCACACCTTGATTGCCGTCCGTTTGCAGACTGCATCCAGTGTGCCGTACCTATCGAAAAAATCAACAGCGGGGTTCACTTATAAGGCTTTTAGTACCTGATCCAGGGTGTCTTTTGCGTCTCCGAACAACATTCGCGTGTTCTCTTTAAAGAATAAGGGGTTTTGCACACCCGCATAGCCCGTCGCCATGCTGCGTTTTAGCACGATCGTCGTTTCGCCTTTCCAACACTCGAGAACCGGCATGCCCGCAATGGGGCTTTCCGGTTCGGTCTGCGCGGACGGATTCACAATGTCGTTCGCTCCGATAACGACGGACACATCGACATCGGGAAAGTCGTCATTAATTTCGTCCATTTCGAAAACGATGTCGTAAGGGACTTTGGCCTCGGCCAGCAACACGTTCATGTGTCCCGGCATGCGACCCGCAACTGGATGAATACCGAAGCGCACATTGATTTTCCTGGCGCGCAGCGCCTTCGTGATTTCGAACACCGTATGTTGCGCCTGTGCGACCGCCATTCCGTAACCGGGAATGATCATCACTTCTTTCGCGGCCGACAGAAGCGCCGCCGTTTCCTGGGCTTCGATCGCAACGACCTCGCCTTGCTCCCCGCCACCGCTACTGGATGAGGCAGCGCCACCGCCGGTACCGAATCCGCCCGCAATAACGGCGATGAAGTTACGATTCATCGCGCGACACATGATGTAACTCAGGATCGCGCCTGAGGAACCAACGAGCGCACCTGTGACGATGAGCAGGTCGTTCTCAAGCATGAAGCCAGTCGCCGCTGCCGCCCAACCCGAGTAACTGTTCAGCATTGAGACGACAACGGGCATGTCAGCTCCGCCGATCGCCATCACCATGTGAATGCCGAACAACAGCCCAATGATCGTCATTATGATGAGCGGCTCCATGCCGCCGTCTGCCGCCGATTGCAAAACAAACTCACGGCCAAACCAGATCGCGCCGACCAGCAAACCGAGATTCATCCAGTGGCGCCCGGGCAAGGTCAATGGCTTGCCGCCGATCCGTCCGCTGAGCTTGCCGAAAGCAATCACAGAACCCGAGAAAGTAACGGCGCCGATCAAGATCCCGAGATAGGTCTCGATGTCATGGATCGTCAATTCCACGCCTACATGGTGCGAAGCCGGATCCATGAAGTTCGCGAATCCAACAGCGACAGCGGCGAGGCCGACGAGGCTGTGCAACACCGCGACAAGCTCGGGCATTTGCGTCATTTGCACGCGCCGCGCCAGCAGTAAACCGATTGCCCCGCCAATGACTAATACGGTAAGCAATATCGCGTACGCGTTTTTGTCGACTTCGCCGAGAACCGTCGCGACCAATGCGATGCTCATGCCGATAATGCCGTACCAGTTGCCGCGTCGCGCTGTCTCCTGATTGGATAAGCCGCCGAGTGCCAGAATAAATAAAATCGTCGCGGCGATGTAAGAGGCGGTAATTATTCCTTCGCTAATCATATCGCCCTCACTTCCTGAACATTTCGAGCATGCGACGCGTGACGCCGAAGCCGCCAGCGATGTTGATGCTGGTTATCAGGACAGTAAGAGCCGCGATCCACATGATGAGCTGATCGGTCGCGCTAATTTGCAGCAGCGCACCGATGACGATGATGCTTGAAATCGCGTTGGTCACGCTCATCAGCGGCGTGTGCAATGCCGGTGAGACGTTCCAGATCACCATGTAGCCGACGAAACATGCGAGCACAAACACCGTGAAATGATCCATGAACGAATCCGGGGCAACGTAGCCAAGACCCAGCAATGCGAGGCCTCCGACCAGCGCGGCGACAATCGGACCCCGCACGGACGATTTCTCATCCGCGACAAGGACGGGTGCGGATTCGGGCTCCGCTTTCTTCGGTGCAGCCGATAACTTTGGCGTCGGCGGCGGCCAGGTTATTTCACCGTCTTTGGAAACTGTCGCGCCACGAACCGCTTCGTCTTCCATGTCGACGACGATTTGCCCGTCTTTCTCCGGCGTAAGGTCGGTCAGGAGATGTCGCAGATTGGTGCCATACAACTGGCTGGCCTGTGTCGCGAGCCGGCTCGGTAAGTCCGTGTAACCGATGATCGTCACGCCGTTATCTGTCTTTACAACTTTCTCGGGCTCGGTGAGCTCACAGTTGCCGCCCTGCTCAGCCGCCAGATCTACGATAACGCTGCCGTCTTTCATCGAACTAACCATGTCGGCTGTAATCAATTCGGGCGCCGGCCGGCCCGGTATCAGCGCGGTCGTGATAATGATATCGACTTCTTTCGCCTGCTCCGCGAACAATGCCATTTCGGCCTTGATGAATTCCTCGCTCATCGTTTTTGCGTAACCACCTTCGCCGGAACCATCCTCGTCTTCCTCGAATTCGAGCATGAGGAACTCGGCGTCCATGCTCTCAACCTGTTCTTTCACTTCCGGGCGCGTGTCGAAAGCGCGGACGATCGCACCCATGCTCTTCGCCGCACCAATCGCCGCTAATCCCGCAACGCCCGCGCCGATAACCATGACTTTGGCCGGTGGAACTTTGCCCGCTGCTGTTATCTGGCCCGTAAAAAAGCGTCCGAAGTGTTGCGCCGCTTCAACCACGGCGCGATAACCGGCGATATTGGCCATCGAACTCAATGCGTCCATTTTCTGTGCGCGCGAAATACGCGGCACGCTGTCCATCGCCATGACCGTGGCGCCCGACGATGCGAGCTCTTTGAGCAGTTCCGGGTTCTGTGCCGGCCACAGGAAGCTGATCAGGGTTTGATTCGCCCTCAGCTTGCCGGTTTCGCCGCCCTCCGGGCCGCGAACCTTGAGAATAATGTCCGAGTTATTCCAGATATCATCGGCCGAAAGTCCGGATTCGCAACCCGCCTCGGCGTAAGCCGAATTGGAATAGCTGGCCGCCGCGCCAGCGTCTTTTTCGATCGCGACAGTGAAGCCAAGTTTGATGAGTTCGATGGCGACATCCGGCGTCGTTGCGACGCGCCTTTCGCCGTCATGAATCTCTTTTGGTACACCAATTCTCATATGTGCCTCCGTCAGGACCGACGTACTCTATCAACATCGGCGCGGGAAATGCAGAGAATTGTCTGTGTCGTAGGAGCGGGCTCCAGCCCGCGATTCGCGGGCTGGAGCCCGCTCCTAGAGCCGGTCGACGCGGGTCGCCCGATCGGTGCGAGTTTTGAGCATCCGATCGCGAAGACGTTGCCGCTGCTCAGGCGTCATATGGCGAAGGCGGTCACGAAGTTCCTGTCGCCGATCCGGCGGCAGCTGATTGAAGCGTCGATAGTTTTCACGTATGCGACGTTGTTCATCGGACGGAAGTTCGCGGTAGGTATGATAACGCTCACGAATCAGCTGGCGGCGCTCTGCCGGCAGCTCACGCCAGAGATCGAAACGGCCCTGTGCCTGATGGCGCTGATCGGCTGACATGTTTATCCAGCGCTCGGCGCCACTGGCGAGCCTTTCCTGTCGCTCGACCGAAAGGCCGCTCCAGTCCACTTCAAAACGACCGAGTATTTGCTGCTGATCTTCAGACAGACTGTCCCAGGCGACCGAATTCCCCAATCCTTCGTCATCTGCGACAGCGATGCTGACTGCGAGCAGCGCTGCAATGGCCAAAACGAATCTAATCTTCATCGTCTTCCTCCGCCGATTCTTCGCCTTGCGGCGCGGGATCGATCCGCTCATCGGACTCTGCAAAAAGCTGCTCACCATCAAAATCGAAGATAAGCCACTCTTCATCCGATTCCTCCCAGGAACCAAGGTACTCAAGGAACTCTGCCTCTGGCAGTTCATTGTCCGCGGCGAGTACCAACCCGCAGGCACCGAGCAACAAACCCGGCAGTCGCTGTCGAGCGTTTCGACTAACCGGCATTGTCCGTTGACTCAAATTCTGCAACGTCGATCCAGCTGTAAAATTCCAGTTCCTCGATCATGTCGAGGGCATCGTCGCCCATTAAGATCTCAAAATCAGTTGCGCTCGTAGTCGATCCGTCCCGCGGATCGACCGTCGTCGGGCCGCGCAATACAACAACCGCGACCAACGCCGCGGCGGCCATACCCGTAACCGGCATCCAACGAGACCACTGCCGCGCAGGGCTCGCGTTTGCCAATTCGGCGAGCGCGGCTTGTCGACCCTGATTCAATTTCGATAAAGTCGCCGAGTCGAGTCGTTCAACACTACCGTCGAACACTGCTTTAGCGCTTTCCTCAAACTGTTTGTCTTCGTCTGGCGTATTCATTGCCAATGCTCTCCCAATTTCTCCCGCAGTGTATGTACGGCGCGGGAATAATGTGTCTTGACGCTGCCTGCGCTGCAACCCATCGCAGCCGCAGTACCCGCAACATCAAGTCCTTCAAATGTCCGCAACATGAATGCCTCGCGTTGCCGCGTCGGCAACACACCGATCGCGAGCTCCAGTTCGCCCATGGCCTGTTGCGTTTGCAGCTGCTCGTCCGGCGTTCTTCCTGCCGGATCAGGCGCTGCAGCGATCGGATCGTAGTCCGACTCCTCTCGTGTTCCACGTCCGAAAAACACCATGACGCGGTTACGAACATTTTGCCGCCGATGCCAGTCACGAATCCCGTTTTGCAGGATTCTATAAAAGAGTGGCGTCCATTCGGCGGTCGGTCGGTCGACGTAATTGCGTGCGAGCTTGATCATTGCATTCTGCACAAGATCCAGCGCCTCGTCGCGATCGCGAACGCCGATCTCGGCGATACGCAAGGCACGTCGTTCGACCTCGGCCAGAAACTGATTCAGTTGCCGTTCGCGTTGCAGCGTCTGTGCTCCCGTCGTTTGTTCGCCAGAGCACGATACCGCAAAAACACCTGCGCACGCGTTCACGAGGCGGCCATCCCTGTTAATGGGCTCATTGCATCCATTCCTTTCGCCCTCTTGACTCCATCACGATGTAATCTACTTTGTCACACCTGAATAACGTCTGGACGCACCGGCGGTTGACAGGTTCCACCATACGCGACTATCTGATTGATGTTTAACGACTTTTGAAGCACGAAACACTCCTCAATGTAGCCATCAATGTGCCGTTATCACGGCCTTTTGATTACCTGCCGCCTGCCGCCGGCCCGCTGCCGGAGGCGGGAACGCGCGTTCTCGTGCCGTTCGGCCGCCGCCAGCAGGTCGGCCTCGTCATCGGGCATTCCAGCGACAGCGAACTCGATTATTCTCTTTTGAAGCGCGCTGAAGAGGCGCTCGATGAAAGACCGCTGCTCAGCCAGGAAGCTCTCTGGTTGATTCGCTTTACGAGTGACTACTACCACCACCCGATCGGCGAAGTTGCGGCGGCAGCACTGCCCGCATTGCTCCGTAGAGGCAAAGCGTTGCACCCGGTGTTGGAGTTTGTTGCGATTAGTGACGTTGGCGCGCACACCGATGTCGACACATTGACCCGACGCGCACCGCGACAGGCAGAATTGCTGTCGATGCTCATTGACGCAGGCGGCAATGGCATTGAAGCTGATTCATTGACCGAGCAACTGCCTAACTGGCGACGAGTTGCGAAGTCGCTAATCGAAAAAGGCCTGATCACGCGCTTCGAGAGTCGTACCGGCGAGTCAATAACGGCAACACCGGTCACCACACGTGCCGGGCCAACACTGAATCAGCAACAACAGGATGCGCTGGATTCAATTCGAGATGTCGAGGGCTTCGCCGCGTACTTGCTGGATGGGGTTACGGGCAGCGGCAAGACAGAGGTCTATCTCAACCTGATCGCCGATGTCCTGCACGAGGAAAAACAGGTGTTGGTACTCGTGCCCGAAATCGGTCTGACGCCGCAGCTCGTTGCGCGTTTTCGCGATCGCCTGGGCATTGAGCCGGCGTTGTTGCACTCGGGCCTGACGGACCTGGAGCGATTGTCGGCGTGGCGGCACGCTAGCACCGGCGATGCCCGACTGGTCGTCGGCACGCGTTCAGCAATCTTCGCGCCACTGCCGAACGCGGGTTTGATTATCGTCGACGAAGAACACGACCATTCGTTCAAACAACAGGAAGGGCTGCGGTATTCCGCCCGCGACCTCGCGATTGCCCGCGCCAAGCATTCAGACATTCCCGTGATTCTGGGATCGGCGACGCCAACGCTGGAAATGCTGCAGCACTGTCGGGACGGCAACTACACGCGTCTGTCGTTGCCCGAGCGCGCAGGGAACGCGACACCGCCCGTCATTCGCCTCGTCGATTTAAATAGCGCGCCCAGCGACGACGGCTTAAGTGAACTACTCGCTGCAGCGATCGATAAACACCTCGCTAACGACGGACAAGCCTTATTGTTTCTCAACCGCCGCGGCTTCGCCCCAACGTTGATCTGCCCGACCTGCAGACATATTGCCGAGTGCCTGCGATGCGACTCGCGGATGACTGTGCACGCCCGCGAACAAAAATTGAAGTGTCATCACTGCGGCGCCAGCCGGGCGCTCGACGAGACCTGTTCCGAATGTGACTCGCCAGTGCGGCCACTGGGTGCCGGCACCGAGCGCCTTGAGGATGCGCTTCGCCGTCGCTACCCCGATAAGACCGTCACACGAATCGACAGCGACAGTACGCAGCGCAAGGGCGCAATGCATGAGGCCTTGTCGGCGGCAACGTCGGGCGATGCAGATATTCTTGTTGGCACTCAAATGCTATCCAAGGGGCATCACTTCCCGAATCTCAGCCTTGTTGGGGTCATCAATGCGGACCAGGGACTTTTTGGGACGGACTTTCGCTCTGATGAGCGCATGGCACAGGCGATTGTGCAGGTTGCGGGCCGAGCGGGCCGCGAGGAACGGCCGGGTGAGGTTTTTGTTCAGACAGCCTTTCCCGAGCATCCGTTCTGGCAACGCCTGATCGACGGCGGCTATTTGGGCGTAGCGGGCGACGCTCTTGATGAGCGCGCCGCAACAAACTGGCCGCCATTTTCCAGACTCGCGCTGATTCGCTCGGCTGCCCACAAGCGCGCCGACGCCCATGCCTTCCTGGAGTCGGCGCGGCGTCACGTTGCGCGCTTTGCCGACGACTCGATTCGGGTGCTGGGCCCCGTCGATGCGGTGATGGCGCGTCGCGCCGGACGCTATCGCGCCCAATTGCTCTTGCAGACGTCTGATCGACGCGCCCTGCACGCTGTTTTGCGGCAGCTACGACCGACACTCGAGGCGGAGCCGTCGGCCCGCAAGGTGCGCTGGTCGATCGACGTCGATCCCGTCGAGTTGTTCTAGATCAAATTTGCGTGTCCAAAGTCGACAGATACGCTGTAGAATTCGCGGCTTGCGTAGGGGCGCTGCTTAGCAAGCGCGACCATCGCGCTTGCCAAGCAGCGCTCCTGCAAATCACACGCCTAACAGACCCCAACGCTTCGAATTATGAAATTCCTGGTCGCAAATCTCGTTAACGATGCGCTGGCATCCTTGCCCGACCTCAGGGAAGCCGCCGCCGACCTGTCTCTCGAGAGCACGGTTGAACGTACGCGCGACGCGACGCACGGAGACTTCGCGACAAACGTCGCCATGCGGCTGGCAAAACCTGCTCAAATGAATCCGCGCGCGATCGCAACACGCATTATCGACGCGATGGCGAACAGTGACACTGTTAGCAAGGTCGAGATCGCCGGGCCGGGTTTCATTAATTTCACGCTGAACCCGAGCGCATTCCACGAAGAAATCGCGAGCATTCTCGAACAGGGCGAAAATTACGGCCGGCAAGCCGCCAAAGAAAGACCGCGGTTGCTGCTTGAGTTCGTATCTGCGAACCCAACCGGACCCCTGCACGTCGGCCATGGTCGCCTCGCCGCATTTGGCGCGACGCTTGGCAACCTTCTCGAGGCAGCTGGCTACCCGGTGAGTCGCGAATACTATGTTAACGACGCCGGCCGACAGATGGACATCCTCGGCCTCAGCGTCTGGCTGCGCTGGCTCGAATCAAATGGCGTTGAAATCCCGTTCCCGAAAGCCGGCTATCGCGGCGACTATATTCGCGACGTCGCGACGGAAATTGATACAAGCAGTATCGACGTCGCGAAGACCAGCGCGATACTTGATGGCGTTCCAGCCGATGGCGACGGCGATGACCCGGAAGACAAAAAGGCCAAAGAGGCCTACGTTGAGGCGCTCATCGCACGTTCGAAGGAATTGCTTGGCAACGACGGCTTCGATCGCGTCCGTCAGCAGTCGCTCGAATCGATTCGGGCGGATATCGAGGACGACCTCGCCGAGTTCGGCGTTACCTTCGACACCTGGTATTCCGAACAGAGCCTGACCAAATTGAATCGCATCGATGACGCACTCGATGTCCTTAAAAAGAGCGGCATTCTTTACGAAAAAGACGGCGCGACCTGGTTCCCGGCAATGAAATACGGCGACGAGAAGGATCGCGTTGTCGTCCGCGACAACGGCGTAAAGACCTACTTCGCCTCTGATATCGCTTATCACTTCGACAAGCGCGAGCGCGACTTCGATCATCTCATCGACATTCTCGGCGCTGACCATCACGGTTACACGTCGCGCGTTCGCGCAGGCCTCGAAGCAATGGGTTACAAGGGCGATGATATCGAGGTGCAGTTGGTGCAGTTCGTAGCGCTTTATCGCGGCGGCAAGAAAATGCAAATGTCGACCCGCAGCGGCGAGTTCGACACGCTGAGAGCATTGCGCGCTGAAGTTGGCAACGACGCTGCGCGATTCTTCTATGTATCGCGGTCCAATGACCAGCATTTGGATTTCGATCTCGATGTTGCGAAATCACAGTCGAACGACAATCCTGTTTTCTACATTCAGTATGCGCATGCGCGTATCGCGAGCGTTTTTAGGCAGCTGGCCGAGAAGTCCCTGGCCTGGGACGATAAAAATGGCGCCAACAACATGGACTTGCTTGGCGAGTCGCAGGAAAAGGCGCTGATGACATCATTGAGTCGCTATCCTGAAGTCATAGAGTTGTCGGCGAACAATCGCGCCCCGCAGCACCTCGTCCACTACCTCCGCGATCTCGCCAATGACTTCCACAGCTGGTACAACGCCCAGGTATTTATCGTGGATGATGCCGGGCTTCGTGATGCGCGCCTCACACTGTGTGCGGCAACGCGAACGGTAGTCGCGAATGGTCTTGCAATCATCGGCGTCTCTGCGCCGGAGTCGATGTAATGGCGAAACGTCGCAAGCGCCGCTCGACCCGAACAAAGAAAAAAGACGAGTATCCGGGCTGGGCCTGGGGCGTCTGGGGCCTCGCGATCGGCTTGTCTGTTGCGGCCGCGATCTGGGTCAGTGATCGCCGCGGTCAGCCCATCCAAACCATCGCGGCGAGTGATCCTGCAAGCCCCGGAAATGCTCTTGACGACAACGGCGAAACCGCAACGCCAGATGTCGAGCCGAAGAAACGCCGTTTCGATTTTTATACCATACTGCCGAGCTTCGAGGTCGTCATACCCGAGGAAGACCCCGAGGTCGTTCAGGACACGGCGCCTAAGGCGATTGAGGCGCCAGGCACCTACGTACTCCAGGCAGGGTCGTTCACCGCCTACGAAGATGCCGACCGTCGTCGTGCGCAACTTGCGTTGCACGGCATGAAGTCCGGCATTCAAAAAGTCAGCATCGACGAGCACACCTATCACCGGGTGCGCATCGGCCCGACTCAAGATCTTGAGGAGCTGAACATGCAGCGCAGTCGCCTGCGCGCCGCGAAAATCGATGTGTTGATCATTCGTCTTGGTGACTAGTGCGAAAAATCCACTCGCGCTCATCGGCCTGCTGACGCTTGCAGCTTGTTCGACAACGCCGCCAGGCGAAGAATCCAGCGATACAACGCCGGTGTCCGAAACACCTATAGCGCCCGCGCCGGCCGACGAGCTCGAGGCCCCACCCGGTCCTGACATGACAGCAAAGCGACTGACGATTGCCGCGGTCGGCGACATGATGATCGGTACGGACTACCCGGAGAACCACCTTCCTGACGATGATGGCGTCAGTTTTTTTGCCCATGTGACGCCCGTTCTTTCTGCGGCGGATATCGCGTTCGGAAATCTCGAAGGTGTGCTTGTCGACGGCGGCGAACCCGGCAAGAAATGCAGCAATCCGAATGCCTGCTATTTGTTTCGCTCGCCGACCCGATATGCATCTCATTACGACGCGGCGGGCTTCGACGTATTGAGCCTCGCCAATAATCACGCACGCGATTTTGGTGAAGACGGCCGGACTTCGTCGATGGAGGCCATCGCCGCAGCCGGCATGTTGCACACTGGCCGCGAGGGCGACTTTGCGTCGTTCGAGACTCATGGCATCAGCGTTGCCGTGCTCGGCTACGCAGTCACCAGGAACTCAAACTTGATGCTCGACTACGATTTGGCCGAGAAAACAATCAGCGAATTCAGCAAGACGCATGACGTCGTCGTCATTTCCTTTCACGGTGGTGCGGAAGGTCGAGACGTCACGCACTTACCGTTCGCTGAAGAGGAATACTTCGGCGAACCCCGCGGAGATGTCGTCAGGTTCTCGCGCATGGCCATTGATGTTGGCGCTGACCTCGTAATCGGTCACGGCCCGCACGTCGTTCGTGGAATGGAGCTGTATAAAAATCGCCTCATCGCCTACAGCCTCGGCAACTTTGCGACCTACTACGGCATCAGCGTTGACGGAATCAAAGGCATCGCGCCGGTTCTATTGGCCACGCTCAACGGTGAGGGCCGGTTTATCGGCGGCGCCATTGTCTCCACTATTCAACTCAGACCGGCGGGACCGTCGATCGACGAGGAGCAACGCACACTCAAACTCATTCAGAGTTTGAGTGTGCAGGACTTTGGTCAGAGCGGCCTGGCCTTCGGTGACGACGGCAGCATCGAGCCCGTAGATCGCCCCGACGTAGCGGCTTCGTGCTCGAACAGGCTATACGCATCGTTTGAAAAGCGCCTTGCCACAGGCGACGGCATGGGACACGGTCCGGATGTCGGTTCGGACGAATGGAAGTCGGTCATTGAATTCAAACTTGGATTGCGAGACGACCCCGCGGTGCCCGAACGAAACACGAATACCTGGTGCGGCTTTGTGGACAAGCGGATAGGAGATGGACAGCAGTAGGAGCTGCGCTTGCGCTGCAAGCAGCGCTCCTACATTCGTCTGCGGCCCTCCAGCCCAAGATAAATCGCTGCAGCAATTCCGGTCGCACCGAACAGCATCGTCATGACGACGATCTGGTACTTCGCGGCAATCAGTGGCGAAACGCCTGATAACACCTGCCCGGTCATCATTCCCGGCAGGGACACGAGGCCGACAGCGAACAGCGAATTAACGATTGGGATCATTGCTGTATTGAATGCTGTGCGACGCGCCTGGTCCCATGATTTGCCTGACTTGAGCTCAGCGGCAAGTCTTTCGGCGGCAATGCTGATCGCCGTCATTGCGCCTGAGAAAATCATTCCGGCCAGCGGCACCACGTAACGAGGTAAGAACCACGGCTCGACATGGATAACGGCCTGAGTAACGAGCGCCAGGATGGGTACACCACTAACACTAACTGCCAGGAACGCATTCACATAGGTGCGCAGACCGGGCGACTCAACGGTACGTACGGCGATCCAACTTGCGGCAACGAGCATGATCAGAAGGACCGCGGCGATGACGCCCCAGTGATCGGCGTCGAAGATGTACACGAGGACGTAGCCGATCAATAACAGCTGCACGAGCATTCGCAGCGTTGCGAAAATTGCGGTTCCGCCGCCAGCTCGCCAGTAATACATGATCGCGATGACGATCAGCGCTGGTAAAAACGCGAGCGCGAGGGAAAGATTTGAAATTGACGATACGGATGTCACTGATAAATCAACCAGGATTCGCGGGCTGGGGCCCGCTCCTACAGGTTAGTCGTCGGCCGTCACCGATTTGAAATCGACGCCTAAAGAACGCAACTTGCGATAGAGATGCGTGCGTTCCATGCCGACGCGCTTCGCCAGCTGTCCAACTTTTCCGTCACACAGCACCAGCTGCTGTTGCAAGTAGGCGCGTTCGAATTGTTCGCGCGCCTCGCGCAAGGGCAGCGCCAAAAGATCTTGCTTAACGAGCGGTTCGTCAGCATGCGAGCTGTCGCT
>Ga0255056_10000202_pt1 | contig 16399 bp, 15 predicted proteins | sample Cases_109_1_MG_FD_183639 | JGI IMG/M metagenome (GOLD analysis project Ga0255056, IMG submission 183639) | Seawater microbial communities from Amundsen Gulf, Northwest Territories, Canada - Cases_109_1 | ecosystem: Environmental > Aquatic > Marine > Gulf | place: Canada: Northwest Territories... | reverse complement strand
CCTCGATGTTTCGGTAGACGACGGCATGCCGATCGTGACCTGGCTGAACTATGGCGTTCACGGCGCCGAATCCAGTGGCATGGATGCTTCGCTGCCGATGGCTTATTACCTTGCGGCGGCGGAGGGCGAGCACATAGAGCGACTGCTGTCTCAAAGCGTTGTACTGGTGACCGCAATTTTCAACCCGGACGGTCATTCGAAGCGGGTCGCGTGGTTTGACGCTTTCGGCGGCGAGCGGATCATTGCCGATCCGATGCATATCGAGCACGACTTCAACTGGCAACTGGCGCGCACCAATCATTACTGGTTCGATCTCAATCGGCAATGGCTGCTGGTTACACAGCCTGAGTCACGGGCCTGGATGCGCAAGTGGCACGAATGGCGGCCCAATTTGACGGTCGACTATCACGAAATGAGTGGCGGTCAAACGTATTATTTCCATCCGGGTGTCGCAAGTCGCACCAACCCACTGGTGCCGGACGAGGCGGAACGACTGCTGGCGGAGACAATTCGCAGCTCGGAGGCATTCCTGGACTCTGAGGCAAGGCTTTACTTTCATGGTGAGGATTTTGACAACTACTACATTGGCAAGGGCTCGACATTCCCGTTGGTCAATGGCGGCGTCGGCGTTTTATACGAGGCGGGTGCGGCGCTTGGCCGGGAACTGGATACGCCGCATGGTTTGCGCAGCTATCGTGAGAACATTCGAAAGCATTTTCGAACCGGCATCGCGAGCGTAGAGGGCGGAGTCAATCTGCGACTTGAGTATCTTCGTTACCAGAAACAATTCTACGAAGACGCACTGGATGCAGCCGACGACAATGCCGTCAAGGCTTACGTGTTTGACGCGCCGAGCGACCCTGCCCGTTTGTATCATTTTGTCGATCTCCTCAATTTTCACCGCATCGATTCATACGCGCTGAGCAAGGACATATCGGTGAACGGCGAAGCGTACTCGGCCGCCAGCGCAATCATCGTGCCGTTAGCACAGCCTCAATTTCGCCTGATTCGAGGTTTGTTCGATTCCGTGGATGAATTCGAAGACCCGATATTTTACGACGTATCGTCATGGACAATGCCGCTGGCATTCGGGCTGCGTTACTCTGCATTGTCCGGGCGGAATTTCAATCGCGGACTGGCAGGCGAACTGTCGGAACCTGTAATGCCCGTCGCAAGCGGGCCGGAAAGTTCGGATTACGGTTATGTGTTCGAGTGGTCGGGTTATTACGCTCCGCGTGCTTTGAATCGGATTCTGGAGCACGGCCTGCTGGCGAGCGTGGCGACAGAGCCGTTTACGGCATCTACCGCGCGCGGCGATGTTGCGCTGTCTCGCGGTAGCATATTGATACCGTTTGATCGCCAGATGTCCGGCAGGTCCGACATCACGGCCATTATGCGAACGATCGCCGCTGAGGATGGCATCACCGTGTACTCGTTGTCATCCGGTCGTAGCGCGACGGGGACAGCGGGCGTCAATGTCGGCGGTCCGTCCTTCAGGCCACTGAAACAACCGAAGGTACTAATGGTTGTCGGTGACGATATCAATTTGTATGACGCTGGCGAAATCTGGCATTTGCTCGACCATCGAATGAAAATGCCGCTGACGATGCGCGCCAGGGACCGTTTGGGCGATGTCGACTGGAGCCAGTACACACACATCGTCTTTCCAAGTGGCGAGTACGAAGAGTACGAGCCCGAATTTTCAGAGCGCTTGCGCCTTTGGGTCGCCGAGGGCGGCACCGTCATCGGTACTCGACGCGCGGCACAGTGGGTTCGCGATACGGTCCTCGACTATGTCGATCCTGAAACTGCTGACGAAGCGGCCGAGGAGGCAATTTTCGAGACGGGTTCGGGGCACGAGGAGCTGGTAACGGAGCTCGACGAGCTGGAGCGTCTGAACTATGAAGACAAAGCGGCTCAGGAAGCTGTCGATGTCATCGGCGGCGCAATTTTTGCCGGCGAGATTGACATCACGCATCCCCTGGGATTCGGGTATGTCGATCGCAAAATTGCACTTCATAAAAATACGGATGAGGTACTGGCGCGCACGCTGAATCCGTATGCGTCGGTCATCGTATATGACACGCCGCCCCTGTTGTCAGGCTACACGTCAGCAGAAATCCAGCAATCTTTGTCAGGCACGGCCGCGCTCGTCGCGGAACGCAAAGGCATGGGAAGCGTTGTACTGTTTGCCGACAACCCCAATTTTCGGGGTTACTGGTATGGCACCAACAAGCTGTTCCTGAACGCATTATTCTTCTCCACGGCGTTCGACGCGCCTGTTGAAGAACCCTAGTCGAGGGAGTGCCCGCTTTTTGAAAACTTTTAGCCGCTGCGTTATTGCAGCAATTGCGCTGCTCGCATTGGATGTCCTTGCGGGGTCGGTTGAAACAACCCGTCCGGAACGCGTTGGCATGTCGGAGCAGCAACTCGAACGGCTGCATAGTCGCTTACAACAGATGGTCGATGACGAAGCCTCGGCCGGTTTCCAGATACTGGTGTCTCGACATGGCAGAGTCGTCATGCACCGGAACTATGGCGTTACCGACATAGAGTCCCGGACACCGGTAACCGACGATACGCTTTACCGCATATATTCGATGACCAAGCCCGTCGTCGCGGTTGCGATGATGGTTTTGTACGAGGAGGGGAAATACTCGCTGCAGGACCCTGTTGCAAAATATATACCGGAGTTTGAAGGCGCAAAAGTATTCGCGGGCGTCGACGATGCCGGCGAGATGATTCTCGAAGATGCACTGCGGCCGCCAACAATTCATGATCTGCTCCAGCATACGGCCGGGCTTAGTTACGGTATTTTCAGTGACACGCCAGTCGACAAGCTCTACAGGGAATCTGCAATTTTTGACACCGATCGGCCATTGAAAGAGCTGATCGCAGAGCTCGCTTCCATGCCGTTGCTGTTTCAGCCGGGAACGGAATATCACTATAGCCTGGGTGTGGACGTTCAAGGCTATCTGATTGAAGTGCTGTCCGGGATGGATGCCGAAACGTTTGTACGTAAACGTGTTCTCGAGCCTCTCGGCATGGATGAAACGAGTGCCTGGGTCGCGCCCGAAAAAGCGTCTCTGTTGACCAGAGTTCATACCCACGACGAAGCGGGGCAGCTGGTCGTGTACGAAGACGACCCGGAGTCAAAGTTCCAGACGAGCCATGCACTCAGGAAACCGATTGCCTTCTCTGGCGGTGCGCAGCTTATTGCCACCGGAGACGACTACTGGCGTTTTGCTCAAATGTTGTTAAACGGCGGTGAACTCGACGGCGTAAGGATTCTGTCTCCCACAACCGTCGAACTCATGACGTCCAACCGGTTTCCCGAATCGATAGCCGGTCGCCGGTTTGCGCCGGGTCAGGGCCATGGATTCAATCTCGTTGTGGTGACGGACAACACATTGATTCCGTACCCGATCAGTAACGGAGAATTCAGTCACGGTGGTTTGGCGACAACGTTTTTCTGGGCCGACCCGGAGCTCGACCTTGTAGTAGTCCTGCTAAATCAGTACTTGCCGTGGAGCAATCCGCCGTATATCGATTTAATTCATCGAATGGTACGGGCGGCGGTTATTGCAGAATGATGAATCCGGACTAATTCAGCAGCAGCACAGCAACGCCGATAATTATAACGATCAGTATTGCCGAATCGATTTTTCGCGCGGTCAACGACGTTATGGAGGCGTGGCGCTCGACGTCGCGCTCGCGTTTGAGTCCTTGCGGCGTAATTTCATAAGCCCAGGCAAACCATAAAATGAATGGCAGACCGAGCGAAAATATGATCTCGGATGCGTAGCGAACCCATTCCGCGAGACCCGCCAGGTTAATCATGATATGCGTGGACTTTATTACGAACCAGGCAATTACCAGATAGAGGGCGGCGACGCGAAACACATTGCGGCGATGTAATTCTTTGAGGAAGGACATATCGGCGCGAAGACTTTCCATTCGGCGGATCGCCATTTTGCCATATTGAGGGGCGAATTTTAGGGGAGATTCGCATGTTGTGCGGTTTACTGCGGGGAAGGGCAGTGGGTTCTTCGCCCGCTACGCAGGCTCCTACAGTTTGCTGCGCAGATAGTTAGAAGTCTGTAGGAGCGAACATGCATTGGCACGCAAGATCAATCTGCACCAACCACACCCATATTCCAACGAAATCAGGCGGATTGGACGCCTAGCGCTTGCCTTTGAGCTTTTGCGCGGCCCGATAGCGCGCGCGGGCTTCAGCCAGCTCCAGCTGGGCGCGGGCCAGATCCGTTTCGTCGGAAACACCGGCAAGGGCCTCTTCCGCTTCATGCTGCGCGGCAAGTGCCGCCGCCTCATCGAGTTGATCGCCACGAAGCGCCGTGTCGGCGAGAATCGTCACAAGGTGTGGCTGAATTTCCAGCATCCCGCCGGTGATATAGAAGAAGTGTTCTTTGCCTTCTGTGTCCTCAATTCGAACGTCACCGGCCTTGAGTGCAGTCAGCAAGGGCGCGTGCCGCGGCGCAATACCAACTTCACCCATGCGTGCAGGCGCGTACACCATTTTGGCGTCGCCTGAGTGAATCTCGCCTTCTGCGGACACGATGTCGACGTGAATTGTGGCCATTTATTCTGCCCCGATTCCTAGTTCATCGTCTTGGCTTGTTCGACGGCTTCTTCGATCGAACCTACCATGTAGAACGCCTGCTCCGGCAAGTGGTCGTAATCGCCGTTAACAATGCCGTTGAAGCCGCGAATCGTTTCTGAAAGTTGCACATACTTGCCCGGCGATCCCGTAAATGTCTCGGCAACGAAGAATGGCTGCGACAGGAATCTCTGGATCTTTCGGGCTCGTGTTACCGACTGCTTGTCTTCTTCCGACAGCTCGTCCATGCCGAGAATCGCGATGATGTCCTGCAATTCCTTGTAGCGCTGCAATACGGCCTGCACACCGCGTGCACAATCGTAATGTTCCTGCCCGATGACGTTTGGATCGAGAATTCGACTCGTAGAATCCAGCGGATCGACGGCCGGGTAGATTCCGAGTTCGGCGATTTGACGGGACAAAACGAGCGTCGCGTCAAGGTGAGCAAAGGTTGTTGCAGGTGAAGGATCGGTAAGATCATCCGCCGGTACGTATACCGCCTGGAAAGACGTAATGGACCCGGTCTTCGTCGAAGCGATGCGCTCCTGAAGCACGCCCATCTCCTCAGCAAGCGTCGGTTGATAACCCACCGCAGAGGGCATCCTTCCGAGCAGTGCCGATACTTCCGTTCCCGCCAGTGTGTAGCGATAAATGTTGTCGATAAACATCAGAACGTCACGACCTTCGTCGCGAAACGCTTCAGCCATCGTCAATCCGGTCAGCGCCACACGAAGTCGGTTGCCGGGAGGCTCGTTCATCTGACCGTATACCAGCGATACTTTGTCGATTACGCCGGACTCCGTCATCTCGTGGTAGAAATCGTTGCCTTCACGAGTACGCTCTCCGACGCCGGCAAAAACCGAGTAGCCTTCGTGCTCGTGGGCAATGTTACGAATGAGCTCCATCAGCGTTACCGTCTTGCCAACACCGGCGCCGCCGAACAAACCGACCTTGCCGCCCTTGGTAATCGGCATTATGAGATCGATAACCTTGATGCCGGTTTCCAGCAGCTCGGTGGCCGCCGCCTGCTCTTCATAGCTCGGAGCAGCCCGGTGAATCGGCATTGTCGTCTCGGAGCCAATGGGGCCCTTGTTGTCGATAGGCTTGCCCAGGACATCCATGATGCGTCCCAATGTTTTCTCGCCGACGGGCACCGCAATGGGCAGGCCGCTGTTGGTTACGGGCATGCCGCGCTTCAGCCCTTCGCTCGAGCCCATCGCGATCGTACGAACGACTCCATCACCAAGCTGCTGCTGAACTTCGAGCGTGATGTCAACGCCGTCGATATTCAACGCATCGTATACTTTTGGAATCTGGTCGCTCGGGAACTCAACGTCCACAACAGCGCCAATGATTTGCACAGTGGTTCCGGTGCTCATACTTAGGTCCTCTATCCTGACACAGCGGCAGCGCCGCCAACAATTTCTGAAATTTCCTGTGTGATAGCAGCCTGTCTCGCTTTGTTATAGGCGAGCTGCAGATCGTCAATAATGTCGCCGGCGTTATCCGTCGCCGATTTCATCGCCACCATTTTAGCTGCCATTTCGCAAGCCAGGTTTTCGACAGCACCGCGATAAACCTGCGATTCGATGTATCGCATCAGGAAGTATTCGAGCAACTCCCCGGCATCAGGCTCGTAGATGTAGTCCCAATGATCCTGAAGATCTGCGTTGTCCTTTCCAACACCGCTGGCTGGCAACAACTGAATGGCCACCGGGTTCTGGCTCATTGCGCTGACATATTCGTTTGTGAGCATATACAGCCGATCGATTTTGCCCTCGCTGTATGCATCGAGCATGATTTTGATCGAGCCGATAAGGTCGTTGACGTGAGGTTTGTCACCGAGATGCGTCGCTGTGCCCAGCACGCTGCCACCCAGACGACGGAAAAACTGCACAGACTTCGCGCCTATCAGCGAGAGATCAACTTCAACGCCGTCTTGCTTCCATTTGGACATTTCGCCAATGACTTTCTTGAACAGGTTTGAGTTCAGGCCCCCACAGAGACCGCGGTCAGTCGAAATGACGATGAAGCCAACGCGTCTGGCTTCGCGCTCAGTCAGAAACGGGTGCTTGTAATCCGGATTCGCATGGGCGAGATGCCCGATCACGCTTCGGATTCGATCCGCATAGGGACGTGAGGCTTCCATCTGCAACTGTGCCTTGCGAATCTTGCTTGCCGCAACCTTCTCCATTGCACTGGTGATCTTCTGCATGTTTTTCACGCTTCGGATCTTTGTGCGTATTTCTTTTTCGCCCGCCATGTTTTATCTCATTCGTTCATTTTGTCATTTGTGTTGTAGGAGCCTGCGAAGCGGGCGAACTGTTAATAAGCACCCTTTTCGGCAAACCCTTCACAAATTGCCTTCAAACCGGCCTGAATTTCGTCACTGTAATCGCCGGTCGCGTTGATTTCTTCAAGAATGTCGCCGTTGTTCGATCGACCGAAGTCATGTAGCGCCTCTTCGAAAGCGCCGACCTTCGAGACATCAACCTCGTCGAGGTAGCCTTCGTTAACCGCATAAAGTGACAAACCCATGTCCGCAACCGACAACGGTGAATACTGCTTCTGCTTCATCAGTTCCGTGACACGCTGGCCGCGCTGCAGCTGTTTGCGAGTGGTTTCATCGAGGTCTGAAGCGAACTGCGCAAATGCCGCAAGCTCACGATACTGAGCAAGCGCCAGCCGAACGCCACCGCCGAGTTTTTTGATGATTTTGGTCTGGGCAGCACCGCCCACACGAGAAACCGAAAGGCCGGCGTTGATTGCCGGGCGAATTCCGGCATTAAACAAATCCGTTTCCAGGAAGATTTGTCCATCCGTGATCGAAATAACGTTTGTCGGTACGAACGCGGATACGTCACCGCCCTGCGTTTCAATGATTGGTAGTGCAGTCAACGATCCGGTCTGGCCTTTTACCTTGCCGCCCGAAACATTTTCGACGTGCTCCGCATTGACTCGCGATGCGCGCTCCAGCAAACGTGAATGCAAATAGAACACGTCACCCGGGTACGCTTCCCGACCGGGAGGACGGCGCAACAACAACGACATCTGGCGGTAAGCCCAGGCCTGTTTGGTCAGGTCATCGAAAATAATGAGCGCATCTTCGCCTTTGTCCAGGAAGTACTCGCCCATCGTGGTGCCGGAATACGGCGAAATGTATTGCATGGCGGCAGAATCAGCGGCGGTAGCGGCAACGACGATCGTGTGCGCCATCGCGCCTTCTTCTTCCAGCTTGCGAGCCACGCCGGCAACGGACGACGCTTTTTGACCGATAGCGACGTAGATACATTTAATGCCGGTGCCTTTCTGGTTGATGATCGTGTCGACTGCGACGGCTGTCTTGCCTGTCTGACGATCGCCGATGATCAGCTCGCGCTGGCCGCGGCCAATTGGCACCATGGCATCGATTGCCTTGAGGCCGGTTTGCACAGGCTGGTCGACCGACTGCCGTTCAATAACGCCGGGCGCGACCTTTTCGATCGGTGCGCTTTCTTTCGCATCAATCGGGCCCTTGCCATCGATAGGCATGCCAAGTGCGTCAACGACACGGCCGAGCAGCGCTTCGCCGATCGGCACCTCAAGAATACGGCCGGTTGTTTTTACCGTATCGCCTTCTGAAATGTGCTTGTAATCACCCAGTACGACCGCGCCCACAGAGTCCTGCTCCAGGTTCAAAGCCATACCGAAAGTGTTACCGGGGAACTCGAGCATTTCGCCGTATCGCGCATCGGCCAGTCCGTGGATGCGAACGATACCGTCAGTTACACCGATTACCGTGCCTACATCACGCGCTTGCGCCGATGCCTCGAAGTTCTCGATCCGCTCTTTAATCAGACTGCTGATTTCAGAAGCTTTGAGTGCCATTTTCCCTTCCTTTTTAAGCGATCAGCGAATTCGCAAGCCCTTCGAGCCGCGAACGCAATGATCCATCAATAACAACATCGCCGGCACGAATCACAGCGCCGCCGATGAGGTTTTCGTCTATTTCTGTTTCAATCCGGACTGCCCGGCCAAGCCGTTTTTGCAGCACGCTCGCAATCGTCTTCTTCTGCGCATCGCTTAACGGCGCGGCTGAGGTCACTGTGACATCGACCGTATTTTCGACGTTCGCTTTCAGTTCGTCGAAGTGCTCGGAAATTTCCGGTAACACCGCGATCCGTCCGTACTCGATGAGCAATTTCAGAAAGTTGCTGCCCTTCGCATCGCCACCGGCCAATACCGATTCTCCGCCGCCGGCCGACTTGAACAGGTCGTCCAAAAACGCGAGTCGCTGCTTGTCGGTTAGCGTCGGTGTTGCCAGAAATTTCGCAACCCGTCCGTCTGCCAACAAAAGCCTCGCCACGTTGAGCGCATCCGACCAGCCCGCAAGATCCGAGGCCTCGCTCGCGACTTCGAACGCTGCTTGCGCGTAGGGTCGGGCCAGTGTGTTTTTGTCAGCCATCTCTATTTTGCCCTACAGCTCTTGCGCCAGCTTGCTCAGGATATCTTCATGAGCTTTGCCGTCGATTTCCCGCCGCAGAATCTTTTCAGCACTGGCTATCGCAATGGCAGACACCTGGCCGCGCAATTCTTCGCGCGCTCGATTGGTCTCCTGCTCGACATCGGCCTTTGCCGCAGCCAGTTGACGCTCGCGTTCTTTAACGCCGTCGTTTTTGCCTTCAGCAACGATTTCACTTGCCCGGGCATGCGCCTGATCGAGAATGCCGGTTGCCTGTCGACGTGCGTCAGCAATGATCTGTTCAACGTCTGCCTGCGCCTTGTCGAGACTCTGTTGCCCGCGTTCCGCCGCAGCCAGTCCGTCAGCGATTTGTGTCTGACGTTCTTCGATTGCCTGCATGATCGGTGGCCAGATGAACTTCATACAGAACCAGACGAACACGAGCATCGCGATCGACTGACCCAACAAAGTCATATTAATGTCCACTAGATATTCCTCGGTATCTCAGGGACCGCGAGTATCGCGGTCGAACAGAATTAACCGCCTGCTGCAGCCTGTGCAGCCTGCAGCTGGCCAATAAACGGGTTGGCGAATGCGAAGAACAGCGCGATTCCCACACCGATCATGGCGACGGCATCAAGCAATGCGACGACCAGGAACATCTTGGTCTGCAACATTGGCGCGAGCTCCGGCTGGCGTGCCGCGCCTTCAAGAAAGCGGCCACCCAGAAGGCCCATACCGATACCAACGCCCAGCGCGCCGAGACCGATCAAAAGTGCGACGGCAATCGCGGTAAATCCAATTACAGTTTCCATCAGTTTCTCCAGCTTTGGATCAAGTCAAAAATAATTAATGCTCTTCCGATGCCAGCGCCAGGTAGACCACCGTCAGCATCATAAAAATAAAGGCCTGCAACGTCACAATTAGCACATGGAACACCGCCCAGCCGAAATGCAGGGGCAATTGATACACACCCAGCAGTGCGATCAGGATAAAAATGAGTTCGCCGGCGAACATGTTGCCGAACAACCGCAGCGATAGTGAGAGCGGTTTGGCAAGCAGCGAAACCGATTCGAGCAAAAAGTTGAAGGCGATGATAAGCGGCGCAGCAATCAGACCGAGGCCCTTTGTTGGCGGCGCAATCGGGTGCAACGTCAGCTCGGCGATAAAACCACCAACGCCCTTGCTCCTGATCGTGTAGAAGATGACCAGGAAGAACACCGAAATGGACATGCCGAAAGTAATATTCACATCCGTAGTCGGCACAACCTTCAGATACGGAACACCTGCCTGCTTCGCTATCAATGGCAGCCAGTCAACGGGAATCAAATCCATGAGGTTCATGAAGAAGACCCACATGAATATCGTTAACGCGAGCGGCGCGATAAGGCGGCTCTTGCCGTGGAAGGTATCCCTGACGCTGGTATCTATGAAATCGATAACGATTTCTACGAATGCCTGAAACTTGCCCGGCTTTCCTGACGACGACTTCTGCGCGGCAGAGCGAAACAGCACAATGAACAAAAGGCCGAGTAAAACGGAGATGGCCATCGAGTCGACGTTAAGCGCCCAGAAATTGCCGGAGCAATGGTTCCACACCCATTCGTCATCGACTTTGCAAACCTGAAGGTTTTGCAAATGATGCTGGATGTATTCGCTTGATGTTTGCGGCCCGTGCCCGCCTTCACTCGCCATTTTCCGCTCTCTTCACTTCCTGCTGACTCTTGTCACGAATCAAAAAACCGGAAAATGTCACAAGTTGCGCGGCTATGAAGCCTGCAAACAAGGCGCCTGCGGCGAGTGGCCGCACCAGCGTGAAGACCAGGCTGAATATCAGCACCGTCAACGCCAGTTTTCCCAGTTCTCCAATATAAGCTGCCCTAACCAGACCACCAGGCCCGGCATCGCGGCGCGGCACCACAAGTCGCAGTGCCAGAAAGCCATTCGGAATCACGCAGGTCAGGCCACCCAACAGCGCCGAGTAACCGAAAACACGACCGTAAATACCCCAAAACAGCGCCGCGATAACGACGCTAAGGCCCAGTTGACCAAGAAGAATGACACCGACGAGATTTCCTGACGAGGCGGGGTTTTGCTCCTGCCCCAGATCGCTCATTTCTCGCTTGCCTCCGACACTAAAAACGCCACGTCCATCGATTAATCGGTGGTGTGTGGCGTTGTGGTTCTTCTTTGTCCAAGCGGGCCTGTGCTTAGCCCGCGCATTATAGTGTCCGCAATAGTGCAAGGCAACAGAGGAAAGCACGACAAATACCCTTTTTCAACACTCATAACATTGGGTTTCAGAACCCTGAATCAAGCGAGTCCCGGCTGATTTCGGGCGATTTATGGCCTGTCAGGAACAGATATTGCTCGCATTGCGACCCACCGCACATAAGGACTCGGAACGGGGCGCTATAAAGGAACGGTGACCGGGCCGCCAGCCGGGCTTTGGCGGTTTTCGGCAGATATCGGAGGCCATATGCTGTTCATCGTAAGTGAGTCCCTTGGCAAGACCCAGACGGTCATCAAGGTCGCGCGCGAACTCAGCCTGAATCTGAGTACTTTTCGCGATTCCGCCGGGCTGAGCAATCTCATGGGCGGGCACTCACGCCGCATCGTTCTGGTTGCAGAAGAGGACGCAAGCGAAGACATCATTCTGGCGCTTGAGGCGGCCGACGGCTCGGCTCAGTTCGGGCTCATAATCTGCGCCGATCGGGAGGCGCTGCGTTTGAGCAGCCGGGCGGCTCTGCTGGATCAGGTCGCCGATTTCACCAACGTCGAGTGGCTGGCCCCGGAACACGACGTCGATGCGCTGAGCCACGCCGCCCGGGAGTGTCGTCGTCGGCTGCTTCGAATCTCCAGAAAAGAGCTTGAAGAGGCGATTATCCACAGGCAATTCATCGTCAAGTACCAGCCCAAGGTCGAGCGAACGGTTGGCACCGAATGGCTGACAAGAGAAGCCGAGGCGCTGCTGCGCTGGCGTCACCCACAGCATGGTCTGCTTGGCCCGCTTGAATTCCTGCCTGAAATTGAAGCATTCAACCTGATCGGCCCGGTCAGCGAATTTGTGCTGCACGAGGCTGCATCACAACTTCAGAAGTGGCGGGAACAGGGTTTGCAACTCAAATCCTGTATCAACCTGGCATCGAGCCTGCTGATCGATCCCGAACTGCCCGACACCTATGCGTCGATTGTCCAAAAATACGGCCTCGACTGCGGCAGTTTCACCTTCGAGGTTGCCGAACAGGATGTTGTCGATTCCGAAGCGCCGCACTTGCGCGTCCTGAACCGGCTTCGCGATCGCGGTTTCCGGATTTCACTCGACGACTTCGGCGTCGCGGCATCGTCGCTTGCCACTTTCGAGCAGTTGCCGGTTGACGAAATCAAGGTGCATGCCGCAGCGCTGGCCAGAGCTCGCGCCAATCCGGTTGCATTGAAGGTGCTCGCGGCGGTTACGGGTCTGGCACATAATCTGGGAATTTCCGTGTGCGCAGAGGGCGTCGAGGATCAGGAAACATTTGAATTTCTCAAAACGATTGAGTGCGACAAGATGCAGGGCTTTTTGATCAGCGAGGCCGTGATGCCCGATATTATCCGGCGTGTGTACGGTCCGAAGACAGACAGCGTTGAGGATGTTGCTTAGCTTTGGTTCGCCCGCTGCGCAGGCTCCTACGGGTTGCTGCGGAGATTGGTAGCAACCTGTAGGAGCCTGCGCAGCGGGCGAATCGTTGCCGATCACTTGATGTGTTTCAAAATACCGTCAAGCTCATCCAGGCTGTGATACGCGATAACCAGCTTTCCCGACCCTTTCGCGCTGTGGTCAATTTTGACTTTCGCACCGAGCCTTTCCGATACGCCTTTTTCCAATAGCCTGATATCTGCGTTGTCACTGGTATGTGACGACGGCGTCTTTGTGCTGCCGCCGGCCGTCATCATGCGGCGTACCAGTTTTTCGGTCTCTCGAACCGACAGGCCGTTTTTAACGACTTGTCTCGCGGCATCGTATTGCTGCGTACTGTTTGAAATCGACAGCAAGGCGCGCGCGTGACCCATATCCAGTTGCCGGGACTCGAGCATCGACTTGACCCGATCGGATAACTCCAGCAATCGCAGCAGGTTACTCACTGACGCACGTCCGCGACCTATAGCTTCTGCGGCTTCCTCGTGGGTCAGGTCGAACTCGCGAATGAGCCTGTCCAGCGCATTCGCCTCTTCCAGGGGATTCAGGTTTTCGCGTTGAATATTCTCAATCAACGACATTGCGATCGCGGCCTCGTCTTCGACATCGCGAATAACCGCCGGAATTTCCTGCAAGCCGGCCATCTGTGCGGCGCGCCAACGACGTTCCCCGGCGACAATTTCGTAACGCTGCGGCCCGGACGTATTGCCCTTTATCGGCCTGGCGACGATCGGCTGAACAATGCCCTGCGATCTTATCGAAGCCGCCAGATTTTCCAGGGTGTCCTTGCGCATGTCGTCTCTGGGCTGATACTGACCACGCTGCAGCAGCTCCAGCGAGATCGTTTTCAGGCTATCCACTTCGTGCCCGGTGACCGCCGGCGTTTGTGTAACCGGTTTACTCAGTAACGAGTCGAGTGTGCGCCCCAGTCTTTTCTTCTTTGTCATTCCTACGATCTCTTTGCGTTAGAGCGTTTTGAGCGGGCGCATTCTAGTGCGCCGCCGACAGGCGTTCGTCTTCACGGCGCAAAACCTCTCCGGCCAACGCAAGGTACGCCAGCGCCCCGCGTGACCCGCGATCGTGAAACAGTACCGGCCGCCCGAAACTTGGCGCCTCCGCCAGCCGGATATTACGCGGCACAACGGTACGGAATACCTTGTCATCGAAGTGATCAAGCAATTGTTGCGACACTTCGTTTGAAAGGTTGATACGGGGATCGACCATCGTGCGCAACAATCCAAAAACCTCAAGCTCAGGATTCACCGATTCGCGTACCTGCTCAATCGTGTTGAGCAGCGCGCTAAGGCCCTCCAGCGCATAGTATTCACATTGCATGGGAATCAGCACGCCGTCGGCGGCCGTCAATGCATTGACGGTCAGCATATTAATCGACGGCGGGCAGTCGATCAGAATGAAGTCGTAGAGTCCCTTAACCGGTGCCAACGCTTTTTTCAGTCTCATTTCGCGGCCAATTTCGGACAGCAGGCTGACCTCGGCAATTGTCAGATCTTCGTTGCCCGGCAACAGCGCGAAATCGCCTTCAGGGACAGAGACGATTGCGTCGGCCGCGGTCTCGTCACCGAGCAGTACGTCGCAGGCCGAGCTTTCGACTTCCCGCTTGTCGACACCGCAACCCATTGTCGCGTTGCCTTGCGGATCGATATCGACAAGCAAAACCCGGCGCTGTGTCGCCGCCAGCGACGCCGCCAGGTTGACACAGGTTGTCGTCTTGCCCACGCCACCTTTCTGGTTGGCCACGGCAATGATTCTTGTCATTGAGCCCTCCTCTCAAGGCTGACGATGTGTCGGGAGTGGTTCTCCAGGCCCGGTATGCTGATTTTCTCGACCGAAAAGTCCCAGTGTTCAGGCATTGTTTTGGTCTGTTCCAGCTCTTCGGCCGGATACCTCCCTTTGAGCGCCAACAGTACACTTTTTTCGCCGGCCAGATGCCCGCCAAGCTCAATGATTTTAGGAATTCTCGCCAGCGCCCGCGCGATGACGGTATCAAAGGTGTGACCGGGTGCATAGTCCTGCGCCCGAGACTTGATTGCAGTGACGTTGCCAAGCCCCAGTCGACTGACGATGTGCCGCACGAAATTAATTTTTTTGCCATTGCTGTCCAGCAAAGCGAACGAGCGACGGGGATGTGCGATGGCCAGCGGAAGGCCCGGAAAGCCTGCACCGGTGCCAATATCGATGGCAGAGTTACCGCGGAGGAACGGACCAACTGCCAGAGAGTCCAGTAAATGTGCACCGACCATTTCGCGAATATCGCGAATAGCGGTCAGGTTGACCTTGGCGCCCCAGCGCTCAAGTTCGGTCAGCAGCTCGACGAATTTCCGCAGCTGGTCGTCATCGATATCTTGTGCAATTGCGTCACAGCCGTCTTTTATCGATTGCGCGAGTTGTTCCGGAGTCACGGATTCTCTTGTTCAGTGCCGACCAGGTATTGCCGGAAGAATAGCACCATCGCCTGCTGGTAGATGTCGCGATTCTCCTTCTTCTTATAACCGTGACCTTCGTTGAGTGCATTCATATACCAGACCTGCAAACCCCGACTGCGAAGCGCGGCAACCATTTGCGCAGACTCCGTCACCGGCACGCGCGGGTCGTTCTGGCCCTGGATAATGAACATCGGAACATCGATTTTGCGCACATTGTTCAACGGGCTGATTTTGTCGAGGTGCTTTCGCATCCTGGGGTCGCGCTCATCGCCGTATTCCTGGCGGCGCTGGTCGCGGCGATAGTCCTGGGTATTTTCCAGAAAGGTAACAAAATTGCTGATTCCGACAACGTCCACGGCGGCCTTTAGCTGGTCGCTGTAATGAACCGCGCTTGCCAGCACCATATAGCCACCGTAGCTGCCGCCGTAGACAGCTACCCGCGATTCGTCCAAATCCGGGTTTTTGGCAATCCAGTCGAGCAACGCCCCGATATCCCTGACAGAATCTTCACGATTAAACCCGTTGTCGAGAGCAAGATAGCTTTTGCCGTATCCGCTCGAGCCGCGCACGTTGGGCACGGCAATGGCGACGCCCAGCTTGGCGAGCCACATTTGATAGGTGCTGCTGAAATACGGGCGCGACTGTCCTTCCGGGCCGCCGTGTATCGCCACGATGACCGGGTAGGGGCCCGGTCCTGCCGGCTTGTATAGCCAGGCGGGTATCTGGCGCGGCTTGCCATTCACGTCGTCGAATGTCGGATAGTGCACCAGTTCCGGCACAACAAATGCACTGGTATCCAGGCCGCCGACTTCACTTTGGGTCCAGCGAGTGAGCCCGCCATAGCCGCGGCCGCCGTTTACGAGATCCAGGACATAAATATCGCTGGGAGTCCGGGCCGAGTTCAGCGACATGGCCAGTCGCGAGTCGTCCGGGCTGAACCGAAGACCATAGATTATGCCAACCGGCAGGTTGTTGACTGCCCGATACTCACGTGTCTCGGCGTTCATCAGATAGAGGCGGGAAAGCCCGTCTTCATTTGCGACAAACGCGATTCGCCGGCGATCGTTGCTGATCGCTGCGTTGCCGATGTTCCAGGGAATGTCTTTTGTCACCGATTCGATTGGCGAGTTTGGAGCGACGGCCTGCCAGGCCAGTTGAGTAAATTCTCCGCCCTGATCCGTAATCAGCCAGTACCCGGCATCGCCCGCATCGAAGCC
>Ga0255056_10000199_pt1 | contig 16506 bp, 12 predicted proteins | sample Cases_109_1_MG_FD_183639 | JGI IMG/M metagenome (GOLD analysis project Ga0255056, IMG submission 183639) | Seawater microbial communities from Amundsen Gulf, Northwest Territories, Canada - Cases_109_1 | ecosystem: Environmental > Aquatic > Marine > Gulf | place: Canada: Northwest Territories... | reverse complement strand
AATTCGAAGTTGGGCAGACCGGCTGGGATCGGGTCTACAAGATTGACCCCTAGTGCCTGCAAATCAAGGACGGCGGAAGCGGCGATACCAAAAGCAACTGCGATCAGTGGCGCTGGAAGTCGGATCTTGGTTCTTGGCAGCAGCAGAAGAATGGCTAGCGTGACCGCAGACAAGACCACCGTCAGGACGCTTAGCTGATCAAGGTTCCGGACCAGGTTGAGTACGGTTTCGAACGGACCACCCTTATAGACCGAGATTCCCAGCAGCTTGCCCAGCTGCCCAATAAATATCACCAGCCCAATTCCTGCCTTGAAACCCGTCAGTACCGGGGCGGATATGAAGTTCGAAATGAAACCGAGCCGAAGCACGGAGGCAATCAGCAGAAAACCGCCGACGATAAATGCCAATGTTGTCGCTGGAATAATGTAGTCGTACGGATCGCTGCTCTGAACCACCGATGCAAGCGAGGTGGCAGTCAGAATTGCAATGGTTGAGGTGACGCTGACGCTAAGCGGCCGAGAGGTTCCCAGGAACGCGTAAACCGGGATCGCGACCAGCGCAGTGTAAAGACCGACTTCTACTGGAAGCCCGGCCAACGTGGCATACGCCATCGCCTGAGGGATGACGACTGCAGAGGTAATAAGTCCCGCGACAATATCCGGCCGTAGCCAGGTCCGTGGGTAACTTCGCAACCAGGCAATCGCTGGAATGAATATTGCCAGGCCGGTTGCTGTGTGGTCAGTTCTGATCATTTTTTGATTGTCGAACTAGGGAAATCATAAGCCTGAGTTTCGATCTTGACAGCATACGAGGCTGGCCAATATCGTGAACGGCCAGCCTCGCTCTTTCTTTTTTCTAGCCTAATTGCTCAGGGTAAGTTGCCCGGGTAGTAGCTCAGATCTCGCCGACGAGTAGCTCCTCCCGCGTGGGAGGCGACGTCTGCAACTACACCAAGGACGATCCACAGCCAGTCGATCCCAATCACGCCACCGGGGAACACGATCATGTAGAACAACGTGGTCCACGGTAGGAAGATGAGACCGAGGATTGGCCAGATCACCGAGTCGAAGGCCTGATCCCATCGAACTGGCTGGAACAGCCACCAGATGATGCCGGCTAGTCGCGGGCCGGCAGTGAACAATACTGCAAAGAAACAACACATATCAACTCCTCCTCAAATTTTACAAATCATAATCCGAAACGGGCTCATCGACGGCCACACATTGATGTCCTGTGCAGATCTTAGCTCCTGCTCCCTGTGTAGAAAGAGGCGGACCGCGCTCCGACCCTGCATGCTTTTGTCTTTGCCCTATGCACAAATGCTGTGCTAGTGAACGATCACGTTCGAGATTTGAGCTTTACTCAGTCAGCTATACCCCTTGAAGTCCTCCTCCCCCACCTTGACGTGCGGGAACTGGGCGGCACTCTGTGCGACCGCAATCAGAGGCGCCGAGGCAGCTCCAATTACCCAACCATAAGTCAGGTGGGATTGCATCAGGTCGATGGTCTCGTTGGGGTCGGTGATCAAGTCGCAAACCATGGGGAACTGAGGCTTGATATAGGGCGCAATCCACGAATCGGATTCAGTGTAGCGAAAGTGCACTTTGAAAGTCTTCCATTTAGCCGAGATCGGCTCGCCATCAGTACCCATGTAGACGAAGTTATCCCGGCCTGAGTTGTCGGTCTTTCCGAGCATGAAATCTGACATGTCCATCCCGTCGATCGGCCGATCTGTGGGCACCTTGTCGCCCAGGCCGGCTAACGTGGCCAGGGTCGGATACCAATCGTATGTGGCGACGATCTCATCAGTCACCGCGCCGGCCGGAATTTGATCTGGCCAGCGGACCATAGCCGGGGTGCGGATCGATCCTTCCCAGCCGCTGCCGAAGAAGCCGCGCCAGTATCCAGCTGAGCCGCCTGTTTCGCCTAGCAGTGTGCCGGCGGCATTATCGCTGGCCCACACGATGATCGTGTTGTCGGCGAGCTCTAGTTCGTCGAGTACATCTAGGATCTCACCGGCCCGGTAATCGAGCTCGGCGAGTGTCTTGGGCACCGGAAACGAGCTATCGGTGGCATCCTCAAAGTCCGGGTGCGGAATCGACGGCGGGTGCACGTTGGTGAACGAGACGTAAGCGTAGAACGGTTTGTTCTCCCCGGTCGTGCGCCGGATGAAGTCGATCGTCTTCTGCGCGATCTTCTCGTCCATAAAGGGCCGGGTCTCTCGATTGAAGTCGTCAACCTCTTCGACCGGCTGACCTTTGACCGAGGCCTTGATCTTGGGACGTGGGAAATTCGGAGGATACATCGGGTGGGAGGTGTAATCGGCCTCGTCTGATGTCTCACTGATGCCCCACCACTCGTCAAAGCCCTGGTCGGTTGGGATACGTCCCGGAGCATGGCCGAGATGCCACTTACCGAAATGCGCGGTGGCATATCCTGCGTCAGAGAACAGCTCCGCCATGGTGTACTCCCAGGGCGACATACCGTAGTCGCCGGGCTCCCCCGGCACCGGCACCCTGAATGTGCCGGACCGGATGGGCATGCGCCCGGTCATAAGGGCACTACGGGTCGGGGTGCATTGCGCTTCGGTATTGAAATTCGTGAAACGCATCCCCTCACTCGCCAGTTGATCGAGGCGGGGCGTCGGGATTCGCCCGCCGTAGCAGCTCAGGTCGCCCCATCCTACGTTGTCGGCAAGCAAAAATACGACGTTTGGTTTGTCAGCCACTGCTACTCCTTACTATTAAAGAGGACGGGCCATGGCCCGTCCTCTTGGCTGCTGTTCATCGGCAACTACTGCCGCGCCAGGACTCGATGATATTTGAGCTCCTCTGGCTCGAGATGGCTGACGCTATCTTCTTCCAAGTCAACCCGCACCCAGTGGATCGTGCCTGAGAACTGGTTCTTCTCACCCTCCGCGTAGTCATCTGTCACTGGAAGAGCCAGATCCCCTCCGACGTCCATCGTCTCGTCCGCCGAGAAGATGAATGGAACGGTCTTCTCGATCTTAGCCTCCGCCACCTTCTCTTCGTTGACGTAGATAGTGCCGGTTCCGCCGCCTCCCGGGGCATCGCCTTCAAAGTTGAAGTGATAGCGGATATTCACCTTGCCGGTCGGCAGCTTCTCTTCGCCCCCCACGTAGTAATAGGCGGAGTCGAACCAGTTATGGACATATTTGGCGGCTCCATCCTTTACATACAGTGACCACCCAGCGAAACGGCCGCCTTGAGCAAAAATCACGCCGTTGGCGCCGCCCTCCGGGATTTCGACTTCGGCCGTGATGGTGTGTGAGCGATTCTTGACGTTCAGGACCGTATTTTCCATCAAGTGTGTCATTCCGGGATAAAACGTCATCGACTCACGCCCTGCAGGTAGATCGGGTCGACCAGCTATCGCTGCGTTGAACCGCTCCGCCGTGCGATCGTCGAGGGGAAAAACGCTGTACTTTGCGGCTTCCACAAGAAATAGATTCTGAAGCTCTCTGAGTTTTTCGGGCATTTCCTTGGAGAGATCCTTTGCCTGGCTCCAATCCTCAGTCGTGTTGTACAGTTCCCAATCATCCTCAGAGAACTTGGGGAGTTGAATCTGGCCCAAAGCCCACGGGGTGCGGTGCTTTGTCACGGCCGACCAACCCTCGTGGTAGATGCCGCGATTGCCAAACATTTCGAAGTATTGGGTTTCGTGGCGGTCTTCGGCTTCTGCGTCATCGAAGGAATACGCCATGCTAACGCCTTCGATCGGTTTCTGCGCGATCCCGTTCACCATATACGGCTCCGGCAATCCGGCTGACTCGAGGATGGTAGGAACGATGTCAATCACGTGGTGGAACTGGTTGCGGATCTCATCTCTTGCCTCCATGCCGTTCGGCCAGCTCACCGCGCATCCGTTCCGCGTCCCGCCCCAATGCGATGCGACCTGCTTGGTCCATTGGTATGGGGAGTTCATGGCATGCGCCCAACCCACCGGATAGTGGTTAAAAGACTTCGGGCCTCCCAATTCATCCAGTCTGGGGAGGAGATCTTCTAGACTCAGTGGAACACCATTGAGCGCCATCATCTCATTGAAGGTGCCGTCGAGGCCCCCCTCGGCGCTGGCGCCGTTGTCGCCGGCAATATAGATAAAGAGCGTGTTGTCGAACTCGCCCATATCCTCCAGTGCATCAATCACGCGCATCACCTGAGCGTCGGTGTGCTCGGCGAATCCTGCGTAGACCTCCATCATGCGAGCATATACTTTCTTCTCGGTGTCGTTCAGTTCGTCCCAGGCCCGCACATCTTCCGGGCGATCGGTGAGTTCGGTATTTTCCGGGACAAGGCCTTTTTCTTTCATGTTGGCCAGGGTCTCCTCGCGCACGGCATCCCACCCTTTGTCAAACTTCCCCTTGTATTTTTCGATCCATTCTGGGGCGACATGGTGCGGGGCATGAGTTGCGCCGTAAGAGACAAAAGCGAAGAATGGCTTATCTGGCGTCATTGTGTGAACGCCTCGGAGCCATCCAACCGCCTTGTCGGTAATATCTTCGGAAAAGTGGTAGCCCTCCTCCGCGGTTCCCCATGGTTCGACGGGAGCAGTGCCGTTAAATAGACCAGGCGCCCACTGGTTCGTCTCCCCGCCTATAAAGCCGAAGAACTTTTCAAAGCCTTCTCCTGTTGGCCACCGGTCGAATGGGCCAGACATGCTGACCTCCCAAACTGGGGTCTGGTGCATCTTGCCTACCGCGCCTGTGTTGTAGCCGTTGAGCCGGAGCATCTCTGCAACGGTGGCTACGCTGTTGGGTCGAATGCTGGTTTGACCGGGGGCGCCAGTTGCGATCTCGGCTACGGATCCCATCTCGGCCGAATGGTGGTTACGGCCTGTGAGCATCGCCTGCCGAGTTGGAGAGCACAGCGCGGTCGTGTGAAAGCGGCTGTACAGAAGGCCGCGTTCAGCGATTTTTTCCATTGCCGGCATGTTTACGGGGCCGCCATTTGCACTCGGGCAGCCGAAGCCCATGTCGTCGAGCAGCACGATCACCACATTGGGCGCACCCTCGGGTGGCCGCAGCGGCTTGATCGGCGGGAACGCAGCCTCGCGAGCGTCGAGGGCGATCTTTCCTCTGGACGGAATGTCGGGGATCGGGAGGATCTCCCGACCGGTCTTATCTGGATCTTGTGCCATTTAATTTATTCCTTTCTCAAGACAAGCATTCTATGTGCGACCACTTTCGTCTGTCGAGGTGGTCATTGCCGAGCCATCGCAACTCGAATACGTTCTTCATCGGTTATGAGATGATCCAGGTCTTCGGCGGCCTCATCGATGTCGAACTGGACCCATTTCACGCGGCCAGTAAACTCCGCATCTTTGGGCCCATAGTCGTCGCTCACAGGTGTGGCGCTGTCTCCTCCGACGTCAGTGGTCTCATCGCCAGAGAAAAGCATCGGTACCGTGGCATCGACCCTGCCCTCGCCAACTTTGTCGCCATCGAGGAAAAGAGTCACGGATCCGCCTTTGCCCAGTCCGCCGCCGTCGTAGTTAAACTCGGCGCGCACTTGATGTTCTCCGGCAGGGATCTCCTGGTCGCCGTAGATTTTGAACTGTTCTAGTCCAAAGAGGTTGTAACAGTAGGCTGGCTTGCCACCATGGGCGTACAAGCTGAAACCGCCGAAGGCGCCTCCCTGTGCGACCATCACCCCACTGGCGCCGTCTTCCGGAACGTCGATTTGAGCCGTCACGGAATGCGATTTGTTCTTCATGACCAGCACGGTATTTTCGTTGAGCCGCTGCATACCCCCGAAAAGAATCTGGGAATTTCCATGGATCACCGTGGGACGCCCAGCCAAGTCGGCATTGAAGCGCTCCGCGCGCCGGTCGTCAAGAGGCAGGACATTGTATTTGGCCGCCTCGATCAGGAAGAGACGCTTGAGATCGTGTAGTTTTTCCGGCATTTCCGCCGCCAGATCGTGGGCCTGGGTCCAGTCATCGTCCGCATAGAGTTCCCAAACGTCTTCGTCGTAAGCAGTTGATTCGGCGGCAAAGAGCCAGGGAATGCTATGCCGGGTCACGGCCGTCCACCCTTTGTGGTAGATCCCGCGATTGACAAACATTTCAAAGTACTGAGTCTCGCGGTGCTCGGGCGTCTCCGCATCATCAAATGTAGGAACCAAACTGCGTCCATGTATTGGCATCTGCTGCACGCTGTTCACGATCGTCGGCTCTGGCAGACCCGCCGCGTCGAGCACTGTTGCCGCGATATCGATGACATGGGAGAACTGCGCGCGCATCTGTCCACTTGATTTGATACCGGACGGCCAATGGACGATTGTTCCGTTCCGTGTTCCGCCCCAGTGAGAAGCCACTTGCTTGGTCCACTGATAAGGCGTGTTCATGGCATGCGCCCAGCCCACGGCATAGTGGTTGTAGGCCTCGGGAGTGCCGAATTTGTCGATCTTTGAAGCCATAAATTCGACTGTTTCGAGGGCAGCCGCGCCATTCAGGGACATCAGCTCGTTGAATGTGCCGTTGATCGTGCCTTCCGCGGAAGCTCCGTTATCGCCGATGACATAGAAGATCAGTGTGTCGTCCAGAATCTCCAGGTCATCAAGCACATCGACCAACCGACCGACCTGAGCATCGGTGTGCTCCAGGAAACCCGCATAAATCTCCATTTGGCGCGCAAGCACGGGTTTTAGGTCATCGGGCATATCATCCCAGCCAGGAATTTCAGCCGGACGTGCGGTCAACTCGGCATCCGATGGAATGACGCCCAGCTCATGCTGACGGGCGACGGTTTCTTCACGTACCTTGTCCCAACCGTGATCGAATTTGCCTTTGTATTTCTCGGACCATTCGGGTGCAACATGGTGCGGCGCGTGGGTCGCTCCGGGCGCCCAGTAGACAAAAAAGGGTTTGTCCGGCATAAGCGCCTTCTGCTGGCTGATCCACTCGATGGCGCGATCAGTCATGTCTTCGGTGAAGTGATAACCCTCTTCGGGTGTCCGGTCTGGTTCAACTGGCACCGTATCCCGATAAATCGCGGGTGCCCACTGGTTTGTCTCTCCGGCGATAAAGCCATAGAAGTGTTCGAATCCGCTGCCAGTTGGCCACTGACGGAACGGACCTAGGGGAGTCGTTTCCCAGACCGGCACCTCATGGCACTTGCCAAACTGCGCCGTACTGTAGCCGTTGTGCTTCAGCGTTTCGGCCAGGGGCGCCGCGGTATCCGGGCGGATCGAGCTGTAGCCCGGCGCAGAGGTAGCCATTTCGGTGATCCCGCCCATGCCGACCGAGTGGTGATTCCGGCCGGTAAGAAGCGCCTGGCGAGTGGGAGAGCACAGGGCGGTAGTGTGGAAGCGGTTGTACTTTAAGCCTCTGTCTGACAGCCGCTCCGCCGTGGGTGTGTCGCAGGGCCCGCCGAAAGCGCTCGAGGCGCCAAACCCGACGTCATCGAGAAGTACAACCAATACATTCGGCGCACCCTCAGGTGGCCGGAGGGGCTTGATGGGGGGAAACTCCGTATCCGGGTCTTTTGCGTCATAGGTAGTAACCCCAACGTGCTGGCGCTCCGGGATCGGGAGGATCCCGCGACCGGTCTTATCCGGATCTTGTGGCATTTGCTTGGTTCCTTTCAAAGATCTGCATCACAGAGGCTCTCTTATGTGTAGTGTTCGTCGGTTCGAGTTCTACTCCGATTTATGGCGCAAGCTTAGATCATAACTGGGTACCGATGCGTCATCCATACGCACAAAAGCGTAATCAGCGGATGTTACTGCGCCGCCTCAATCTGGCGCTGGAGATCGATCAAGGTCTGCTGGCTGACTTGAAGCAATCCTTCTTGCGGCCTATCCAGATCTACGATCAGAAGGATCACCGCCGCCGTGACCATCACTAGGGCAAGCACCGCAACCAGATTGCGCTCCCCATCTAGTCCAGTGTGATATCCCAGAACTGCCACGGATAGTGCCGCGACAAAGAAAATCGCAAACCAGATGCTCGCGGGGAAGCGGTTGAGCACAGCCGCTACGCGATCGGCGTGCACTTCGATGACCTGATTAATGGATTCAACGAAACCAACGATCAATTCGGACCCTGAGTCTGCCAGGGCGGCAAGCTGCGTGATGCCCCATAGTTCGGCATGAATCGCCTCGGAGCGTGCGACCACAGACTCAAGGCTCAGCGAACCGTCGGCCGCCTTAAGTCGGATGTCAACATATTCCTCCAGGAGCTCCCGGACGTCCGTTTGATCCGGCTCTGGGAGAAATCCGGAGCGCAGGTAGGCGGTTCCAACTATTTTTCCTTCCTCCACGACCAGTTGACGGCGAGTGTTGAAGCGGTCCGCTGCAATCCCAGTCTGAAAAATGATCAAAAAAGCTAGAAACGCGAGGATCGCTCCGACTACTGAGCTGGCTGACTCATCCGTTTCGGCTTCCGAGCGCCCCGACCACCTTCTCCCGACTCGAAAGCCGGCCTCGGCCATGACTAACAGGATTAGCACGATCAGGATGTAGAGTGCCCATGAGGGGATCGAATCTAGAATGGGTGTAGGCGACATCATTGAGCTCCGATAAGTTTTTTTCGTTAGAAATTATGCGGCCGAGGTGGAAGCGAAATCGGACTTGTGATCCTACGGGAATTAGAAACGGAACAGCTCGTTTCGTCTACCCCAGGAGAACCGATTGATCATTCCGAAAACGGAGGGCGGCGCCGAAGTTCGGGCGCCGACCTCACGTTTGGGCTTGGTCAGAACGAGCTAATGCAACCCGCCATCCGTCGCTTGCTGCATCTTTTCCATCACGGTGTCTAAGTTGAACGACGCCGGCTTCTGGCGCGGCGGAAAGTCCGCAAACGATTGGATCTGCTGTGCCGTCAATCCCTGAGCCGCATAGATCGCAGGGACATGATCGAGCACCCAATCCCAGTAGGTATTTGAATTCTCATCTGCACGCTCGAAGGGATCTCGTCGCAAATTGAAAATCTTCGGCAACCGAAGCGATACAAATGGTTCTGCCCAGAGCAGTGCGGTCTTTGCCCGCTGCTCCATGAAGACCATCTTCCAATCACCAATGCGTATTGCGGTCACCTGACCATCATCATTCGTGTAAAAGAACCAATTGCGCGGGCACTCGCCGGATTCTCCAGTCAGATAAGGCAGGATGTTGTAGCCATCGATGTGCACTCGGAACGATTTCTCACCTGCATCGTGGCCCTGCTTGAGCTTGTCGACAATGTCCGGCTCACCGGCCGCCGCAAGCAACGTGGGCAGCCACTCCTGGTGGGTAACGACGCCATTCAAAGTCTTCCCAGCTTCGAACTTACCCGGCCAACGCACAAATGCGGGAACGCGGAAGGCCCCTTCCCAATTTGTGTTTTTTTCACTTCGCCACGGCGAAATACCCGCGTCCGGCCACGTGTTGTAGTGTGGTCCGTTATCGGTCGAATACTGCACAATGGTGTTCTCGGCAATGCCCAATTCATCAAGCAGGTCAAGCAGCTTGCCAACCGATTGATCATGCAGCACCATAGCATCGTTGTATTCTCCCTGACCGCTGATCCCATTTGCATCTTCAGGGATGTGGGTGCGGAAGTGCATATGGGTTGAGTTCCACCAAATGAAAAATGGCTGGCCAGCCGAATGGGCCTTTCTGATGAACTCGATGGTGCGTTCGGTGACATCGTCATCGATGGTTTCCATGCGCTTGCGAGTAAGCGGACCAGTGTCTTCGATAGTCTGCTTTCCAACCCGGCCAAATCGTGGATCGTCTGTAGGATCATCTTGATCCGTTGCCTTACTGTGCATTACACCACGAGGGCCAAACTGCTCTCGAAACGCTGGATCTTTTGGATAGTCCGGGTGTTCTGGTTCCTCTTCTGCGTTCAGATGGTAGAGGTTTCCGTAAAACTCATCGAAGCCGTGGACGGTAGGCAAAAACATATTGCCATCGCCTAGGTGGTTCTTGCCGAACTGACCGGTGGTGTAGCCAAGCGGCTTGAGCAGCTCGGCGATGGTCGGATCTTCGGGCTGCAGGCCCAAATCGGAGCCGGGCATTCCAACCTTCGTTAGTCCCGTACGAACTGGGTTTTGCCCGGTGATAAACGCCGCTCGCCCTGCGGTGCAGCTCTGCTGGGCGTAGTAATCGGTAAATTCAATCCCCTCTCGGGCTATGCGGTCGATATTGGGTGTTTCGTAGCCCATCGCACCCCGGTTGTTGTGGCTGATGTTGTACCAACCAATATCGTCGCCCCACAGTATTAGGATGTTTGGTTTGTCGGTCATTTTGTGTCCTCTCCAGATTCAGCGGAAAACCAATGTTCGGATCATTGGCAGCGAGCCCGGCATACTATCAACCGGAAATGGCTTGAAATCATTGTTCCCTATCAAAAGTCAAAAACTTTGCTGAAGTCCTCCTTCATGCTGACTACCGTCCAACCGCGATCGTCGGCTAGTTGCAATGCGCGCTCAGCCCCCTCGTCATAGGCATACTCGCGTTCGGCGTCGTCGTGATGCAGCAACAGGGAAAGGTTCGGCATCTCATCCGACGCGGCGAATTCAAGCATCTCGATATCGCCATTGGAATTTCCCACTGCCAAAATTGGCGGTCTTCCCACGTGAAGCTCGATGTTGATCGGCTTACCGGGTCCCTCGTCCAGGGGTTCAATGAGACCCGGCTTCCGTAGCAAAACCAATTTGTCACTTTGTCGGTCGACTTCAAAGCTTATGCTGCTGCCGATCACATTTTCTCTTGGAATGTCGTAGATCTCCTCGGAGACCGAGCGCACGAAGCTCATCCCGCCCGCCGATGCGATGTACACCTTGAAATCGCTGGCCTGAAGATGGTAGAGCAGTTCTACCATGGGTTTGTATGTGCATTGCTTGAACGGAACTCCGAATCGTGGATGTAGCGCGTCGCTGAGAAATGCGGCTGCCATACCATCAAACTCCGATTGCGGCATTCCGGCGTGCGTGTCAAAAAGAATTTTCATGAGGACGGGGATTTCCTCTGGATATAGCCTTGTGAAATATTCGAGATCTCCCTCTAAGGCGGCCTTATATGCCGGCTGATCACCTAACTCCGGCCATTCCTCGGCTAGCTGCTTGAGACGCTGCATCGCAAAGATAAATTGTGGATAGGTCGGCTTCTCGCACCAAAGGGTGCCGTCGTTGTCAAAGGTGGCAATTCGGTCGGCCGGGGGTACGAAGCTTTGGCCAGAACGCTCTAATGTCGCCGCGACGAATTTCAATATGGTCTGGCGGGCTGGGGTGTCATGCCAGGAAGGCAGATGTTCATTCACTTTCGCAGCACCTTTGCTGGAACTCTCCTTGGGTCACGATTCGAGAAATGCAGGAAATCCAGAGAGGCACCCGCAGGATGCCTCTCTATCACTAGGAAGTTGACTAGCTACTGCCGCGCTAGCAGGCGTTTGAAGTCGGCCTCGTCGTCCTTAATCACATCCCCGCTAACGTCGATGGTCACCTTGTCGACCTTGCCGGTGAACTCGAAGGGCGAATCGTAGAACGGAGCCGCCGGAGCACCGGGATCGGCTCCAACGGTCCAGCCGCCGGTGAGACCCATGCTGAGGGGGGTCGTATGAGGGTACTCCTCCTGGCCGACGAGCTCACCATCGACATAGAGCTGCGCGCTGCCGGGTGTTCCCTTGCCACCCCGAATATCGGGCTCCCCGGTGACCTCAAACTCGAACCGAAGCTCATGCTTGCCGGTCGGTACAGACCCTTTCGATTCGACGTGCAGGTAATCTCGGGCGACATAGTTGTGCACGTGGTGCAGCTTTCCATCCTTCATATAGAAGGAAAAGCCACCGTCGTTGCCGCCGAACGAAAGCAGCGCTCCTTCGGCGCCGCCATCAGGAATCTCAACGTCCGCGGTGATGGTGTGGGTGCGGTTTAAGATCGCTGGACCCGCACTCGGGGGCACCCCTTGCGTGCCGCGATAGAACGTGTACGAGGTGCGGTCCAGGGTGAGCTGCGGCCGCTCCTCGGCAAAGCGTGTGACGCCCCTGCCGTCAACCGGCATGACTTGGTACCTCCCGGCTTCGACGTACCACATGCCGATCATCTCGATCAGCTTGTCGCGGTGCTGCTCGGCCACGTTGTGGTTCTCGGCCCAGTCTTCTTCGACGTGGTACAGCTCCCATGAAGTCGCGTCCAGTTCGGTCAACTTCTCGGCAGGGATCGGATCTCCAAACATGCCCCCCGATTCGGTAAACGATGGACCAGGCCAGGGGCAAATTGCGCGCCAGCCCTCGTGATAAATCGAACGATGGCCCATCATCTCGAAGTATTGAGTGTGTCGCCGACTTTCCGCTTCTGCATCACCAAAAGATGATGCGAATGAGACACCCTCGATTGGGGACTGTGTGACTCCCTTGATGCTCGTGGGCGGCTCGATTTCAAGCGCCTCGAGCACGGTCGGCACCATGTCGATCGCATGAGCATACTGCCTGCGTACCTCGCCCCTGGACTTGATTCCCGCCGGCCAGTGCACGATGAACGGATCGCTGATACCACCCCGGTAAGTCTCACGCTTCCAACGACGGAAGGGCGTGTTGCCGGCCCAGGTCCAACCCCAAGCATAGTGGTTGAAGGTCGTTGGGCCGCCGAGTTCGTCGATCTGCTTCAGATTCTCCTCGACCGATTCGGGCACGTAGTTGAAGAACAGGTTTTCGTTGACCGATCCGGTCGGGCCACCTTCCGACGAGGCTCCATTGTCGGAGATCAGCATGATTAATGTGTTCTCGAACTCGCCAATCGACTTGAGATGGTCGAGCACTCGACCGATATGGTGGTCGGTATGGGTCAGGAAACCCGCGTATACCTCCATCATGCGAGCATAAAGCTTCTTCTCATCATCGGTGCACTCGTCCCAAGGCTTGACGTCTGGGTCGTGACGCGAGAGTTCCGTCTCCGCTGGAATGACCCCCAGCTCCTTTTGCTTGGCGAATACTTTCTCCCGGAATGCCTCCCATCCGTCGTCGAACTGACCCTTGTATTTGTCGGACCATTCCTTTCGAACGTGGTGCGGCGCGTGCATGGCGCCGGTCGCAAAGTACATGAAGAATGGTTTATCTGGAGCCACTTGTTTCGAGTCGGCGATAAACGAGATTGCTTTGTCGGCCAGGTCTTCCGTTACGTGGTAACCCTCTTCCGGTGTGGCCGGAGGCTCGACCTGGTGGTTGTCATAAACCAGTTCTGGGAAATATTGGTGCGTCTCGCCGCCCAGGAATCCGTAGTAGCGCTCAAAGCCACGCCCCAGCGGCCAACGATCGTATGGGCCGGCGGCAGAGATCTGATCGGCAGGTGTCAGGTGCCATTTGCCGAGGGCATATGTGTTGTATCCGTGTACGTGAAGCATCTCGGATAGGAAGCCATTTTCAAATGGAATGTATCCGTTGGCGCCCGGGTAGCCGGTGGAGGCTTCGGTAATCGAGGCCAGTCCGTTCGAGTGATGATTGCGCCCGGTCAGGATGCATGAGCGGGTGGGGGAGCACAACGCGGTGGTGTGCATGTTGGTATAGGTCAGCCCACCGGCTGCCAGAGCATCCATATTTGGCGTCTCAATTGGACTCCCATACGGGCCGATTTGGCCGAAGCCGGTATCGTCCAAGACGATGAAGAGCACGTTGGGCGCGCCTTCCTTGGCACGCAGCGGCTTTGGCCAGGCCGGTTCGGATTGGTCGAAGGTGCGACCGATCACGCCGTTGAATGCAGTTCCGGGTTCATATTCTTTTAGTGGCATTTCTAATCTCCTTTGTGTAATGAAGCCTCATCGATATGGGGTTAGCGAAGTTTCCTTCTCCTGCATTTTACTCAACATAGCCGAGACGTTCGTACACCCGATGAACGACCAGCTCTGCGAGTAGCAGGGTGATGATCAATGCAACCAGCGGGATGAACCCAGTGATTTCGACGTGCTCGCGAAATATGATGTCGATGGCTTCAAGAATGACGAATTTGGAGAAGAAGAGAATCGAAATCGTCGAAATGATACCAATGACGCGGTTGACACGACCTTCTCGAGCTTTGAAGAATTCTGCAACCCGATGTTCGAAGCGAAGAATGATGACGAGCAGAGCCTTAAGCACAATCGCGGTGAGGACTGAGATTGTGAATGAATCGATGACGAAGGCGTCGGAGTATTCGACAAACAGGTTGAGGATGACTGTGTATACCAGAACCGCCGTCATCCAATCCGCGAACACATGCTGCGCGCGGGTGATACGGATGGTTTCGGAATTAGATGCGGTGGATTCGTTAGCTTTAGTCACATGGACTCCACTGAAAAGCTTCTCAATTTGTCTACTGCTTGTTGTTCTATCGCCGCGCGAAGCGAGGCGGTGAGCGGTTCTTTCCTAACTGCCAGGGCGAGTGAGTAGTCGAACGTCGGTACCCAGATCCTCCAAACTGTCATGAAGCAACTGTAGGTGATAGCGGCTGCTGTGTGCGTATCCGCCGGGTTCTTTCGCTACATAGTGATAATTGAAGGCGGCGCGAAGTAGACGCGGAGTCCAGCTGGAGTAATCTTCCCCGGCCGCATCGAAAAAGTACGGCCGGCGATCTTCGTACTGCAGCAGCTCAACTCCCTCTGTCTCCAACGCGTACAGATTCATTCGCCTCAGTAGCAATCCAAGCAGCGACTTTATCTCGGCCGCAATTCCTTCATTCACATCCCCATCCAAGTCGTAGTCAGTACCGGTGACTCGGATGCTTGATAGATCTGCAGAGGATTCCACCCCCGCATGACAGGCACCGCAGCTTTCAACTTGAACAGTTAACGAGTGCGCATCGTGGCACTCGATACAAGTGCTAAATTGCGGCGTATGGTCGTAGCGTTCAACGTAGGGCTGGTTGGCATACTCATATCCCCCCATCGCAAGGGTTCCATACTGAGTCGGACCGGCAGCCTTATTGTGAATATTGATGAAGCTCAACTCCGTATCAATGGCATCCAGGTCTTTGCCCTCTATGGATTCTTCGATCTGCACACCTGAGGCTCGGCCTTGGTGGCACTCCATGCAGTTCGATTCTCTGCCGAGTCCTTCTATGGATTTCCCAGACGGCATAACCGCAGAAGTCTTGGCGATCGCCACGTCGTTGTGGCAAGCCTCACATTCGATCGTGGATCCGACCGCCGCGGGTTGATTGACAACCCCCGGCTCGGACCCATCGTCACCGAGGAAGTCACGATAGCCGGGTGTGCTGTGGCACTTGGCACAGCTTTCGGGGATTTCAGCGGGATCTCGATCGTCCCAATTAGTAAACACAGCTGCTTCGGCCTTCGCATGGGCCGACTGCTCCCACTTTTCTTCAGGAGTCGGACCCGTTTCGGCGCAGGCGGCGACCATGAGTGCCGAGAGATACAAGACCGATGGAATTAGCAGAGAGCGTCGATGCAATTGCATCAAAGTCCCGGACTAAACTGCATCATGCCGCCATCCACAAAGATGGTTGTTCCAGCAATGTAACTGGATTCATCGGAGGCAAGCCAGGCCACCAGATCCGCGATTTCTGAGGTTTCAGCAATTCGTCCCACAGGAATCGTGTCGGTCAATTCCTTCATCGACTCAGCATCGGCCATGGTTTCCTTATTGATTGGCGTGCTCACTGCTCCAGGGCCAACGCCTACAACGTTGATGCCGTGGGGAGCGAGCTCAACACCTGCGGTGCGAGTCAGCATGCGCATTCCGCCCTTGGATAGGCAGTAGGGAGTGTTGCCCGGCATGGGCCAATCTTCATGAACTGACGAGATGTTGATGACCCGGCCTCCTTCACCTTGGTCAATCATCTGTTTTGCAGCAATCTGCGTGCCGAAAAATGCACTCTTAAGGTTGACCGCCATCACACGATCGTATTCAGCTTCCGTGGTCTCCAGGGTGGAGGTGCGGGTCTCGATGCCTGCGTTGTTAACCATGACATCCAAACGCCCGAACGCCTCCACCGTTCCTCCAATTAGCTTTTTCAAATCCGATACGACGCTAACGTCACCCTGAATAGCAACTGCTTGACCGCCTTCATCCTTAATGTGCTGAGCAGTCGCTTCGGCAGCCTCAGGGTGTGACCGATAGCCGATTCCCACCTTGGCGCCATTCACGGCCAAAGCTCGAACAATCGACTCGCCGATCCCACTGGATCCACCGGTCACAACCGCTACTTTTTCAGATAATGTCATCCTGGATCTCCCCCTAGGCAGCGATAATGGCAGCAAATGCCACTGCGGCTACGACCAAAAGAATTGCCAAACCAGCTGCAAATATTTTTACGATCACGTGGTGCATGATTCAGTCTCCATATGTTGGGTGCGAGACCGGTGCGGCTTCCTCAACCTATTGCCGGTCCCTTATCCCATGTCGAACCGCTCGGTCAGGACGCTTTCGCGCGGGACGCCAAGATCCGGCAGGGCTTCATCCATCGCGTCCATCAGCGGTTTGGGTCCACAAATCAAGAAATTGAACCTGTGATACTGCTTCGGCAAATAACGCATCATCAGTTCGGCATTGACATAGCCGCGCTCTCCGGTC
>Ga0255056_10000198_pt1 | contig 16513 bp, 22 predicted proteins | sample Cases_109_1_MG_FD_183639 | JGI IMG/M metagenome (GOLD analysis project Ga0255056, IMG submission 183639) | Seawater microbial communities from Amundsen Gulf, Northwest Territories, Canada - Cases_109_1 | ecosystem: Environmental > Aquatic > Marine > Gulf | place: Canada: Northwest Territories... | reverse complement strand
AGTAATAATTAGAAAGGTTGCACCGCCATTTGCTGTTACAAATTCATTTAACCAAGGTAAAAGCCCCTCTTCCAAAATATCTGATTGAGGCATTATACTTCCTCCATTTATTGCAAAATTTACAGAGCTGAATAGACCTCCAATTACAAAAAAGAACAAAAATATTTTCATAGTTGATCTTTTCAAAGGACTTCTAGTTTCAGAAGGTTTTACTGCACGTTCTGTAATTCTCATTCCGTAAAGAAAGCCTACTGCCATTGCTGGAATAAACATTAGGTTAATCAGAATTGGAGACTCATTATTTACTGCATTAATTTGAGGAAAAAATATTAAAAATAATAGTACTGCAAGACAAGCAGAGGACAAAAACAAAATTATATTCAAATATCTATGGCCTGATGACCCTGAGACGTCATATGTAGAATTATACATTTTTTTGAAGTCTTGAGATAACCATTAAACAGCAAATCAAAAAATCATTTGGTCAATTTATCAATTCTGTTTACTCTTTTTAATAGTAAATTCCAAGAAAAGAAAATGAAAATTTGGATGGCAATAGTGATTTCAGGCGGAATAATGTCCATCTTTGGCATAATTTTTCATCTTCAGGGTCAATCAGTAATAGGACCTGAATCTTCTTTTATGTATGCAAATCCTGAATGGGTATCTTATGGAATTCAAATTGTAATTGCAGGTATAATTATTTCAGGAGTAGGCATTTCAATAAAATTCATTAAAAGAATTTAATCTGTAACTCTTAGGGTAATGGTGCTTTTAATATTCTCTAACTGTCTAATTTTAGAGAGAATAACTTTGTTCATTTCATGTGAAGAGTTTGTTTCAAATTCTGCTACAATATCGTAACTACCATATGTGATTAAACAGTTTTTGATTTCAGGGACATTACTTAGTTTGGAATAAACTGATTGCTCTTGTCCTATCTTGCAACTTATCAGCATGTACGCTTTGACCAATTTGATTGGAATTTCAAAATACCGTAACTTAAAGAAACCTGAATTTTAAATCCTAAAATCCTGCATTTAGAGGATCTTCTGGTTTCATTATTTCTCGTAACATAATTGTAGCAAAGGATCCTCTAGAGAGAGTAAATTCTACATTGTTGCCCTCAGATGAATAGTTAGAGCAAGAAATAGCGGCTTGTCTGAAACCACCTTCGTTGCTAACTTCTTGCATTTCTTTAATGTAAAAATCCTTTGGAGAAATTTCCTCAAATTCTAAAATTTTTGAGATTTGAAAATCAAACCGAGTTTTTTTGTAATAAGAGTAGCCAACAAAAGGTATTGCAAGACGTTGATCTACGCCTCTAACGTATTTCCCAATAATTCCTTTAAAATCAAAACATACATCTCCCTCTTTAGGTTCAAAGAGATTTTCGCCGTCTGAAAAGGCAGAGCTTAGAGTATGATTAAACAGAAATGATTGATAGGCCTGAATGTAAAATCTTCTAAGCGATAAAGGAATTTGTCTAATTGATTTTTTTGAATCATCACTAGAAATCATTTCCCGTAGAACTGTTCTTTCAATATCCATTTGTGGCGGAACTTGATCGAAATATTTTTCATAGTTTGACTTGTCAATTAATTTTTCTCTAATCTCGGTATTTTCTTTTGAATCATAAGGAGACCGAAAGGACAAAACTAATTCAACTGCTTTTTTAAAATCTTTTTGTAAAATTGCTTTTCCTATCAAATGAGTAACAGCCCTTTTTGAGCCAAATCTTTGATAGCCATAAAAATTTAAAATTTTATCATGTTCTTTGAATTCTGAAAGATTATTTTTGCAATCAACTATTTTTATTTTGAAATTATTACCAATCATGTCTTTTTTTGAGAGTGGTTTATTTACATATCCAATTTTTTGGAGTGAATACTTTGAGGAATCATAATTGTCAATTGATTTTCCTTTGTTACCAGAACATACAAATTGTTCAGTAATGGCAGATGCATCCTTTAATCCAAGAGCCTTTAGCCTCAAACCTTTTTTCCTGAGAATATCTGATAGCGCATGATTGGTGTCAATATTTTTCTTTGTTAATTTGTAAACTGCATAACCATCTTGATCTGAAATTGACTTTAAAGACTGGTCAGAAATTACTTCAGAGACCTCAAAATCTTCTGGTTTATTTTTGATTTTTCCCCCTATTCCTTCAAACTTTGTGCTGTAAACAGAGATTCCTATCTGAGGGTCTAATTTTGGAATCACGATTCTATTACTATTGTAATGAATTTACTAACTGAGACCTCATCGGTTTGAACTCCCAGAAGTGCTTTGTATGTTCCAGGAAGTGCATCTTCTGATGCTGAAATAGTAGCTGCAATTGGCCTTGGAGCATCAAAATCTAACTGAAATGTAAGGGGAACACTCGAATCTGCATCCACTTTCAAAAATTCATGTGTATCTGATAATATCAAAGATACACCAAACAAGTCTTGTGAACTTTGTGGTAAAACTACAAAGTTTATGGCTTTGGTTTGACCTGCATTAAGAGAAATTAGATTTGATTCTAATTCAATATCAAGTGGAAGTCCAATTGAGGTGTCAACTACACCAATATTATTCTCCACCCATTCAGTAAACCAAATTTTATCACCATCTATGGTAAAATCAAAAATTTGAGCAAGACCACAGTTGTTCATTTCACCGCAATCACCCCAATTGGGATTCATGGATGGAACAAAATATTCAACCAAAGATTCAGATTTTGGATCCATAACAGCTAATCTATTGGCAGTTTGTTCATTGAAGATTATTTGTCCTGAATCATTTGTGTCAACCCAATAAGGTCTAGAGATGGGTGTCTTGATAATACCACTAGAGTTTCCATATGTGGATAATGGGGGATCAGATGTTACATATTGAGTAAATATTTCATTTTCTGGATTGAAACTAAAAAAGTTTGAACTTGAAGTATCAACAATCCAAATTTTGCCATCTTCAGTTGCAACTACTCCATTTGGAGTTAGTAAATTAGAAGGTAATTGCAAAATCTCAATGTAATCTAACAATGGTAATAATTCTTCACCACTGTTTGCTACTGATAACCTGTATGCGTCTTGATCAAATTTTACCAGCACTCCACCTTGTTGAAATAACCAGTTAGTATACCAAATATTGTTGTCTGCATCGATTGCAAAATCACCGGTTACTGAATCATCCATTGGAGAGGGAATGCTAAGATAGTTAAAGTCCTCATCAATCTGAGTAGGGTCTAAGAAGGTAATTTTATTTCCTGTAAAATCATTTACAATAATTTGAGCACCGTCAACTTTTAATTTTTGAGGCAGCGCATCCCCCTGCGAAGGGTAAGTTAACCTATCATATTTTTCCTCCTGGGGAGAAAATTTCCAAATAGAATCAAAAGTTTCATCAGTATACCAAATAGTGCCATCTGGAGAATAATCAATCCCCCACATCATAGAGCGACCATTTGGTGGCCAAATAGGATTTTCATATTCCGTAAAAGACTCAGTAATGGGATCAAATTTTGCTAAATTTCCAGTATTGGTTTGAGCAAACCAAACATTTCCTTCATAGTCAGTAACAATTGCTAGTGGATTTGTACAAACCGTTGGAATTTTATACTCTGTAACATATGTAGTTGATTTAGCATCACCAGAACCACAGAATTGTGCACGTTGATCATCAGGGAAATTATCTGCAGGGGTTCCAGTTATTGTTGTTGATTCATCTATTGGAGACATCAAATTAGGTAATGAAATAGCAACTGTAGAAGTTAGTAAAATCGTACCAAAAAATATTGCGACAAGTAATCCTTTCTTCTTCACAGATGAAAAATTACTGAGCCTTGTTATATCTCATTCCAAAAAATCAGAGTAATTTCAAGTCACCAGTTACCTTATCAATTAAATTTTCAGGAGCCGGGCCTATTGATATACAAGTGGTAGTACCAGGGGCCAATTGAGTGTGTCCAGCATCAGAGACTTCAGACCACGGAAGATTCAAGTCAATTGCATGTCGTTTTATGTCTTGTAGTTCTTTTACTCCAGAGACTTTGACTACGACCTTTTCTTGTCCGCCCCACCACTCTTCAAACCATTCTGGATGAGATTTTCTCACATGTTCTGCGCCCATCACACAAGCATGTCCGACTTGTGCTGCAATCTTACCTTTACCCATATCCAGGTCTGTTCTTACAGCAATTACCTGTTTTATCTCACCCATAATAATATCAAAAATAGGCACAATGAAAAACTTTGGAAATAAATAATTGACAAAGGGACAAAATCTGTGTACTATGATGTTGTTGTGGCTGGTGGGAGTGTGGCAGGTCTTTTATGTGCAAGAGAGATTGCAAGAAATAATAATACAGTTTTAGTTATTGAAGAAGATTATGAGATTGGCACTCCTGAACATTGTGGAGGGCTTGTTAGTACCAAAGGACTAGAAGAACTTGGAATAATTCCGTTTAGTAAAACTTTTGATCATATTATAGAGTCTGCTAAAATTTATGCTCCAAATGGAAATAGTTTTTCAATTAATTCAAAAAAGCAAAAAGTTGCTGAGATTAGCAGAAGGGAGCTTGACAAACAAATAGCTCATCAAGCTCAGAAAAATGGTGCAGTAATCAAGGTAAGAACAAGTTTTCAAGAACTAACAAAAGATGGAATAAGAACCAACGACGGAGAAATTAAATGTAAAATTCTCGTGGATGCTAGAGGGGCATCAGCCCTTGTTCAAAAAGACAGAGAAGGAATTTTGTCTTCTGCACAGTATGAGATTTATGCAGATTGGATAAAAAAAGGTAGAGTAGAAGTATTTTTTGATCAAGAAAAATATCCAGGGTTTTTTGCATGGATAATACCATCAGGAGAAGGTAAAGGAAAAGTAGGCGTTGCTGGAAGAGGAATTAAAGTTTCAGAGACTCTAGATGATTTCTTAGAACATAAAGGAAACTATTCTACAATTAGAAAAATTTTTGCGCCAATATGGATTAAAGGTCCAATAAAGAAATTTGTGGATAACAAAACAGTGATAGTTGGAGATGCTGCAGGCCAAGCTAAACCAACTACATCAGGAGGAATTTACACAAGTGGTATGGGAGGAGTACTGGCAGGAAGAGCAATTTCAGAATTTTTAAAAACAGATAATGAATCAGACTTGGATAAATACCAAAAACAATGGATAGAAAAGTTTGGAAAAGAATTTGAAAAACAGATAATGGTAAGAAAAATTTTAGAAAGAATTGATAACGATACAATCAACAAATTATTTGACTCAATTACACCTGAGATTACAAAAGAAATTTCAGAAAAAGAAGATTTTGATTTTCATACAGGCTCTATTGTAAAATTACTTGGATTGAAAGGATCAGTAAAAACTGCCAAGATAATTTTTGAGGGTGAACTCAAAAAACTATTGAATTAATTTACGGTTCAACTATCAAGGAAGGTATAAATGATGTTTGTAGAAATTCGTGGTATGTCATCTACAATATCATTACCAACATGCAGTTGTTGCCATAGACACATTATGCCTAAGGATAAATGTGTAAAATTCAATTGTCCTAATTGTGGTACTGATTTAATTTGGAGATGTGAGAGTTGCAGAGAAGCGGCAAGAAATTATACATGTAGTTCATGCAATTTTCAGGGACCTTAGAAAATGGCAGATTTATTATTAATCACAAAAATACTTCCAACCGGACCAGAAGTTGATTTAGATAAATTAGCTGAATCCATCAAAGGTGCACTCAAAGAAGGACAAGCAATGAAGAGGCATGCCAAAGAGCCACTAGCCTTTGGGTTATATTTCATTAAAGCAGAATTTATTGTAAAGGATTCTGAAGGACAAATGGACGCTCTTGAAGAGTCAGTAAAATCTATCGAGGGTGTCAGTGAATTTGAAGTGCTCAACATGAGTAGAATGTCAGTTGACATGAAATAGGTGAGGTTTTGGTACGCAAAGAAGAACCTTTGCAGATGCGAGTTGGAGAGGCAAAACAACGAGACGTAGGAAAGAAACGAGCTAGAATTGGTCCAGAAGCTATGGATTATCTCAAAGTCACTCCAGGAGATATCATTGATGTTATGGGATCAAGATCTAGTTGTGCAGTTGTTTGGCCAGTTGATGAAGACGAAAAATTTCCTGACATTATAAGAATAGATGGGCAAACGAGGAAAAATATCGGAGCGTCACTAAATGATATTGTAAAGGCAAAAAAAGTTTCCACAAAAATTGCAAAGTCAATTTCACTAACACCACTTAATGACACAGTAACTGTTGACAAAGAATTTACAGATTTTGTAAAAAACAGACTAAAAGGATTACCGATTTCACATGGTGATGAAATATCAGTTATGATTTTAGGTAATTCAATGGACTTTAAGATTACAAAAACTACTCCAAAACATATTGTAAAAATTGACCGCTCTACAGTTCTTACAATATCAACAGAACCCTCAGTTGACAGAAAGTTAAGGGTGACCTATGAGGAGGTCGGAGGTTTAGGACCCCAAGTTAAAGCAATGAGAGAAATTGTTGAATTACCATTAAAGCATCCTGAACTATTTTCAAATTTAGGTGTAGAGCCACACAGTGGAATTTTACTTTATGGTCCTCCAGGTTGCGGTAAGACGTTGATTGCAAAAGTTCTTGCAAGCGAGTCAGAGGCAAATATGTTTTTGATTAATGGTCCAGAAATAATGAACAAGTATTACGGTGAAACAGAAGCAAAATTAAGAGACATGTTCAAAGAAGCCAAGGACAATTCTCCAAGCATTATTTTCATTGATGAAATAGATGCTATTGCACCAAAAAGAGAAGAAGCATACGGGGATGTGGAAAAAAGAGTTGTTGCACAATTATTAGCCCTGATGGATGGTCTAACTGATAGAGGTAATGTCATTGTTCTTGGTGCAACAAACCGCCCAGACAGCATTGATCCGGCTCTAAGAAGACCTGGAAGATTTGATAGAGAATTTGAGATTTCAGTCCCTAACGAAGATGGAAGATTAGAGATTCTTCTTATCCACACAAGAGGAATGCCTGTATCTGATGAAATAGTTCTTAAAGATCTTGCCGCTGAACTTCATGGATACACAGGAGCTGACATCACATCGCTTTGTAGAGAAGCTGCAATGAAATCAATCAGACGTTATTTACCCGAAATTGATCTTGAAGATGAAAGAATACCATCAGAAATATTACAATCAATGCAGATCAAATTAATTGATTTCTATGATGCAATGCATGAAGTAGTTCCAACTGCAATGAGGGAATTTTATGTTGAAAGATCAAAAGTTTGGTGGCAAGATGTAGGAGGATTAGAGGACATCAAAGAGGCACTATCTGACAATTTAATTGCTGCAATGAAGGAACCTACAAAATTTACAAAGATGGGAATCAAACCCCCCAAAGGAGCTTTAATTTATGGCCCTCCTGGTTGCGGAAAGACATTGATAGCTAGAGCATTAGCTACTGAAAGCGGTGCAAACATGATTTTGGTTAAAGGACCTGAATTATTATCCAAATGGGTAGGAGAATCTGAAAAAGGAATAAGAGAGATATTTAGAAAGGCAAAGGCATCATCACCATGTGTTGTAATTTTTGATGAACTAGATTCACTTGTTCGCTCAAAATCTGGAGAGGGAGGAGTTAGTGAAACTGTACTTAGTCAATTGTTAACAGAAATTGAAGAAGGTATTTCATCACGTGTAGTGGTAGTCGGAATAACCAACAGACCAGATGTTTTAGATAATTCATTGCTTAGAACAGGAAGACTAGATTTAGCACTATATGTTTCACCCCCTGATGAAAAAGGAAGATTAGAGATCATCAAGATATTGACAGAAAAAATGCCTCTGGACAAAGATGTAAAACTTCAAGAAATTGCTGTTGCTACACAGAATTACTCTGGTGCAGATTTGGCTGCTTTATGTAGAGAAGCAGCAATTCAGGCAATGAGAAATGGTTCAGGAAAAATTTCAAGTAGAGACTTTGCAAGTAGTTTGAAACAAGTAAGAGCATCAATTACTAAAGAAGTGGATCAATGGTACAACGCCGTAAGAGAAAGTATATCTAACGTAATGCCAAAATCTAGAGATAGATCATTTTACGGTTAATTATGGCAATACCAATAAGAAATACAGTATTTGAAAAAATAAAAGAAGCAGGGTCCCTAACAGATTCTGAACTATTCAAAGCTTTGACAAAAGACGAAGTTATCATGACTGAAGACAAGTTCAACAAATTGCTTCTTGACCTAGAAATTATGGGTTTGATCAATGTTGCATGGTTTACAAAAGACAAACGAAGAATCGAGGTGGTAATAATAAAAGAAGAGATTGATGAAATTGAAGAGCAAAATAAAGAAGTAATTGAAAAAGATTATGAGGCTAGTTTTCCAGGTTTTGAAAAATAATCATATTCTAAAATAATGGAAAATGAAATGCGGCATCTAATGCGACTGCCACAAAAATTATTGTTAGATAAGGGGCAGTTACCTTGTATGCTTTCCATGCAAATTCCGAAGTAGGATTTTTAGTAAGTTTAAAGTGATATGCAAGCATTAAACCACCAGAAACTATTGCAATAATAGTATAAACTAAACCCATTCCAAATGCCGAAAGCATCAAAGAATATGGAAGTAAAATCAAAGTGTTTGCTAAAATGTATTTTGATGTTTTTTGCATTCCTATTATTACTGGAAGCATTGGAATTTTTGCTTGCGCATATTCATCTTTTAGTTTCATCGCAAGACACCAAAAGTGAGATGGAGTCCAAACAAAAACCAAAAATCCTACTAGAAATCCTAGCAGGTCCATTGAGCCAGTAGCAGCTGACCATCCGGCCCAAGCTGCAGCACTACCTGCAATACCACCAATCACAATGTTTGATGAATTAAGTCGCTTTAGCCAAGCTGTGTAAATTATGACATATGAGAAAATACCCAAGGCAATAAAAAACGCAGTTACTGCATTTAATGCAAAATAACCATAAATCACAGAAATACAACTTAAAGCCAAACCATAAATTAAAACCTGAGATGCGGCTATTCTTCCAGATGGAATGGGTCTTTGACTGGTTCGTTTCATTTTTTGATCTATATCTCTATCATAGTAGTGATTCAGCGCACTAGATCCTGCAGAAGCAAGTGCTCCAGCTACTATAATATGCAAAAGACCAAGATTATCTAATTCAGGACCTACTAGTTTACTTGCAGCATACATAGAAGTTACTGCAGTAATTACTAGGAGTACAATAATACGTGGTTTAGATACCTCCGATATTTCTTTAAAGCCCAATCTCAATCTTCCCTCTTCCAAAGCCATTTAATTTATTCGACTTGGATGATCTATAGGGTTTCAAAAGGAATAAGTATCTCACTACTGCCAGCTAGCGTAAATGAGTAACTGGGACCTCATGATGCCTGGCATGGGATTAACAGCCATAGGTTTGGCTGGAGTTTCTATTTCCTACATGGGCCTGGCGCATACTTTCATTGATGGAATGCATGCTTTAACAGGCCTTACTATGTTTATTGGATTAATTTTCTTAGCCGCAGGAATTTTAGATGGAGGAGTCTCAACTAGCAATAGAGCTAAAGCCACAGTATTAGTAATTGCTTCAATAGCCCTTGGATTTGGAATGTTTGCATTCACTATGAATACAATTGAATCTATGAACGTATTTGCAGGTCTTTTGTTAGCAATTGCTTTCCCAGCAATCGTAATAGCATATGTCGCAGCAAAAATGCCAACGCGCGTAAAACCAATTGGATCAATTGTTGCATTAGCCTCCATTACTGGAATCGTTACATTTGTAGCGTTTGGATTTGTTAGCCCTGACACTTACCTTATTGCAGAAGAGATTGTAGAAGAGGTAGAAGTTGAGCTTACTGGTCCTATATTTCCAATTACAATTTTAATAAATTCAGCCGTTCAAGGTAATCCAGATTATGATCCAGATGTATCTTATGTTCCAAAAGGACATGTCGTTGAATGGACAAATGAAGATTCCTTTGCACATACTGTTACAAGTTTTGAAGATGTAGGAGAAACATTTGATTCTGGTTTATTAAATGAAGGAGAAACATTCCAACTTGATACTAGTGAATTAGAGATTGGAGAATACGAATACTATTGTATTGTGCATCCGTGGATGCTATCCAAATTATTCATCGAAGAACCAAAAGAACCAGTTACTGTATCAATGCCAGAAGGTGCAGGAATTCAACAAGAAGGACAAATCTACTACGATCCTGATCTAATCCAAATATCTATTGGAACAACAGTTCTTTGGATAAATGATGACAGTGCTATGCATACAGTAACATCAGGAAATTCACAAGAAGGTCCAAACGGAGTATTTGACTCTGATTTAATTGCAGCAGGAGATTCCTTTGAATTTACCTTTTCATCTCAAGGAACTGAAGACTATTACTGCATTGTACACCCCTGGATGACAGGCGCTGTAGAAGTAGGATAAGGTTGCAAAAAATTATCGTAACAGAGTCGCAAAAACAGATTCTTTCAAACCATGCAGGTAATGAAAAACCTAACGAATCATGCGCAATTTTGTTTGGAACGGAGAATGAAGGAAAAATAAGGGTTGAGAAGGTATTTCTTACAAAAAACATTGACCAGTCACCAGTAAATTTCACAATTTCTGCAGAACAAAGACTTGAAGCAGATAAAATGGAGAGGGAATCAAAATTAAAAATTATAGGGGTTTTTCACTCGCATCCAGATTCTGAGGCATATCCATCAGATACAGATAGAAAATTTATGGAGTTAAATCCTGTAGTATGGATAATCTTTTCAGGAATTTCAAAAGATTTCAAAGCATTTGTCCTAGAATCAGAAATTTCAGAGATTGTAATCGAAATAGAATAGTTACGATTTTAATCTAAAGGTAGCCTCTTTACCTTCTGCAGAATCAAGTATCGATTTATCAGGATCAATTATCCTCCCAATTACATTTACTGGAGATGCAGGAGTGATTTCATTTTTTTTGCTGATTGGTGTAGGTCCAAAAAATAAACAAATTGCTTTACCAGTTGGCCAATAGGCAACATCGTTTAGAGAGACTGGAGTCTTGGCATTTTCTTCAGGAACATCAATTGGAGATGATGACGTATAGATTTCATCCCCCCATACATTAAGTTCTAGAGTAAATGGTAAGTTGGCCAAAAATGATTCTACAGTTTTTGGAGAATTTTCATCATTTAATTCTAAAATTACACTTGAGGGATTTGCGATTTCTACATGTACGGTATACTTCATATTTTTCCATAGGAAATCAATTAGAAAACAGTTACGTTTGTTGAAGTTAAAATTATATGAAATCTTTCTGTTTGTTTTTATTTAATTTCAAATCTTGCAATAAATTACTACAATTGTCTTATTTTGACCTTCATAGCTATGTATATCTCTTAATTAGAAAATAGAATATCATGGTAAAAAAAGGAGGAGTAGTGTATCCCATAGGATATGAGCCCCCTCATGAAGATGATAAAACAATTGAAACAAGAAAATCACTCCTTAATGTAATACTAGGAGACCACTCTCAGGAAATATCAGAAGATCTTGATACTGATCTTTTTGAGGTTATGAAAAGAAGAAGATCAACTAGGAAATTTGATACAAAACCAGTTGAAAGCTGGAAAATTGAAAAAATTTTAGCTGCTGCAGATACTGCTCCAACTGCTGGAAACTTTCAAGGCTTTGAAATCTTCCATGTAAAAAATAATAATTTGAAAGAAAAATTGGTAAAGGCAGCAAATGATCAACCCTATGTTAACGCTCCACTAGTTTTAGTATATTGTAAAAATCCCAGTAGAGTTAAACTCAAATTTCCTGAAAGGACGTTGTCAAAGTTTGCAATTCAAGATGCTACTCTTGCTGCTGCTTACTCACAATTAGCTGCAACAGCTTTAAGCTTAAGCACCATTTGGATTGGGATGATCGATGAGAAAGAAGTAGCAGAAATTATTGGAACTGAACTAGTGCCCTCATCAATTTTGTGTATTGGATATCCAATAAAACGGAAATTTCCTAAACCCAGAAGAAATCTTTCGGAATTAATTCATATATTAGAATAAATTTTAAATCGTTCTTTATCCGTAATTGATTTTCTTTATTCTTACGTTACTCCCCTTTGTTTCCAAATAATGTCCAACAAAATTAGTCATCTGTTCTCCAATTCTATAACCTAATGCACCTTCCATCATGCCTGATGTTTCAATAATATCGGCCAATTCTTCACTAATCTGAATATTAAAAAATGTCCAACCAGACTTGCTAAAGGGCTCCTCAATTGTATATCCATTTTTCACATCACATTCTTTTTCCAAGTCTTCTAAAGATTGTCTTACTAGGAGTATTTCCTTATCATAACTTCTGGTGCTAAGCTGAAATAATGGATTCAAGATTTGTTCACTCTATATCAATAAATTCTATACAAATAATTTTCTTAAACCTTCTTATCTTTGGTAAAAGTGTTAATAGTTATTCTGTCTAAATTACATAATGAATCCAAATACCACTAAAGATTCTATATTTTCTTCAGGAAAGCCAAAAAATTTACCGTGGTTTTTTGTTCCATTAATGTTAGGAGTAGTAGCTTTGGTAGTTCTTTTCAAATGGTTTGATTAACATTTTCACTATCTTTGGAACTCTTTTGAGCCATTCTTGATGCCTCGCCACTCTTTATTTTATTAAAAGCTTCAAGGACTTCATCATCCGTTGATTCTGTGTCTTGTTTTTTTATTCTTTGTTTATTCTTTGTAACCACAGCCGTTCCAATAGCTTTTGCAACTAAAATTTTGGGATTCAAGACATCACATGCAGATTCTTGACTAAAATCATTAGAGGAGGAAATTATTTTAAATGCCTCAAAAATTATTTTCCTACTAGTATTTCCAACTTTAACAATTTTTCCAATAATTTCTAAAAAATCTCCGCCATGTACAGGTTCAAGAAATTCAACATTCTCATATGCTCTAAGAAGTCCTTCATCTCCATCATTACGAATTGTTAATTCTGTGGCAACATCACCAAATAGCTTCATAATGTGAGCGCCATCAACTAGATCTCCCGCATAATGAACATCACTTGCACTAATTCGTACTCTTAATTTTACTTCAGGATAAGTTTCCATAGATTAATCAATTTTTCTTTGAATATTAGATTTTTTCTAAAATTAACATTAGATGAAAAAACTAACTACGATTACTAATTATTTTTTGGTAAAGATAGGAATTAGCGGTCAGGCTCGATGATCTTTGAATTAAATATCCCTTTTTTTTATTAGATTTATGGAAATTCACGTATATGATACCTATGTCAAAGCAACAGATGGCCATACAATGCATTTTGACGTAATTACTGGAGAAAAAGACCATGACAAAGCCCTCACATATGGCAAAGAGTGGTTAAAATCAGTCGGTGAAGAGAATTCAGTTATGACAACAAATGAATGTCAATTCTGTCATTCTCAAGGTGCACCAGAGCCTGTTGAACAGGCAATTAAGGAAAACGGCTACTTTATCCAAAAAATGGAAGGCTGTCCTTAAACATTTTTTTCCTTTTTACATAAAGTATTTTTTAGATTAATCCATGTAGAGATAACATGGCAGAACACAAGTATTCAAAGTGGACAGTAGAAGGAGACAAGAAAATCAAATGGATTTGTGGTTGTTTTCAAACAGCAGATGGTTTTTTCAAATTCTGTGATAGACATGATGAAACTTTGAAAAGAGCAATTCAATCTCAAATTGATGAATTAGATATGACATTAATTGTTGAAGATTAGATAGCAAGTATTGCAACAAAGGCAGATACAAAGACAATTGCAATTGTATTGAGCAATTTAATGACAGTGTTAAGTGCAGGACCTGCTGTGTCTTTGTATGGATCACCAATTATATCACCTACAACTGCAATTTTATGTACTTCAGAACCTTTTTCTCCCTTCATTTCGATTAGTTTCTTTGCATTATCCCATGCACCACCAGTGTTTGCTAAGTGGTATGCTAACAAGATTCCAGTAACAACTGCACCCATCAATAATCCAGCTACTGCAGTTGGACCTAATAATACCCCCATAATTATTGGGGCAGTAATTGCGACAATTGCTGGTTTCCAAAGTTCTTTAATTGAAGCAGCAGTGGCAATATCTACACATTTAGCATAATCAGGTTTTGATTTTCCAGTAAGAATTTCAGGATCCTCTTTGAATTGTCGTCGAACTTCATCTACCATTTTTCCTGCAGCCCTAGAAACACCGTTAATGAGTTGTCCTGTAATGATAAATGGAATTAAACCGCCAATCAGCAAGCCAACTACAATAGCAGGATTTGTTAAACTGTAATCTAATACCAATATACCTTCAAAAATATGAGATGCTTCAAATTGGAATGCCTGAATCATGGCTAACGCAGCTAAAGCAGCGCTAGCAATAGCAAATCCCTTTGTAACTGCTTTAGTTGTATTTCCAACTGCATCAATTTCATCTGTAACTCTACGATTTTCTTCACCCATTCCAGTCATCTCAACAATTCCACCTGCATTATCTGCAATTGGACCAAATGCATCAATACTTAGTACAATTCCTGCAAGACTTAACATTGCCATTGCAGTCAAAGCAGTACCAAAGATTCCATAAAGTACTGGGTCTGCACCTTCTGGTGCTGCGCCAGATGCAATACTATAAGATACAATAATTGCTATAACTAAAGCAATCATGAATGGCCCAGTTGATTGCATGCCTTTGATAATTCCCATTAATGTTAATGATGCATAACCCCATTTTGCAGAATCTGCAATTTCATTTACTGGTCCATGTTTGTAACTAGTATAGTAATCAGTAATTTTTTGAATTACAGGAACAAGAATAACCCCAATTACAGTTGAACCAAACAAAGCATATGCTGCTTGAGAGTCATCAATGAATTGTGTAATAAATACAAAGTTTAATCCAATTGCGATTGCAGCTGAAACATAAAATGAACGATTAAGTGGTTTCATAACATCTGTAATATTCTTAGAACCTACAATCACTATTCCAATGATTGATGCAATCATTCCAGAAGAACCAATCAAAAGTGGGTAAAGGAAGAAGTTTGGTGCGCCAATTAATGCTGCGATTAACAATGCTGCAAGTACTGTAATAATATAAGATTCGTAAACATCAGAGCCCATTCCTGCTGCATCTCCAACATTATCTCCTACGTTATCTGCAATAGTTGCGGGATTTCTAGGATCGTCTTCAGGGATATTTACTTCAACTTTTCCTACCAAGTCTGCACCCATATCTGCAGCCTTTGTAAAAATGCCACCTCCAATTCTGATAAATAATGCAATAAGACTAGCACCAATTCCAACACCTGCGATTGTGATTGGATCTGGATAAATCATGTAAAGACCGGTGATTGCTAACAATGCCATTGCAGGAACTGCAAGTCCAACTGTAGCTCCACCTCTAAATGCCATGGCAAATGTCTTTCCTAACCCACTACCACTCAAATTAGCAGCCCTTACGGCTGCTTTTACTGTAATTTTTAATGAAATTATTCCTGCAACCGCTGAAAGTGTTGCACCTACGGCAAATGCCACTCCATTTGAAAACTGTAAAAATACACCAATAATTAGAGTTAAAGCAATAGCGACTGGAATAATAATTTTCATTTCACGTTTTAGAAATGCTGCAGCACCTTCTTTGACAGCATTAGATATATCCATCATTTCTTTTGTTCCAGCTGGTTGTTTTGTGATCCATACAACCAAGCCACCGGCAACCAAAAATGATGCAAGTGCCGTGAGAAATGGCAGAATTTCTGGAATATTCATGCTATACTCAGCCTGCCAAATTCTGGGAAATATAAATCAAATAGAAGAGATTTTACTTCTTTTTTTATATGGCAAAAATGTTTTACCTCGAAGCCCTTGTCTAACAAGTTTGTTAAATCGCCTGCCATGTGCAAGATAGGGAAACCTCAAATGAATTAATTCATGAACCAAAGTATCTTCAAGGTTTTTTTCATCAGGAATTTTTCTGACATTAATGAAAATCAAATTATGCTGAAAATAAGAAACACCATAATATTTGTAGGCTGAGGTTCTTCTACCTTCAGTCATTTCTTTTGGCATATCCAAAACTTCTTTTGTAGTAAGAAGAACTTGAGGTTCTGGAATGGAAAAACGATTTGAATATATCCCAATTTTTTCTAAAATTTGTAATCTAAGATCAGGGTCTAATTTCACATTGTTTTTTCAATAATTCTATGTTTATGTTGAAATGTCAATTCTTGTAAGAAAAATGGTTCATAATTATTCGTTTTATCAAATTTGGTGCATTTCAAAATCATGAATTAATAGGGTCAGAGTATTTTGTAGTGTAATCACTAATCATACAGCCACCGTCTCATCACACCCCAATTATTCCATTGAATCAAGTAGTTTTTGGGTTTTATTTCTAATTTCTTGATTAATCGTTACTATGACCAACCCTTCATTGGGCTGACCATACATAA
>Ga0255056_10000196_pt1 | contig 16545 bp, 13 predicted proteins | sample Cases_109_1_MG_FD_183639 | JGI IMG/M metagenome (GOLD analysis project Ga0255056, IMG submission 183639) | Seawater microbial communities from Amundsen Gulf, Northwest Territories, Canada - Cases_109_1 | ecosystem: Environmental > Aquatic > Marine > Gulf | place: Canada: Northwest Territories... | reverse complement strand
CTCTGACATCGCGGGTGACGGCACCACGACGGCAACTGTACTGGCACAGGCGGTACTGCGTGAAGGTCTGAAGTCTGTCGCTGCCGGCATGAACCCGATGGATCTCAAGCGTGGAATTGACAAGGCAACTGTTGCAATCGTCGCTGAGCTTAAGAAAATGTCGAAGCCCTGCGAAGACGATACGGCGATCGCACAGGTCGGAAGTATCTCTGCCAACGCTGACATCGAAATCGGCGAGATCATTTCTCAGTCCATGCAAAAAGTGGGCAAAGAAGGCGTTATCACCGTTGAAGAGGGTTCAGGCCTCGAAAATGAGCTGGATGTCGTTGAAGGCATGCAGTTCGATCGCGGTTACCTGTCACCGTACTTCATCAACAATCAGCAGAGCCAGAGTGTAGAGCTCGAGAATCCGCTGGTGCTGTTGTACGACAAGAAGATCTCGAACATCCGCGACATGCTGCCGATTCTGGAAGGCGTGGCGAAAGCGGGCCGACCATTGCTGATTATTGCTGAAGACGTTGAAGGCGAGGCGTTGGCTACTCTGGTCGTTAACAACATCCGCGGCATCGTAAAGGTTGCGACTGTCAAGGCACCCGGCTTTGGTGATCGACGCAAGGCAATGTTGCAGGACATCGCGATTTTGACTGGTGGCCAGGTGGTTTCCGAGGAAGTTGGCTTGTCGTTGGAGAAAACAACGCTGGAAGATCTTGGCGAGGCTAAGAAAGTTCAGATCACCAAGGAAAACACCACCTTGATCGACGGCGCTGGCCGGGCCGAGGATATCAAGGGACGTGTTGACCAGATCAATGCCGAGATCGAAGAGTCGAGTTCTGACTACGACAAGGAAAAACTGCAGGAGCGTGTTGCCAAGCTGTCCGGCGGTGTTGCCGTGATCAAAGTTGGTGCTGCTACGGAAATCGAGATGAAAGAGAAGAAAGCACGCGTTGAAGATGCGCTGCACGCAACCCGCGCCGCCGTTGAAGAAGGCGTTGTCCCGGGTGGTGGTGTTGCGTTCATACGCGCAGTCAGCGCAATCAGCAAATTGACCGGCGACAACGACGATCAGAATGTTGGTATTGCTATTCTGAAACGCGCAGCTGAAGAGCCGCTGCGACAGATCGTTCGCAACGCAGGCGGTGATGCGAGCGTTGTGCTCAATGCCGTTGCCGAAGGCAAAGGTAACTACGGTTACAATGCGGCAACCGGTGAGTACGGCGACATGATCGAGCAGGGAATCCTGGATCCGACCAAGGTGACAAGATTCGCGCTGCAGAACGCTGCCTCAGTGTCCGGCCTGTTGCTGACGACAGAAGCAATGGTAGCCGAAGCACCGAAGGAAGACTCTGCTGGTCCTGCAATGCCTGATATGGGCGGCATGGGTGGTATGGGCGGCATGATGTAAAGCCTGCTCAACCAGTGAAGTACCGAAGAAACCCCGCGAAAGCGGGGTTTTTTTTTACTCGCCCGAAAGGACTGGCGATTCACCTTCGCAACTGCGAATGCACGATGACATAAACTGTAATAACTCAGACTTGATCCGACAGACGGTGTCCGATCAGCGTAGTGCGAAAAAATCCGATTCGAGCGTCGAAGTAGGAGGTCTGTTGCTGGTGGTCCCTTTGGCGGGATGGCTCGCTGCGCTGCGCTTTATTCCCGCCAAAGGACACCCCCCGCATGCGTTACCTTGGATCGCCGCAGGAATAGCTGCATCGCACTGAGTTGATCGGACACCGTCTGTCGGAGTCCGTCTGAGTTATCACACATAAACCAGGGTTTGATGGACTGAAATGCGCTGACTAATGAATCTTGTCGATGCTATCCATTCGCTGGCAACTGCATTTCTGGTCCTGGCTTTGCTCGAGCCGCCAGGCCGATGTGCCGGTGCACACAAGCTGTTCGCCATTGATGCAATTGAGGGGGCGCGGGTCGCGAACCTGGCCACTGGAATCGCAGGCCGAAATCGCGACGGTGAACATGATCAGCGCGGCGTTCAAAACTTTGCAATGCATGTTACAAACCTAGCAGATAAGGCGGCTCGTGCCCACGATGCGCATCAACGTTTCTGGCGTATGGCCCTGCGTTTGCGGCGGTCCCAGACCCGAAACCCGAGCAGGGTGGCCAGAATCGCGGCATACATCAGCGGTTCGCTGATGTCCTTTTTTACCTGCCACCAGAAATGCCATACGCCTAATACGGCGATGACATAAATACTGTAGTGCAGTTGCTGCCAGCGTCGCCCCAGGCGCCTTCGCATGCCGGCAGTCGAGGTTGCCGCCAATGCCGACAGGAGCAAAAGCGCTGCCATGCCGAGAGTTATGAAGGGTCGCTCAAATATATCTTCAATGATCGCGGAGATTAAAAGGTCCTGATCGAGTATCAGCCAGACGATGAAATGCATCAAAATGTAAAAGAAGGCGAATAGTCCGAGCATGCGTCGGAATCTCGCCAGCCAATTCCAGCCACTGATTTTTCGCAAAGGCGTGACCGCAAGCGCAACCATGATGAAGCGCAGGCCCCACACGCCGAAGTGGTCCTGAATTGCTTCGATCGGATTGGCGCCCAACGTGCCGCCGATGCCAAATGTCCTGGCGGCGATCAGGCCAAACGGGATAAGGCAAATCAGAAACGTCAATGGTTTCCAGATGAAACGAATCTGGCGCGTGCGATTCAAGTCCGCCGCCCTTAGTAGTTTTTGCGCAGATCGAGCCCGTCGTAAAGGTGAGCAACCTGTTCGCCGTAGCCATTGAACATGAGTGTGTGGTGTTTTTGACTGCTGAACAAACTTTGCAGGCTGTTTTCGGCAGATCCGATTCGGCGCTCGCGTGCCTGGCTCCAGCGCGGGTGTGGGACATTCGGATTAACGTTGGAGTAAAAGCCGTATTCACCGGGTTGTGATCGCTCCCAGCTTCCTACAGGGCGATTTTCGGTGAATTCGATTTTCACGATGCCCTTGATGCCCTTGAATCCGTATTTCCAGGGCACGACCAGGCGAATCGGCGCGCCATTCTGATTCGGCAAAACTTCCCCATGCAGCCCAACGGCGAGAATAGGCAACGGGTTGGTCGCTTCGGCTATGGTCAGTCCTTCGACATATGGCCAGCGCAGTGTGCGAGATTTTTGACCGGGCATGCGTCCCTGGTCGAGCAAAGTTTCAAATCGGACGAATTTGGCGTTTGACAGCGGTTTGAACTGCTTGATGACATCAGCAAGCGGTATGCCAACCCAGGGAATGACCATAGACCACGCCTCGACGCAACGCATGCGGTAGATGCGTTCCTCGAGTACATGCGGCTTCAGGAAGTCCTCCAGATTGAAGGTGCCTGTTTTCTCCGCGTGTCCGCTGACGTCAATGCTCCAGGGACGCGGCTCGAAATCCTGCGCGTACCGGTAGGGATCCGTTTTTCCATTACCGAACTCCCAATAATTGTTGTACGTAGTAATGTCGGTGTAGCTGGTCGGTGTTTCCGTCGTACTGTAGTCGCTCGCGTGGACGTCGCCGAGCCTAGCCCGGCGCCCATCCGGAATCAGTGCGCCCATCGCAGGTCCTGCCAGAATTGAGCTGCCAGCGAGCATGCCGCTTTGCATAAATTGCCTGCGATTCAAATAGTTATCTTTACTAGTGATTTCCGATGGTCGGATATCGGAGGGCTTTCGGATGATCAATATTGTCTCCAGAGGAGTATCTCTCCAGTTAAGACCGGCGGCGGATCGGGAATATTGCACAATTTCGGCAATTTAGTAATGTCTACCTGTTGTGCAGCCAAACAGGACCTTCAACGCGATGGAATCCACTGTCAACGGCCCCACTCGATTTATGCTCCTGTACTACGCCGGCACGGCCATTTTCATGATGCTGGACTACGTTTTGGGCATCAATGTCCGGCTTACGTTTCTCGACCCGTATCCGGTCTGGCGAATGGCTTATTACGGCTTTTGTTTTGTCTGCCTGGCGCTCATTCTGTGGAAGCCGTCCTGGGCTGCGTTCATTGGCATAGCAGAATCCCTGCTGACCATGTCGCTGATCGTAATCAGTACCGCCGCACGCGTGTTGATTGTCAGTGACGAGATGATCGAGTCAGGGCGTGGATTTGTGACAATGCCCGAAATGATCAATGCCGGGATCGCGTTCCTGGTTGTATACGTGGGTTACATGCGGAACATGCGAAACGTTCAGGGCGACCGCTAGTCGGATCAGGCGTTTATGCGCCGACCCAGCCAACCGAGCAGTAGCTCGTTAACCCGATTCGGCTGCTCCTGCTGAGTCCAGTGACCGCAGCTGTCAATCATCTGCACCTCGAGATCGGCAACATGTCGTCGCATCGCCTCAATGTGGGCGGGCGCTACGACGACGTCATCATGGGCGCCGATAAACAGCGTTGGCACCTCGACCATTTGTTTCACTCCCTCAGTGCTGGCCCAGTTGTGGCTCCAGTTGCGATACCAGTTAATTGGACCTGTGAAGCCGGAGCCTGTATACGCATTCGCAAAATAGTCGCGCTCCGCGTCACTCAGAAGCGGCTCTCCGCCGGACTGCTTGCGTGCCATGGTGGCCAGCAGATTGAGGACTTTTTTGCCAGGCGGCAGCTGATCGAATTGCTCGCGCGTAACCTGTCGCTTGCGCATCATGACGTTGAAGAAATGGACAGGATCTGCGGCAAACGTGCGGTCGGCCTGATCCGAGTCCTGAAAATTCACGATATAGAAGTCGTTGCCGAGCCTTTCGCGCATCAGCTGTATTGGCTCGACGGGCGGCCGTGCATGAAACGGTATGTTCAATATCACCTGGCTCTCAATGCGTTCGGGGCTGAGCAGCGACATTTGCCAGAGCAACAGGGCTCCCCAGTCGTGACCGACAAACGTGGCACGCTCGAGATTCAGCGCATCGAGCAGACCGTTCGTGTCGGCTATTAGCTGTTGTATCGAATAGTCGGCGACGTTGGGCGGTCGCCCTGATTGGCCGTATCCTCTCTGGTCGGGCGCGATCGCCCTGTACCCTGCCTGCGCCAGCGCCGGTAGCTGGAATCGCCAGGAATAGGCAATTTCAGGGAAGCCGTGGAGCAAAATCACAGCCGGGCCGCTGCCTTGTTCGTAGACAGCCATGCGAATGCCGTTTGTATCGACGAAATAGGGCTCGGGAAACTTAAGGTTCATGGGTGTCCTGTAATCACTGTAATCATCCGGGGAAATACAGGGTTGATGGGTGTCCTGTAGTGATCTGCCAGCCCGTTCTGCGGGCTGAAAGCATACAGCCTCTTGTAATTTGGCGCTCCGGGCATTAGTTTCCCATGCGAAGACGTCGATGGGGACGAACAATCAGGCGGGCCTGCTTCAAGCGACCGGGAGACGGTGAGAGTCCCGGACAGCTGCCTGGTGAATATCACCCCGGAGTCGCTACCCGAAAGACGAGCTTGTCGAGTAGGCGTGGCCGGCTGGCCCCCGACACGGGCACTATGAGGCAAGAGCTCTGCTACCCGGGCTTTTGTGGAACCGGGTGGTATCGCGATAGTTAAATTTGTCGCCCCGGACGCAGGCACTGCGTCCGGGGTTTTTGTTTTATCAGGGTCTTAAAAAATGGGTTTTGAGGAAGTAACAGGTCGCTACGACGGGCCGGCGCTGGAGCGGCAGGTTCTGGAGTTCTGGCGTGAACACAAGATATTCGACGAGACCCTGAAGCAGTCCGAGGGCAGGGCGCTGTTCAGTTTCAACGAAGGTCCGCCGACCGCGAATGGCAAGCCCGGCATTCATCATGTGCTGGCGCGCAGCTTCAAAGATGCATTTCCTCGCTATAAAACGATGCGCGGCTATCACGTTCCACGTAAAGCGGGCTGGGATACCCATGGACTGCCTGTCGAACATGAAATCGAGAAAGAACTCGGCATTTTCGACAAGAAAGAAATCGAGCAGAAGATCGGTATTGCCGAATTTAACCGGCGCTGTCGTGAGTCGGTGATGCGCTACATCACCGACTGGGAAAAGATGACTGAGCGCATGGGTTTCTGGGTGAATCTCGATGAAGCGTATTACACGCTGGACAACAGTTATATCGAGAGTGTCTGGCACTTGCTCAAAACCATCTGGGACAAGGACCTGATCTATCGCGGTTACAAGGTTGTCCCCTACGATCCCAGAATCGGCGCAACGCTATCATCGCATGAGCTGGCGCAGGGTTACCGGGACGTCGAGGATCCCTCGATTTTTGTGCGTTTCAATGTCATTGGCGAAGAAAAAACGTCAATTCTGGTGTGGACTACCACACCGTGGACATTGCCAGCGAACATGCTGCTCGCGGTACACAACGATATCGACTACGTGTATGTGGAAACCGCGGACGAGACACTGGTAATGGCAGCAGCATTGCGCGAGGCCGTAATGCGGGACGTCGAGCACAAAGTCATCAAGACGGTCAAAGGATCCGATCTGGTGGGGCTACGCTACGAACGACTGTTCGATTACCTGGCGGTTGACGCCGACGCCTTCAAGGTCGTCAGCGCCGATTTCGTAAGCACGGAAAGCGGCACGGGAATCGTACACGCGGCGCCCGCCTACGGTGTTGACGATCTTGCGCTGGGGCAGCAACACGGTTTGCCGGTGGTCCACGCCGTTGGCCAGGATGGCCTGTTTATGCCCGAGATCGAACCGGTTGCGGGGTTGTTCTTTAAAGACGCCGACAAGCCCATCATTCGCATCCTGAAGGAGCGCGGCCTGATGTTCCGCTCGGAGCGATATCTCCACAGCTATCCATTCGGCTGGCGGACGGGCGATCCGATTATCTATTACGCCAAGAATGCCTGGTATATCCGAACCTCCGAGCACAAAGACCGCATGGTTGAGCTGAACCAGGGGATCAAATGGGTGCCGGAGACCATTCGCGACGGACGTTTCGGCAATTGGCTGGAAAACAATGTCGACTGGGCGCTGTCGCGGGAGCGATTCTGGGGGACACCGCTGCCTGTGTGGGTCAGCGAGGACGCGGATTACCTGTGCGTTGGATCCGTCGCGGAACTTGAGAAACTCAGCGGCCGATCATTAACTGAACTGGACCTGCATCGTCCCGCCATCGACGAGATTAGCTTTGAATTAGACGGCAAGACATACAATCGAGTGCCCGAAGTCATCGACTGCTGGTTTGACTCGGGCGCAATGTCGTATGCGCAGTGGCACTACCCGTTCGAGAACAAGGATACCTTCGAGCAACAGTTTCCGGTTGATTACATCTGTGAGGCCATTGATCAAACGAGGGGCTGGTTCTACACGCTGCACGCGATTGCGACGCTGGTATCCGACTCCGTGGCCTATAAGAACTGCATTTGCCTGAGCCATATCGTCGACAAGGACGGCAAGAAGATGTCCAAGTCGGTCGGCAACATCGTCAACCCCTATGATGTATTCGATACGGTTGGCGTCGATGCACTGCGCTGGTATTTTCTGGCGCGCCTGTCACCGGAAGTTCAAAAACGCATATCCGTTGAAATCGTCGCAGACGTGGCAAGCTCGTTTATCAACACCTTCTGGAATACCTACGGATTTTTCGTCCTGTATGCGCGCATAGACGATGTCGATCTGGTGGACGACATCCCCTTAGCCGTTCGCCCGGAAATTGATCGCTGGGCGATTGCCCTGCTTAATCAAACGGTCCGAAACTGCACCGACGCCATGGATGACTTCGATGCGAAGTCGGCCGGCGACGCAATAGAGTCATTCGTCGATCAACTCAGTAACTGGTATGTGAGACGCAATCGGCGACGTTTCTGGAAGTCGACCGACCCGCAGGACCAACGATCTGCTTACCTGACGCTGTACGAGTGTCTGAATGTAGTACATCGCCTGATGGCGCCCTTCGTGCCCTTTCTCGCTGAAAATGTCTACCAGAATCTGGTGCGCAGCCGTGACGCAAATGCGCCGCAAAGCGTGCATATGACCCAATGGCCGGAGCCTCACGCAGCTCTGGACGACGATCAACTCCTGTTCGAAATTGACGTCGTGCAAAAGGTCGTAGGGCTTGCACGGGCGGCACGAGGGCAGTCGGGCGTACGAACCCGGCAGCCATTGTCGAGATTGCTGATCCGGGCGCCAGACGATGCAGCGGCCAAAGCGCTGGCCGACCATCAGGAGCAGATTCTCGAAGAACTGAACGTGAAGACGATTGAATTCATCGCTCGCGACGCCGGGCTCGTGAGTTATAGAATCAAGCCCAATCTACCGAGAGTCGGAAAACGCTATGGCAAGCTGATTCCCAGGATTCGTCAGGCATTGGAGGCAGCGGACGGTGCAGAAATTGCCAGGGCGGCCGCGCGTGACGATGCCGTCGTACTTGAAGTGGATGGACAGACGATCACGCTTGCCCCGGACGACCTGTTGATTGAGACAAGTTCAGCAGAAGGGTACGCCTGCGGCGAGGACGGTGGATTTCTGACCGCGCTCGATACGTCGCTAACAGATGAACTCGTTCGGGAGGGTACAGCGCGCGAGCTCGTTCGAGGCGTACAGGACGGGCGAAAGCAGGCTGGATTTGAGGTTTCAGACCGGATTATTCTCGGTATCTCCGGAACCGCGGGCGTTGAGGCGGCAATTGCCGACCACAAAGACTATTTGATGGCAGAAACGCTGGCAATTGTGTGGACCGTCGATCAGCAGGATGCGGATTTCGATGAGACACGCGAGCTGGATGACCAGCAGTGGAGAATCGAGATCACGAGAATCAAGCAGAGCTGACGTGATGAGCGTCGCTAACCGGGCTAGGGGCAGATTTGCTCCATTCACGCGAGCCATCGAGAGTAAATTCACGCAGGGCTTGCGTGTTGTTCGGTACATTTGATATAAGAATGTAACGCAGGTAATTGATAGACCGAGAGTTCATAAAAGGAGAATTTAGGCGGGTTTACCGCGGACTACAGGAGGTAGTCGACTCTGGAAGCGTAAACATGCTGTTTGCTTTGAGAGGAAGCAGGCAACACAAAATAATAAAAGAACGCTGGAGTACAAATGCGAACCCAAGCAGACCGCTTATTCGGTGCCGTATCGGTGCTGGTGACGCACGGTCCTATAAAACAACGACTTATAAGAGCTTACGAAGAAAATCTGGAGCCTATCGAAGAGGACGAACTGCCCATTGAGGTACAGGATTCGTTCGCTGGACTGCGCCGCCTGATGCACGGGGTCGCCCCGGCGGGCGGAGAAGGGTCAGTCTGTGCATCGGTTCGCAAAATGTCGAAAGTGGAAGCCGATCGCTGTGCGCAACTGATCGTCGAAATATACGGCGGAGTTGTTTTGCTCGAGGATGGATCGACGCCACCGCTTTCGAGTTCTGTGGGCGATACCACGGCCGTTCCGCCGTTTTTAGTTAAATCGGGCTAGGAGTGTGCGCGGTAGAAGACTTTCAAAATCGAAAAGGCGGCGAATTTCCGGGTACTGCTCATTAGAAATATTCCCTGTTCAGTTTTTGAGGTTTGCATTCATGCAAGCCATCGAAATCTTGCCGCCTGATGTCATTGCAGCACGATCAGTCGCTGCATTCGTCTCAAATTGGTTGCCAGACACACCAGATCCCATTCGCAGCTTGCGCTATTGAGTCCGCGCACACTGAATTGCCGAAAGCCCAGCACCCGTTTTATCCATCCGTTAACCGCCTCCGAGACCCACTTGCGCTCGGCATAACATGCCTTGCCATCCGCACCGGCTAACTTCTCCGCCATGCGCCGGGTGGCCGGATAACGTTCTGCATCAATTTCATCAGGTGACTTGTCCTTGCGACCAAGGGCAATGTAGCCGTCGATATGTTGCTGCGCCAATGCTCTAAAGCACTTCTCATCGCGGTAGCCAGCATCCGCCAACACCGCATCAGGCCGCTTCTCCAGATTGTCCTCAACGCCCGTCAAGACAGGCAGCAGTTCACCGTTGTCGCTGCTATTGGCCGTCAGCTTGTTCTCGACGATCAGCTGGAAGTCGCGATCCACCGCCAACTGACCGTTGTAGCATTGCTGAAAACCCTCTGCGGTCTTCATGATGCAACTCTCAGGATCGGTAAAGTTACTCTGCGCCGTATCTTCCGGCACCCCAAAGTCCCGCTTATACGACGCACCACGACCGCCCGGCGGGCGCCGGTCATCGTCCTCGTGCCGGCCGCGGGCAGTATCCGCCTCGCGCTGTGCCTGCTCCAGACGGGCCTTGGCATCACGGATCTTCTGAAGCCTTGCCTGGCGATGATGCAACTCCTCGGGTAACTCATCGCCGCGATGATCTGCACCGTACAACCGGTCCTCTTCTGCATCTGTGCTTCGCGCCTGATCGCACAGCTCGCCAATCTCCTGCTTAAGCCTGCGCTCTTCAGCCTGCAGACGCTTATAACTCATCGCCTTGTGCTTGCTCGCGTTCGCCCGTACCTTGGTGCCATCGACAGCAACTGTGCCCAGACTGATCAGCCCCGCCTGCTGCGCAATCCGGATCACCTGCACAAACACCGCTTTGAAATCCTCCAGATGCCGTTTGCGAAAATCACACAGCGTCCGGTGTTGCGGAAAATTATCCGCCGCCAAAACCCGGAACGCCACGTCTTCCTCCAGCTTCTTCGCAATCTTGCGCGACGAGAAAACTCCGCTCGCGTAGGCGTAGATCAGCACTTTCAGCATCATGCGCGGCTCATACGGCGCCTTACGCCGACCGTCCCCTTCATAGGGCTTATAAAATGCCCCCAGATCCAGCTCCTCAATCACATCGTTGATGAAATAAGACAGATGACCCGCTGGCAACCACTCCTGAAGACGAGGCTGTAACAACAAATCCTGATCGGGCGCATAGGGACGGAACGTCGTTGGCATCTTGCTTCCTTGAAATCGCTACCGCATTATTATCTCAGATCGCGGTTCCTACCGCGCACACTCCTAGGCCGTAATCAAAACTTCGCTCGATTTATCGGCGATATTCCGACGCTGTCCGTCAGTTTACGGGTCCTGAACCACGGGATAGTAAACATAAGTCAGCAGTTCGCTTTCCTCGACTCGCGTGGGGTCGCTGACGTATGACTCCCAGGCATCGCCGTTTCTGCGGATACCCAATGCGGCCAGGTAAGCCGCAATCTTGTCGTGGGTACGCCCCAGGGTCCTGTACGAGCCGGTGTGCTTTACCCGGATAACCTTCCCCGCATAGCTTCGACCAACTCTCACGCCCGACGCATTTGCAGGCAGGTCTTCCCCCAGCCCACGGATCGGAATGGCTGCCGTAAATTGCAGTTCCGAACCATTGAAATCACCGCCGATGGACATCGGCGCCCCGGCTTCCCGCAGTTCGTGTTTATCGATGAAATTCAGCAGTTTGAAATAAGCGTCGCCCAGAGCGCCGGAAATTGCCTTGGCCTCCGGGACACTACTGGTTGGCAGGTACGCGATATCCGTCGCCTCAACCGTTCGATGCTCGATTTCGATGTCACCGAAATCCGCAGCAGGCAGGCGCTCGGCCATAGACTTCAGATTGATCAGGCCATTTTCATAATCAGGCCCCACAATACCGTCAAGCAGCAATCCAAAGTAACGGCCTGGCAGGTTGAAACCGAAATCGTTGTCGAAACTCCACACAACCTGTGTGCCTGTGGCCGATTTCGACAGGTCGAATGTAGCGACGGCGCTACCCTGACTTCCCAGATCCAGACGCGTGACCAGCCGGCTGAAGGGCACGCTTTCCACGATAGTCTGGCTGCCCTTGCCAAGAGTCCGTCCGTCCCACGCGATGCTGGCGCCGACGCCTCGTGGCGGTCCGGTAATCGTAAACAGCGCATTCGGATCGGTATCCACCCACGGCGACCACTTGTTCACTTGATTGAAGTCGTTCAATAACGCGAAGACACTGGCCGCCGGAGCTTCGATTTCTATTTCTCGCTGTACGTGGGCGGTTGACGGCAACAAAATGCCAATAACCGCGAGCAAAACGAAAAATCCGCCCGCGGCGTAAACGGACTTTCGGATAAACGACATCGTGCTCTTGCCTCAGTACGAACTCAGGAAGCCAAGTTTGGCACTGGCTGATCCGCGAGGCCAGTGCTATGCGGGTATCCGTATTTGATGACAGATGCGTATCGTTGCCCGGTCCGGCACAATGTCGCCACCAAGCAGCGCATAAGCGAATTAAATGACCAGGCAGCCAGGCAGAAATCTCCCAATAGGCGTATTCGATTCCGGAGTCGGAGGCCTGACTGTTCTAAAAGCCATTCGAGTGGCATTACCCGAGGAACATCTCCTGTATTTAGGCGACACGGCGCGATTGCCGTACGGCACCAAGAGTGCCCGCTCGGTGCTTCGCTATGCGACGCGTGCCGTGGCGCATTTGCAGGAGCGCGGCATCAAGTTGCTGGTTGTCGCGTGCAACACGGCCTCGGCAGTCGCATTAGATGAACTGAAGAAAACGCTGGCGCCGCTGCCGGTCATCGGCGTCGTCGAGCCTGGCGCGATTGCGGCTGTGCGTACATGTCCAGGGGGTCGGCACCTCGTGCTGGCAACAGAAGCAACTGTTTCACTCGGCGCCTACGGCAAAGCGATCAGGGAGCTTGACAGCAAGGCATCGGTCATCGAGCTTGCCTGCGAATTGCTGGTCGCACTGGCGGAGGAGGGCTGGACACAAGGCGACGTTGCAGAAGGCATCGTTCGAAAATATCTCGACGCGCACCTTGAGCAGGATCCATCGTCACGGCCTGAGTCGCTGATTCTCGGCTGTACTCATTTTCCAATCCTGTGGCCGGTTATTCGCTCGGTCGTTGACGACAGCATTGCGGTTGTCGATTCGGCCATGACGACCGCTGTCGTTGTTGAATCTTATCTGCGCGACCGGGGCATTGCGAATGCCGGCGGGCAAGGCTCGTTAAAATTACTGGCAACAGACGGCGCACGACGATTCGCTCGTGTTGGCGGCTCGTTTCTTGGCACGCCATTGTCTGTTGACGACATCGAACTTGTCGACCTGTAGCTGGTTGGTCGTTTGTGGCCGTGCACGACTGTTTTCTGGCTCCCTCGCTATGCGATAATCCACCCATTGAATTCGATGTTGGAGCGGTCGTGAATAAACTAAATATGTTGCGCCTGACGGGCGTATTTTTTTTGCTAACGCAGATAGTGAGCGCTTGTAGCGGCGCAAATGACAATGCAGCAACCGTCGATTCAGAGAATGCCCCGAACACTGCCGAAGATCTCACCGCTGTCAGGCCGGAAATATACGCGCAGTTCGCGCTGGTGGCCGATCTCGACGCCCTCAGCGACAATCAGCGGCAGATGATTGTGCTGATGATCGAAGCCTCGAAAATCATGGATGACCTGTTCTGGCAGCAAGCGTACGGCGACGGTCATGCCCAATGGCTGCGCACGATCGCGGATGACCGAACCCGCAGATTTGCTAAAATGAATTACGGCGCGTGGGATCGACTAAACGATGATAAACCGTTTGTTGCAGGCGCAGGTCCCAAGCCGCTGGGTGCCAGCTTCTATCCGCCTGATATGACGCGTGAGGAATTTGAGGCAGCGTCACTCGAGGGCAAAGTTGGTCTCTATTCGCTAATACGTCGGGACGACGGCGGGTCACTGCAGGTGATTCCGTACCACCAGGCTTATGCCAGCCAGCTTGGACGGGCGGCGGACCTGTTGAGGCAATCGGCGGATCTTGCCGATCACGACGGGTTTTCCAACTATCTTCGGCTACGCGCAGCCGCACTCGTTTCGGACGATTACCAGGCAAGCGACATGGCCTGGATGGACGTCAAAACGAATCAAATTGAGCTCGTGATTGGCGCCATAGAAAGCTACGAAGACCGACTGTTTGGTTATCGGGCAGCCTATGAGTCCTACGTGCTGATAAAAGATCTCGAGTGGAGCGACCGTCTCGCGAAGTTTGCCGCGTTCCTGCCGGAGCTTCAGCGGGGCTTGCCGGTTCCGGCTGAATATAAGCAGGAATCACCGGGCACTGACTCCGATCTGAACGCTTACGACGTTGTGTATTACGCCGGACATAGCAACGCGGGCAGCAAAACAATTGCAATCAATCTGCCCAACGATGAAGAGGTTCAGCTGAGCAAGGGCACGCGGCGCCTGCAACTCAAAAATGCGATGCGCGCTAAATTCGAAAAGATCCTTGAGCCGATATCGGGCGTTTTGATCGATGAGTCGCAGAGACAGCACGTTACGTTCGACGCGTTTTTCGCAAATACAATGTTTCATGAAGTCGCGCACGGTCTTGGGATCAAAAACACTATCGATGGCCGTAGCACCGTGCGTGAGGCGCTTCTTGACGTCGCGTCGAGCATGGAGGAGGGTAAGGCCGATATCCTGGGACTGTACATGATCGTCAAATTACACGAAGCCGGAGAACTCGGTGAAATCGATCTTCGCGACAATTACGTCACGATGATGGCCGGCTTGTTTCGATCCATTCGATTCGGCGCCTCAAGTGCACACGGCAAGGCCAACATGGTTCGCTTTAATTTTTTCCAGGATATGGGTGCGTTTGTCCGCGACGATGAGTCTGGCACCTACAAAGTCGATTTTGATCGAATGGAAGACGCTATGACGGCGCTGTCGGAAGTATTGCTAACGTTGCAGGGCGACGGTGACTATGAAGGCGCCGCAAGACTGACGGCCGAACAGGGAATCATCCGGGCGCAATTACAGGCAGATCTCGAGAGATTGACAGAAGCCAATATTCCGGTGGACATTGATTTTTCTCAAGGTGTTTCAGTGCTCGGACTGAACTGATCCGGCCGCGGTCTACCGCAAGTCCCGTTTGGCCAGCCGCGCGATTCGATTGCCAAAAAGCGAGGTCAGGTACAAATTGTCGCGTGTCTCAATCGCGCCGGTTATCGACGGAAAGCTGGCGTCTGTGTCCTGAAAATTCATCAGCACGTTACCGCCACCGTCGATCGCGATCAGGTGACTTGAAAGTTTCGCTTTCGGATGTAGTGCTTTGGGCAATCGCAGCATCATCTTGCGTACGAACGGATTGTTTGAGTAGCGATCGACGACAGCGTCGCGCGGCGCAATCAAGCCGATCCAGAAGCGTCCATGCAGGCCGTTATTGATGTTGTCAGGGAAGCCCGGAAGATTGTCCAGAATGATCTCGCGAGTCCCCGCATTCGGCCCCTCCAGCCAGAAGCGCACCACGCGGTAGCTCCCGGTCTCGTTAACCAGCAGATAACTCTGGTCTTCGCTGATGGCTATGCCGTTGGCGAAGTCAAGTTGGTCCAGAACCAATGTCGTTTCATTGTTGAACGGGTCGTATTTCAGCACCCTTCCATGGCTTCCGTGTTCAATCAGGTCCAGAACCGCAGCTTCATACGAACCGCCGTGCGATTGGGCGCCAAACTTGCTGCTTGCATCGGTGAAATACACTGTGCCGTCCTTCGCGACAGCCACGTCGTCGGCATAGCCGATTGGCTGGCCGTCAAACGTATCCGCCACAACGACAACGCGACCGTCACGCCGAATTCGTTGCAAACCCAGATACGCATTTGCAACGTATAAAAACCCGCCAGTGTAGTCCATGCCCAGTGGCCGGCCGCCCGTGACCGCAAAGACCTTCAGGTCACTTCCGTCTGCTTGAAAAGAGATGATGTTGCCGTCATTGGTAGCCGCGTACAACAGGTTGTCAAAACCGATGACAATGTCTTCCGGGCCGTGGAATTTGCCGAGCCCGATGCCCTTGGCTTTTGCCAGTTGGTCATTCTCCGAGAAAGGGTCGACCAGGCCGGCGTCAACCGGCGCATCCCAGGCAATGGGCTCGACCGGCACCGGCCAAAACGTGAAATAGAGGCTGGCCAGGATCAGCAGTGCCAAAGTCAGCCGAAGTGCCGTCACGAGCGCCGGTCGTACTAACCGATCATGCGCAGAAATTCGGCACGCGTCCGCGCATCTTTGCGAAATGTTCCCAGCATCTGGCTGGTAACCATCGAAACGCCAGACTTATGGACGCCCCGGGTGGTCATGCACTGGTGCGATGCTTCTACGACCACGCCGACACCTTTTGGCTTCAATACGCCTTCAATGCAATGAGCGATCTGAGCCGTCATTTTTTCCTGCACCTGGAATCGGCGCGCGAATGCATCAACTACCCGAGCAAGTTTGGAAATTCCAACAATTTTGTTACGCGGTAAATAGCCAACGTGTGCGCGACCGATTATTGGCGCCATATGGTGCTCACAATGCGATTCGAAAGAGATTTCCCGAAGAACAATCATCTCATCGTAGCCTTCCACCTCTTCGAAAGTTCTACGCAGATACTGGACCGGATCGTCGCCGTAGCCGCTGAACCAGTCCTCATACGCCTTCGCGACTCGTCGCGGGGTGTCAATCAGACCTTCCCTCGCGGGATCCTCGCCGGCCCAGAGCAGTAAGGTACGAACGGCATCCTCTGCCGCCTTTCTCGATGGCTTCTTCGCTTTTGCCGTTCGCTTTGCGGCTGATTTCGTCTCGCTGGCCAATGGATGGGTCCTTTTGGTTTGTAGCCGACACTTCAGGTCGAGGCGCGGTATCCGCGAGAGTATACTAGTACGGTTGCGCGCGGAAATAGGTGATCACGGGG
>Ga0255056_10000195_pt1 | contig 16554 bp, 21 predicted proteins | sample Cases_109_1_MG_FD_183639 | JGI IMG/M metagenome (GOLD analysis project Ga0255056, IMG submission 183639) | Seawater microbial communities from Amundsen Gulf, Northwest Territories, Canada - Cases_109_1 | ecosystem: Environmental > Aquatic > Marine > Gulf | place: Canada: Northwest Territories... | reverse complement strand
TGCCGGCTCCAAGAACACCTCCATGGCGCCTTCCGATGTGCATGATATCGGCACGGTTGTGACGTCAGGTCTCGCTGCTGCCTTGATGTCCTCGTCTGTGCCAAGGAATAGAAGCCTCGATTTTCCATCTCCGAGTGCCTCCAGCGCCTCCCGCTTCACCACTGGCTCGGCACAAGCCCCACCGATCCAGCCGGTCACACTCCCGTCAGGTTGGATGATTGCAGTCGAGCCACGTTTGCCAGACGACGGGCCGCGAGCCCAGACAACCGTTGCGGTGAGAAAAGGCTGGTGCCGGCGACTGAGATCGGCCGCCAGCTCCAGCAATTCTCGATTCATCCGGTGTTGGCCTCATTCATGGTTGCCCAAACCCTGTCGGCCGACAGGGGCATTTCGATGTTTCGCACACCGGTGTGTTCCAGGGCGTCGATCACGGCGTTGACATACGCCGCCGGTGACCCGACCGTGGCGGACTCGCCGACGCCTTTGGCGCCAATCGGATGGTGTGGTGATGGGGTTACTGTCTCGCCCAGCTCAAAGCGGGGCGTCTCCCATGCTGTAGGCACCAAATAGTCCATGAAGTTGGAGCCAAGGCAGTTGCCCGCATCGTCGAACGTGATGTGCTGCATCGTGGACATGGCAAATCCCTCGGTGAGCCCACCTTGGATTTGGCCCTCAACAATCATCGGATTGATCTTCACACCACAGTCGTCAACAGCGACCATCCGCCGAACCTTCCATTGTCCGGTCTTCGGATCGACGTCGACGACGACAATGTAGGTCCCGAACGGATAGGTCATGTTTGGGGGGTCGTAGTAGTGCACGCCTTCGAGTCCGGCCTCTAGATCGGGTGGCGGGTTGGTGTACGCAGCGAACGCCACGTCTTGGATCGTGACCGAGCTGTCAGGGCTGCCCGCCACGCTGAAGACTCCATTGTCGAATTCGATATCGGCAGCGGACGCCTCGAGGAGGTGTGCCGCGATCTTCTTTCCTTTGTCTCGGAGTGTCCGGGCTATTATCGCAGTCGCCGCTCCGGCCACGGGGGTGCTCCGCGACGCGTAGGTGCCAAGACCGTACGGCGTGTTGTCGGTGTCACCCTCGACGACCTTGATGTCGTCGGCCGGGATACCAAGTTCCTCGGCAACGATCTGAGCAAATGTCGTCTCGTGGCCTTGACCTTGACTCTTCACGCCCAACTTGAGGATTGCCTTCCCGGTTGGATGAACTCGTAGCTCAGCTGAGTCGAACATCTTCAGACCCAGGAGGTCGTAGTCCTCACCGTGCCCGGCACCAACCACCTCGGTGAAGCTGGCCATTCCGATTCCGACCAGACGGCCCTCGGCTCGCGCCTGTTCCTTCTCAGCCTGGATGTCGGCGTAGCCGACCATGTCCATAGCCAGGCGCATTGCCTTCTCATATTCACCGGAGTCGTAGAGGAATCCGGTGGGAGACATGTAGGGGAATTGATCTGGCTGGATGAAGTTCTTGGCCCGGAGTTCTGCCGGGTCCATGCGGATCTCGTATGCAGCGTTCTGCACTAGACGCTCAATCAGGTACGAGGCCTCGGTGACACGGAAGGAGCACCGATATGCCACCCCGCCTGGTGCCTTGTTGGTGTAGGCACCTTTGGTACTCACATATGCCACCGGGTAGTCGTAAGACCCCGTAACGATATGGAAGAGGCCTGATTTGAACTTGGTTGGCTGGGCGTCTGAGAAGAACGCACCCTGATCGGAGATCATGTCGACCCTCAACCCGAGAATCTTGCCTTCCTTTGATAAGGCCAGCTCGCCTTTCATGTAGTAGTCGCGAGCAAACCCGGTCGAGATCAGGTTCTCAGTTCGAGTCTCGATCCATTTCACCGGTTGACCGATCACAAGGGAAGCCGCGGTCGCCACCACATATCCTGGATAGATCGGCACCTTATTTCCAAAGCCGCCGCCGATATCGGGGGAGATGATCCTGATGTTCTGCTCGGGAAGACCCGCAACCAAGGCAAAGACCGTGCGGTGCGCATGTGGGGCCTGCGATGTCATGTAAAGCGTTGCTTGACCTGTCGCTGAGTTCACGTCTGCCACAATCCCACACGTCTCGAGTGGGGCCGGGTGCGAACGTGGGTAATGCGTCTCCAGGGCTATGACGTGGTCAGCCGTCGCAAACACCGCGTCGGCGGCAGCCTTGTCGCCTGACTCCCACTCGTAGCAGAGGTTGGACGTCTGATCCTCCTTGTCGTCTCGAATGACCGGTGCGTCGGTCTCCAACGCCCGCTGCGGGTTGACTATGGGCTCCAGATCCTCGTACTCAACCTCGATCAGACGGGCGGCGTCGTCGGCCGTATAGCGATCGGTGGCGATAACCGCCGCTATCTCCTGACCTTGGAATCTGACCTTGTCGGTTGCAAGGACAGCTTGGGTGTCGCCGGACAGGGTCGGCATCCAGGCCAGGTCGTAGCTGGCGAGTAGTTCGCCGGTCACCACTGCGACTACACCTTCGACGGCTTCAGCCGCCGATGTGTCGATCGAAAGGATCTTGGCGTGCGCAAGTGGGCTGCGGTGGATGGCCATGTGGAGCATCCCCGGTAGCTCGATGTCGTCGACATAGTTTCCACGGCCCTCTACGAATCGAGCGTCTTCGACACGGCGTCGACTGTGACCAAGGCCTCCAATTTCGGGAGGTGTGTGTGGCTTGTGTTCAGTCGTTGTCATGAGCTTGCGCCCTCTCTTGTCGTGGCGGCAGCGGCCTGGATGGACTTCACGATGTTCATGTATCCGGTACACCGGCAAAGGTTCCCCGAGATGGCCCATCGAACATCGTCGTCGGTTGGGTCAGGATTGTCTTCGATAAATGCCGTGCCCACCAGCATCATCGCGGGGGTGCAGAACCCACATTGGAGACCGTGATGTTCCTTGAAGGCCTGCTGCATCGCTGATAGTTCGCCGTTCTGCTTGAGACCTTCAACTGTCGTGATTGAGCGACCATCGGCCTGAACCGCGAACATCGTGCATGACTTGACCGGTGTGCCGTCCACCAAGACGGTGCAGACACCGCAGCTAGTGGTGTCACAACCAATATGAGTCCCGGTCATCTTCAAGGTGGACCGAATGAAATCGACAAGGAGCAGTCTTGGTTCGACATCAGCGGACTTCTCGGCACCGTTGACAGTGACAGTGACGTTCATGTCTGACCTCCCTGAGCGATTTTCAGGGACTCAGCGAGCCCCCTTTCGGTAAACACACTGACAACATGACGTTTGTAGTCAGCACTGCCTCTTGCGTCCGAAGCTGGATCGCAGGCTGCCGCAGCGATACGGCCCGCCTCGGCGAACAGTTCATCGGTCGGTGCCTGGCCAACCAACGCTGCCTCAGCGTCCGGGACCTTGAGGTTGTGGGCATACACAGAGGTGAGGGCTAAGCCGGCGGCGGCGATGTTGCCGTCATCGCCAAGTTCGATGCATGTGGCTACGCCGACCGTTGCGTAGTCCCCCACCTTTCGCTCCAGTTTTTGATAGTTTCCGCCGCCTCTGTTGCTGTGAGCCTTGACCTCGACAGCTATCACCATCTCGTTGGGCTGACAGGAGGTGGCGAACATGTCTACGAGGAAGTCGTTGATGTCGACGGTACGTGTTCCGGCGGTACTCGCCAGTGCCACCGTCGCTCCACACGCCAGCATCACCGAGGCCCAGTCACCTTCCGGGTCATGATGAGCCAGGGAACCGACCATCGTCCCGAGATTCCGAACGATGGGATCTGCAATCCACGGTGCTGCACTGGAAACGGTGTGGTTGGCCTTGGCCGCCTCTGACCTCACGACATCGTTGTGTCGTGCCAATGCACCGATCCTCAACGTTGGCCTGCGAGATCCGTTTGATGACGGCCAGTGCTGTTCGGCTGGACCTATGTGCGCCTCGTCCGGTCCTCTGTTGTGAGAGATCCAGTCAAGATCCGGGATCCCGTTGATGTCAATCAAGGTTCCTGGAATTGCGAACCGAAGCTTCATCATCGGTATGAGGCTTTGTCCTCCTGCGAGGATCTTCACCTCATCGCCACGCTCATTGAGCGTTGACAGGGCTTCGTCAAGACTCTCAGGCGCGAGGTAGTCAAATTTGGCGGGATACATCCCAACTCTCCGATCTCAGACGTATCCGACGAACATACCCGACCGGCGAGTCCGGTGCGTCTTATCTCTCCCGGGCGATGGACTCGAGCAACCGAACCACGCCGCTCAGATCGCGAACACTTGCTGCTGGCAAGAGATGATCGATGTGTGGCAGCACCGCTTTCATGCCCCGTGTGGCCGGCTGGTACTCGGCACGCGCTGCCAGCGGATTGAGCCAAATCACCTTGTGCACAGACCTGGCGAGACGGGCCATTTCATCCCCTAGTAGACGCGGGTCGCCACAGTCCCAGCCATCCGAGAGGATGAGGACGATCGGTCGCCCCCTTGCCAAGCGCCGGCTCCAGTTCTTGTTCCAGTCGGCTAGTGCCTCACCGATCTTGGTTCCCCCTGACCAGTCAGTGACTGTGCTCGAGACTCTTGACAATGCCACTTTCGGGTCTCGTTTTTTCAGCTCGGGGCTGATCCGAGTCAGGTGGGTGGAGAAAGTGAACACCTCGACGTGCTCGATTTTGTGTTGTGCCGCATGGGCGAACACAAGAAACATCTCTGCGTAGCGCTCCATGGACCCAGAGATGTCGGCTAAGACAATCAATGGTCGCTGGCGAATACGTCGGTCCTTCATGCGTATGGCCATCAAGTCACCCTCAGGTCCGACCGCGCCATGAAGTGTTCGTCTCAGGTCGGGTCGACGACCTCGCTTGTCCGAGGCCCAGCGTCGGGTGCGGAAGTCCGACGGCTGCCAAGACATCGCGCTGACCATCCGTCGAGCTTCGCCAAGGTCGTTGTCGTCAAGGCTGGCAAAGTCTCTGGCTGCCACATTCTCGACGGCCGAGGCGCCTGCTTGACTGACGGTCTCGTCGACCGCCTCCTCGGGAATCGTCTCGATTATCGGTTTGTGTTCGGTCGCCGAGGCCAACCTGGAATGCTGTTCGGCGGTCGAGCCCGGGCGGTGGAAGCCCTCAAAAAAGCGTCGGAATTCCTCGTCATAGATGCGGCGATGCCCAGGGTCGGTGATCGAGAGGGCTCTTAGAGCCGCGTATACGTGGTTGCGCTCAGCAGGGTCGATGTAGAGAAAGGACAAGGCCATCTCGGACACCTGGTCGGGGGTGACGGTGAGTCCTCGCCCTCGCAATGCATCAGCGAACGATGCGAGATCTCGGATCGGGCTAGCTGTCATCTGACAAGGCGTTGTTACACGACAAGGGCTTCGAGTCCAGCCTCACGGACCGAATCGATATCGTCTTTGTATTTGAGGACCACACCAAGTGTGCGGTCGATGATTTGAGGTGTCAGGTCGCCTTCCTGAAGGAGCTTGAGTGACTCTGCCCAGTCGAGGGTCTCTGCGACGCCAGGCGGTTTGAATAGATCCATCGCTCGGAGTCGCTGCATCGCCTCGGCGAGGGATTTCGCCAGATCGGCCTCGATCCCGGGCACCTTCTTGAGGACGATCGACGCTTCCAAGTCGGGAGATGGGTAGTCAATCCAGTGGTAGATACAGCGTCGTTTTAAGGCGTCGTGGATCTCTCGCGTTCGGTTAGAGGTGAGCACGACGACGGGAGGCACGTCAGCCTTCAGCGTGCCGATCTCGGGGATGGAAACCTGGAAATCAGACAGCAACTCGAGGAGAAAGGCCTCGAACTCCTCGTCAGCCCGGTCGAGCTCGTCGATGAGCAATACGGGACGGCCGCCGTCGGCGGTGGCTTCGATCGCCTGGAGGAGGGGGCGAGCGATGAGAAACTCCCGACTCATGATGTCCCTTGCCGTTGCGTCGTGGCCCTCTCCTCTTGCCTCCAGCAAACGGATCTCCATCATCTGCCTGGCATAGTCCCATTCGTAGAGGGCCTGTCCCACGTCGAGGCCTTCGTAACATTGAAGTCTGATCAGTTCGCGGCCGGTCATTCTGGCGAGAACCTTGGCTACTTCGGTCTTGCCAACGCCAGCTTCACCTTCGAGGAAAAGGGGTCGGCCCAGTTGCAGCGCAAGGTGGATTGCGACAGTCAAGTCGTCGGCAGCGAGATAGCTCTGCTCGTCGAGCCGTGTTGCTAGGTCTTCGATAGATGATGGGATCACGGCACCAGCCTAAGTGTTGTTTATCGCTCGAGTAGCTGGACGTCGTTTCCGTCGGGGTCTTGGAAGGTGATGAAGCGGGAGATGCCTGTGTCGGTGATCTCGGAGTCGCTTGGTGCAATTGCCAGGCCGGCGAGGCGTTCGATTTCCTTGTCTAAGTCGTCGACCCTGAACGCAATCGCACCGGTTGATGGGCCTTTGGCCCGAACACCCTCATGGAGGGCGAAGTGAGTGTCGCCGTCGACGATCATCGTTTGCCATCCCCTGTAGCGGGGTCCTGCCTCGACTCCGAACTGCGCATACCACCCGGCCGACTCGGTGGCGTCGGTGACCCAGACAAACACGGTGTCCACTTGGAATACCATGGGTCTTAATCTACGGCCCTGATGTTCGACACGCTCACCCAGAGGTTCGAGGTCGTCTTCTCCGGTTTGCGGGGGAAAGGAAAGCTGTCCGAAAAGGACATCGACCAGGCTTTGCGCGAAGTGCGTCTGGCGCTGCTCGAAGCAGATGTCAACGTCGCAGTGGTCCGATCGTTCTTGGCGAGGGTCAAAGAGCGCGCCATCAGCGAGGATGTCTCCAAGTCCATTACCCCGGGGCAACAGGTCATCAAGATTGTCCATGAGGAGTTGACCAACACCCTTGGCAGCGAGACCGCCGAGCTGGTGAAGACGTCGCCACCTTTGGTCATCCTCATGGTGGGTCTTCAAGGGTCGGGTAAGACAACGACGTCTGGGAAACTAGCCAAGCTGCTGCACAGTCAGGGCAAGAAACCACTATTGGTAGCGGCCGACCTACAGCGACCTGCTGCGATTGATCAGCTCGAGACACTGGGGCGTCGGATCAGCGTCCCGGTCTACGTTGACCGAAAGGTCAAGGCCCCCAAACTGGTAAAGGCTGCTCTCAAAGAAGCCTCGACCAGTGGGCGCGATGTTGTGATAGTCGATACCGCGGGACGACTCCAGATTGACGACGTTCTCATGAAAGAGTTGGCGTCGGTTCGAAAGAACTCAGAGGCCGACGAGGTGTTGCTCGTGGTCGATGCAATGACAGGTCAGGACGCCGTCAACGTGGCTTCCGGGTTCCAAGACCAAATCGGAATCACCGGCGTGGTCTTATCGAAACTCGACGGTGACGCCCGGGGAGGCGCCGCCATTTCGGTTGGGGAGGTAACCGGAGCCCCGATCAAATTCGCCGGTGTGGGAGAGGGTCTGGACGCGCTCGAAGCGTTCCACCCGGAGAGGATGGCGTCGCGGATTCTCGGAATGGGTGACGTTCTGACTCTTATCGAGAGGGCCGAATCAGCATTTGATGAAGAACAGGCAGAACAGACCGCAGCCAAGCTTCAGAAGGGAGAATTCACTCTCGAGGACTTCCTCGAGCAGTTTCAGGCTATGAAGTCGATGGGGCCTCTACAGGACATCCTTGCTATGCTCCCTGGCTCCGGTTCGCTCCTCCGTGAGGTCGATGTCGATGATCGCGATCTCAAGAGGGTCGAGGCAATCATCCAGTCGATGACCCCCGAAGAGCGCCGGAATCCCAAGATCATCGGTGGGAGCCGAAAGCGGCGAATCGCGTCCGGATCGGGCCAAAGGCCCCAGGACGTGAATCGGTTGCTGAAGCAATTCACCGATACACAACGCATGATGAAGACGCTGGCCGGTAGTAAGGGAACACCATCCCTGGATGCCTTGATGAGCGGTCGGCAAAAGAGGTGAATAGATGTCTGTCAGGTTGAGACTGATGCGGATGGGCAAGAAGAAGCAGCCCATGTACCGCGTTGTTGCAGTGGACCAGCGTGCCCCGCGCGACGGTCGCTATATCGAACAAATTGGTCGTTACGAGCCGCTTCACGACCCATCGATCGTTGAGATCGACAACGATAAGGCGCTCGCTTGGCTCGCCAAGGGCGCTCAGCCCAGTGAGACCGTTGAGAAGCTCCTGAATATTTCAGGTGCGATGAACACGATCAAGATCCAGAGTGGCGGCATCCATGTCGTCGCGCCTTCGGCTGACGCCGAAGCCGTTGGAGATTCTGACGAATCTCCTGTTGTGGTCGAGGAGGAATAGGTTTGGCACAAGGCGATATTGTCGAGCGGGTTGTCAGCTACGTGGTCAAGAGCATCGTTGACGACCCCGAAGAAGTTGTTGTGACCGTCGTGGAGCAAGGACCCAACGAGGTTGTTGCGGAGGTTCGCACGGCCAAAGGTGACATGGGTCGTGTCATCGGACGCCGTGGCCGTGTGGCCAAAGCGATCCGGGCTGCAGCAGGTGCCGCCGGTGAAGAAGAGGGGATCTCAGCTGGGGTCGAGTTCCTCGACTGAGCGTCCTGCCTCCGAGGCAGGACGTTTGAGCCGTTCCGACGGCTCTGAACATCCTTCGGTTCGTGCTGGCCGTCTTGGCCGACCCCACGGACTGAACGGGTTTCTCGGGTTATATGTCGATCCCGAGGATCTTGTCCATTTCGAGACGGGCTCCACCGTCTACATCAAGGACACGCCTTACATAGTCCGTACGATCCGCCGCGCTGACAAAGGCCACCAAGTCGTCTTCGAAAATGTCGCTTCTCGAGAGGAGGCCGACGCAATCCGCAACGAGGACGTATTTGTCTTTGACCGCCGCACCTTGAAAGAACACGAGTTCTGGCCCGACGATCTCGTGGGTCTGGAAGTTCGACCCGGGGGAGGCAAGGTGGTGGCTGTGAATCATGGCCCTGCCCAAGACCGATTGGTGATCGAGCGCGACGGGGTGCGCTTTGAAGTCCCGTTTGTCGATGCGCTTGTACCTGTTGTGGATGTTGACGGTGGTTTCGTCGAGACGGCTGAGATCGAAGGCCTCACTGAACCGTCAAGCTGATGGTCACGCCTTCCAATCCACCGTCTTCTTGATTCTCGTCGCCGACGAACAGGGACATGTTGCCTGGTGGGAGAACCATTGCTGCTCTGAATTCTCCCCATGTTCTTTCGCTGTCGGCTGCTGTGGTGAACTCTTCCGCAACCACCTGATCACCAGAGGTGGCGATCAGCAGGACATTGGATTCAAATGTCCGTCCGTAGCCCTCGACTGAAACTGGAGGAGTCAAGGTCGAGCCATCCGCCGGGGTCACAACCACAGTGGAGTCGGAAAGAGCCGCCGAAGTTGGATAGTCGACGATGCCGGGCTGAAGATCGAGGGCCAGTTGGGCAGGCGAGGACACGACCGTGACACGAGCCTGTGCCGGGGCCGCGAGGTGGATGTCGATGAACATGCCTCCGTCCAGGGCGGTTACCACATAAAGCCGTTCCACCATCGGCGTCTCTACAAGTTGATCGGTGATCACTGTCTCCGTGGTGTCGAGCGACATTCTGATTATGGGTAGGTCGTCGATGTAGCCAACCGAAACGCTCGGCGGCGTAGTCGCCGGCGCCCCTTCGGGAGTTTCAAAGGAAATGGTGAAGGTTTCGCACGCTTCCCCGGCTGTCCACGTGATGAGCCCAATCGTGTCGGCGTCAGATGACGACTGCTCGATTGTGTCCACGTGCCCGCCTTCCGTGAATTCGCCATTCTCGGGACAGCCGGCGACGAGAGGGAGAGTTGTCGATGGAGCGGTGCTGGGCGCGGAGCTTTGTGCGGTGGTGGACGTCGGCTCAACACCGGCCTGTGGACTGCAGGCGACGACTGTCAGCACGATTACTGGGACAACTCTCCACACCCTCATGTCTGAAAGAGTAAGACCAACCACTAAGTTTGCAGACGTTCGCACACGAGGAAGTTGTAATGCCCGATGCAGTAATCGTTGCCACGGCCCGGACTCCGATTGGGAGGGCGTACAAAGGGTCATTGATCGAAACCAGGGCCGATGACCTTGCCGGGTTTGCCATCAACGCCCTTATGGAGAAGGTGCCGGATGTGCCACGTGACTCCGTAGTCGACGTCATGGTCGGCTGTGGGCTCACCCACCATGAGCAAGGCTTCAACATGGCCCGCCCCGCTGCGTTGCTCGGTGGCATGCCCGACTCGGTCCCCGCGACCACCGTCAACCGTTTCTGTGCCTCGTCTCTTCAAACCATCCGGATGGCTTTTCACGCCATCAAACAAGGTGAAGGCGACACCTACGTGGCTGCTGGATCCGAGTCGGTGAGTCGAACCTATGGAAAGGCCTTCGACAGCGACGACCTCAATCCGCGCTTCACTGACAACAGCAGGGACGACTTCATCAACAACGTCTATATCCACATGGGCAACACTGCCGAGAATGTGGCGAAGAGATATGGAGTGACTCGAGGGCGGATGGACGAATTCGCAAAACGATCACAAGACCTTGCTGTTGAGTCCCAGAAGAACGGGTTCTTCGATTGGGAGATAACACCTATTGAAGTCCCCGACGGGCGCATGATCCGCGATGACGATGGTCCCCGTCCGAACACGACGCTGGAGAAGTTGGCAAGTCTTCCGCCGGTATTTGATCCGGAGGGCTTGGTCACCGCGGGCAACTCATGTCCTCTCAATGACGGTGCCGCCGCAGTGCTGGTCATGTCGGATGAGAAGGCCGCCGACCTGGGTCTTGAGCCGTTGGCTCGGATCGTGGCTTCGTCGGTTGCTGGATTGGAGCCGGAGTACATGGGGATGGGCCCGGTCTTTGCGGTGCGCAAGGTGATGGAGCAGTCAGGAATGACTCTCGACGACATCGACGTGGTCGAGCTCAACGAGGCGTTCGCCGCCCAGGTGTTGGCGTCCGCGGACGAACTGGGCATCGACATGGACAAACTCAACCCACACGGCGGAGCAATCGCCCTCGGGCACCCGTTTGGGATGACCGGTGCCCGGATCATGGGCACTTTGCTCAACGACCTCCGAACTCTTGACGGTACCTACGGGCTGGAGACGATGTGTGTTGGCGGCGGTCAGGGCATGGCCATGATCGTGGAGCGTCTCAACTAGCGATCACCCGGGTCGCGGGCGGTCACGAAATCGGGCTGCGCCTGGTCTCGTGGTACGGTCGAGCAGCGAATACGGAACCGGCCGGCTTCGCATGTGCGCGCAGGCTGCCTGCGGATCGATCCTTTCTCCGCTCTTTGGCATTGTGACCAGTACATCTCGGCACCCCGCCATGACGGGAACATCGATGGCTCCGGCCGCGATCTAGGAGATCTTGTCGTAATGAGTTCTGTTGTGAGTGTGAAGAAATCCCCGACGCGTCCGCCTCACCTGACCACATATGCGAGACCTATCACGACTGCCCTTCTGTTGGCCGCCGGAGCCGGCAACCGTCTAGGGAACGGCTCCCCAAAGTGCCTTACTGATGTGTCGGGAACACCGATTCTTGGGCGCCTCGTCTCGTCGTTGGTCAAGAACGGTTTCGAGCGTCTCGTCGTCATCGTGGGATACCGCGGTCATCAGATCAAGGACTATCTGGACGTTCACTCCTCCGGATTGGACATTCACTACATCGAAAGCCGTCGATATAGGTCAACGAACAACATCTACTCACTGTGGTTGGCGCGCAACTACATGAGGGAGCCCTTCGCACTCATTGAGTCCGATCTCGTATTCGACTCACGTCTGCTCACATCCTTGCGTTCCAGCGATCGGATCGCCTTGGCCGAATTCCGCTCGCACATGCGTGGGACGACAGTGTCAGTAGACGCATCCGGCATGGTTGCTTCCTTCAACGTGGGAGGACTCGACGGTCCTCGTCTTCCCAACAAGACCATCAACATCTACAGCTTGTCGATGTCAACATGGCACGAAGTCACTCGGCGACTCGAGCTGCGAGTCGCGGCCGGAAGAGTTCACGATTATTACGAGTCTGTGTTTGGGGAAATGGCTGCTGAAGCTGCTCTGCCCCTGCAGGCGGTCTGGTTCGACGATGGTCGTTGGAGCGAAATCGATACCCCGGAGGATCTGCATTCTGCCCGGGAGCTCTTTTCTGAACCGGAGTTTGCCAAAGGGGCCTGATGCCTGGGACGGCTAAACGCTGGGCGAGTGGGGTATATCGCAATCTCCCAAACATCGTTTCGGTGCTCGGAGTATTGCCACTCTCCCTTCTTCTCCTGGATGACGGGTTTTCATACCTGCCAGCGCTGATCGTCTACAACAACTTCATGGACGACTTGGATGGCATCCTGGCAAGAGAGCTCCATCTTTCCAGTGACTTCGGTGCCCGATTGGACAACTTGGCCGATGCAGTCTCACACATCCTCGTCTCGTTGGTGGTGGGTGCCCACTACGGCGGAATCGTTCTTGTGTTCAGTGCTGTCGCAGCTGTGGCCATTCTCATACGCGTCGTACAGCGGCTCGACCCATCGGCCGTTTATGGCACAGGTACTCCGACGAATGAGCTGATGCGTCATTTGCTGTTGCTTGTGGTTCTCCAGAATGAGTTGGATCTCGACATTACGGCCTATCTTGTGGCGGTATTCGCCGTCAACGCAGTGACAATGCTTGTTCCGTTCTCGATGCCGCACCTCATTCGAGCAAGAACCAAGTCAGTTATTGCAATCGTGGCGGTGAATCTCGCTCTTGCCACGGCCTGGTTGGCTCCAGCGGCGGCGCCTTTCATTGCGGCAGCCTTCTTCGGCACGTACCTGTATTCGTTTCTCGTGCAAGGTGTCTCATGGGCTCGAAGTGAGCCTTCCGCGGGAACACCCGCCTAACCCGGGCGTTAAGTGCGGGCTAGGCGATGACCGTCGAGCAGTTTCCGAAACCCCCCGACTTCGCGCCGCACCACGCTTTTCTGGCATTCACCTGGGGTGCAATCGCGCTCCGCATGGCGGGGTTTCTCATGTCTTCTGACAGGGTGGTCGTCCACTGGTGGTGTAGATATGGCCAAGTGGGCTGGTCCACTGGGCCCGGTCTAGATCGAACATACGTTCTATAATACGGACTACGCCTGACAGATTCCAGGGTGTTGTGATGCCATACTTCCGCACCCGAAGTCGAGAGGGCTAAATGTTCGAATTTGTTTGTGATCACATGGTGCCAGGTTGTACCCACAAGGACCATGACGAAAAACAGCAAGAGTTGTTGGATCGTGCGGTAAGCCACCTCAAGGAACACCACAATCTCGACTACCACGATGGGCCATTGGCTGAGAGTCTGAAGAGAACCGGGATCCAATTCATCCGACCGGCGTAGGACCTGCCAAAGGAATCGGCCCGTGAAGATCAACGTCGTCACCATGTTCCCCGAGTTCTTCGACGGACCTCTTCAAGTCTCGATCGTGGCAAGGGGGATCGATGACGGTGCTTTGGAAGTCGAACTGAACAATCTCCGTGACCATGGGTTGGGGAGACATCGGCAGCTTGACGACACCCCATTCGGTGGAGGCCCAGGAATGGTGATGATGGTCGAGCCGTTGGCCAAGGCTCTGGAGCCTCTCGAGGGAACTCACCGTGTCCTCTTCACCCCAAGTGGCGTCCCGATGACACAGGTGACTCTTGATGGATGGGCTGAACTCGACGAGATCACTCTGGTGTGTGGCAGATACGAAGGTGTCGACCAGCGGGTGATCGACAATTACATCGACGAAGAAATCAGTCTTGGTGACTACGTGCTGGCAGGGGGAGAGGTGGCGGCAGCAGCTGTCATCGAAGGCATCGCCCGCCTTCTGCCGGGGGTGGTGGGCAACCCGGAATCGACGGAAAAGGAGTCATTCCGTGACGGTTTGCTCGAAGAACCGGTCTACACAAGGCCGGCGGATTACGAAGGTGACATCGTTCCCGAAATACTCTTGAGCGGTGATCACGCCAAGATCGAGGAGTGGCGTCAGGCTCAACGGGTCATGAGGACGAGACAACGTCGTCCCGACCTGGAACAGCACATCTCTTCCGAGAATGGCAATGATTCCGATCCTTGATACAATTCCGAATCCGGGGCACCCGTCTATTCGCCCGGATGTTTCTAGGAGCCTTCCATGAACGATCTTCACGCCGTAGAAAGCGCGTATGTCCGCGACGACATCCCTGAGTTTCGCGCCGGCGACACCGTCAAAGTCCATGTTCGAGTTGTCGAAGCCGGCCGCGAGAGGGTTCAGATATTCGAAGGCGTGGTCATCGCCCGCAACGGCACCTCGTCACGAGCCTCCTTCACTGTTCGCAAGCTGAGCTTTGGTGTCGGAGTCGAGCGTGTGTTCCCGCTCAACGCCCCCATCATCCAGAAGATCGAAGTAACTCGCAAAGGCGACGTTCGACGCTCAAAGCTCTACTACCTACGCGACAGGGTTGGTAAGTCGGCTCGCATCAAGGAGTTGCGCGACTGAGTTCGCCGACTTCGATGGACAACGAACTCACGCAAGATCAACAAGAAACGCCGGCGCCTAAGCGTCGGCGTTCTTTTTGGGCGGAACTGCCCGGCCTTCTCTTCACCGCGCTGGTCATCGCGGTTGTCATCAAGACGTTCCTCGTTCAGCCGTTCTGGATTCCGTCCGAGTCGATGCTTCCGACCATCGAGGTCAACGATCGAGTCATGGTCAACAAACTTGCGTACAACTGGAGCGATCCCGAACGCGGGGACATCGTGGTTTTTCGCGACCCGGCCGAGCCGAAAATCGAAGAGTCATTGCCCGAGGCCGTGATCCGCTCGGTCCTCGAGGCGATTGGAATACGCACACGCGGTCGCGACGACTTGATCAAACGTGTAATCGGGTTGCCGGGGCAGACGCTGATGATTGAGAACGGAAAGATGGTTGTAGACGGTGTGCTGATTGCCGAGCCCTACCTCGCGCCTGACACGATCATGAATGACGAAGGCCCCTTTGTCGTCGGTCCCAACCAGGTCTTTGTGATGGGGGACAACAGACAGTTCAGTTTCGACAGTCGAAGATTCGGACCTATCGAATACGAGGCATTGGTGGGGCGTGCCTTTGTCACGATCTGGCCCCTGTCCAATTTCGGTGGGCTTTAGCGCGCTGTCTGAGACAACCCTGGCTATTGACGGTCTGAACCAGTAAGTGTTAATTCGGGCGGGGGCATATCATCGCCAGGTCCGTTTGTATGAGGAGACGATGGAAGAGGATCTCGAGCGTTATGAGTCCGAAGTAGAGCTGAAGCTCTATAAGGAGTATCACGACGTTCTTCCGATGTTCACGTATGTCGTGGAAACCGAACGTCGTTTTTATCTGTGTAACGACGTCGAAGTTCAGGTCCGTGAGGTCAAGGGATCGGTCTTCTTCGAAGTGGAGATGAAAGACGCATGGGTGTGGGACATGTTTCGTCCAGCCCGCTTTCTCGAGCATGTCCAAGTTCTCACCTTCCGCGACGTCAACGTTGAGGAGCTCGAGAAGGCTGAGCTCAGTCTCTGAGCGATAAGCGCCGTTCGCTGGGGAAAGCTGGAGAGATGATCGGCGCCTGGTTTCTGACTTCACATGGACTCACGGTCACCCATAGAAACGTCAACGTCGACAGGGGTGAAGTCGATCTCGTCGCATGGGACGGTGATCAACGGGTGGTTACCGAAGTCAGGTCAGTGAGTTTTTCAGTCGATCCAATCGACGCCATCCACGCAGCCAAACGTCGACGCGTCGCAGGGCTTGCGGCCAGAATCGGTGTCACACGGGTGGACTATCTCGGCGTGGGTTTCACCGACGCCTACATCGACTTTCATTGGGTACCGGGGTCTTCAAGCACATGAGTCCGGGAATGCCGGCCATCTCGGTCAAAGGTCTCCGCAAGACCTACAAGAAGACTGAAGCGCTCCGTGGCCTGAGTTTTGAGATTCCGAGCGGTCAGGTAACCGGGTTTCTCGGGCCAAATGGTGCTGGCAAGACCACAACTTTTCGAGCTTTGCTTGGTCTTACGAAGCCGGATGAAGGCGATATAGACGTTCTTGGGATGGAAGTGCCGGGCGATCTCTCCAAGATCACCAAGCGGGTTGGATGCATCATCGAAGAGCCAGGGCTGATCAAAGCGCACAGTGGTCGTGTCAACCTGAGAATCGCAGCAGACACGCTTGGTTTCGGTCACGACCGGATCGACGAGATGCTCGAGTTCGTGAGTCTCTCCGCCGATGCCAATCGTCGCGCCGAGGAGTACTCCAAGGGCATGAGACAACGTCTCGCCCTTGCCGCGGCCATGCTCGGCGACCCGGAGTTGCTTCTTCTCGATGAACCGCTGGACGGTCTCGACCCCGCCGGTCAACACGTCTTTCGCGCCCGGCTCAGGGCCCTGGCCGACGAAGGCAAAACGGTGGTCGTGTCCAGTCACGATCTCGCCGATATCGAAGCATTGGCTGACTACGTGGTAGTGGTCGACAAAGGAGAGCTGGTCTCCAAAGGCCCACTTGACGAGCTATTGGGAGAGGGCGCAACCCTGGTTGTTGTCGACGAAGGGCAGCGAGCGATGGACGCTCTCACCGCGGCAGGGTTCGAATCCCAATTCGATAACGACGGTCTTGTTG
>Ga0255056_10000193_pt1 | contig 16597 bp, 8 predicted proteins | sample Cases_109_1_MG_FD_183639 | JGI IMG/M metagenome (GOLD analysis project Ga0255056, IMG submission 183639) | Seawater microbial communities from Amundsen Gulf, Northwest Territories, Canada - Cases_109_1 | ecosystem: Environmental > Aquatic > Marine > Gulf | place: Canada: Northwest Territories... | reverse complement strand
GATCTATCCTTGCCGACGTTACGATATAGGGAAGAACGCGTCTCGCGTTCCCCTGCGGGGGTGACATGGTTTCGACTGTGAGGGTTGAGGCGCCGGAAGCGAGCCGAGGTCCCCGGATCCTCGTTAAATAGCTGGGAACAACCATAAGTGCAGAAGATAACTTCGCACTCGCTGCCTAACTAAGCGGCGTGTCCGACCGGAGGGAACCTGCCTCGCCGGACCCGGGCATTGCAATGCAGGATGCCCCCGCCGGGGTGCCGGGACCGGCGGGTTAAGACAATTCTGGCTAGGGCCCAGGAGAAACTGCCGACGGCGTCTCCAGGGTTCCGAAAGCTCGCTGTCGGCTGCGCTCGGAGATGCCGGTGCTGAAACCTCATGGGACGGGGGTTCAATTCCCCCCACCTCCACCGCGCTCATTTCGCGTCGTACGTGCATACGAACAGCTGTGGGCCGCATGTATGCACGTGCGATGGAACTCTGACGTAGAGTCTCCCCGTGGCGATCTGTCCAAACTGCGGCAAGGAAAACGTTGAAGACGCCGTCTTTTGCGCGTTCTGCGCGACCCCGCTGGCCGAGACGAGCCAGACGGAGGAGCGTCGCTTTCTCACCATCCTCTTTGCCGATCTGGTGGGATTCACCGCTGAGTCAGACGAGGCCGACCCCGAGGACGTCCGCGCCCGCCTCGTCCCCTATCACCAAAGGGTTCGCGAGGAGATCGAGCGCTACGACGGCACCGTCGAGAAGCTGATCGGCGATGGGGTCATGGCAGTGTTTGGCGCCCCCACGGCCCACGAGGACGACCCGGAGCGGGCGGTACGGGTGGCGCTGCGCATTCAGGATGCCGTCGACGAGCTCAACGAGGAGCACGAGGGACTCGATCTCTCGGTGCGGATCGGGATTAACACCGGTGAGGCGGTAGTCACGACCGGCGGGCAAAGTGAGCGGATCGTCGGTGACGTGGTCAACACGGCGTCGCGCATCGAATCCGTCGCCCCACCGGGCGGAGTCGTCGTGGGCGAGGCCACCCACCGGGCGACCGAGCTGCTCATCGACTACGAGGACATGGAGCCGGTCGAGGTGAAGGGCAAGTCGAAGCCGCTTGCAGTGTGGCGGGCCATCGAACCCAGGGGTCGCTACGGCATCGACGCCGCGGTACGAGCGCCCACACCGTTCCTCGGCCGCGACTCTGAGATGAACGTGCTCACCGAGACGTTCCGAAGGGTCATCGACGACGGGACGCTCCAGCTGGTCACCATCGCCGCTGCGCCCGGGGTGGGAAAGTCGCGTTTGGTGAACGAGTTCTGGCAATGGGCCGACGACCAGCCCGAGATCGTGTGGTGGCGGCAGGGCCGCTGCCTCCCCTACGGGGAGGGAATCACGTTCTGGGCGCTTGGTGAGATCGTCAAGGGCCAGGCCGGAATTCGCGAATCTGACAGCCCCGAGGTTGCCGAACAGAAGCTGGAGACCGCACTCGAGGCACTGACCGCCGATGATGCCGACCGCGAATGGCTGTCGGCTCAACTGGGTCCACTCGTCGGCGCAGAGAGCGACCTCCAGGAAACCGATCGCGCCGAGGCCTTCACCGCCTGGCGTCGATTCCTCGAGGATCTTGCCGCCGTCCAGCCGTTGATCATGATCGTCGAAGACCTGCACTGGGCGGACGCCGCGCTGGTCGAGTTTCTCGAGGACCTCCTGGTGTGGTCGGCGGATACGCCGATCATGGTGATCTGCACCGCCCGCCCGGAGCTCTATGAGACGCACCCGGCGTGGGGCGGCGGGCAGGGGAACTCGGCGACGATATCGCTGGCCCCGCTGACCGACGAGCACATCGCCAGGCTGGTCGCCGCCTTGCTCGAACAGACCGTGCTGCCGGTCGAGACGCAGCAGGCGCTGCTCGACCGGGCCGGTGGCAATCCGTTGTATGCCGAGGAGTTCGTCCGCATGCTCAACGACCGCGGCATGTTGCACGGACGCGGCGAGCTCGACGCAGCATCCCAGAAATCCATCCCCGTTCCCGAGACCGTGCAGGCCCTGATCGGGTCCCGGCTCGACGTTCTGTCCCACGACGAGAACCGCGCCATCGAGAACGCCTCGGTGGTGGGCAAGGTCTTTTGGGAGGGGGCGATCCGCGCCCTTGGTGACAGCGACGACGTGCGCGGTGCGCTGCGCCAACTCGTCGCTCGCGAGTGGATTCGCCCGGTCCGCAACTCCTCGATCGAGGGTGAACAGGAGTACGCCTTCTGGCACGCCCTGACTCGCGATGTCGCTTACGGCAGGATTCCTCGAGCGGCCCGGGCGGAAAAGCACTTCACCATGGCGGAGTGGATCGAGCACACCGCGGGAGAACGAGCGTCGGACCATGCCGAGATGCTCGCCCACCACTATGTGAGCGCGCTCGATATCGCCGAAGCAGCGGGAGTCGGAGATACAGCCCTGATCAAGGTGCAGGCGACGCGAACCCTGGTGATGGCCGGTGACCGGGCACAGCGCCTCGATGCGGCGCGGGCCTCTCACTATTACGAACAAGCGCTCGAGCACATGGATCCTGCACGACCCGATGTGATGATCAAGGCCGGTGAAGCCATGGTCGACGCCGGGATTGGATCGCCGATCGAAAGGTATGAGGAGGCGGCGGCACTGGCCAAGGCGAATGGCGACCGGCTCACCGCGGGATACGCGCTGCGGCTGTTGCATCTCGCCAGGTGGTTCGCCTCGGGGGCGGGTGCCGGCACCGAGGCTGTCGATGAGGCCATCGACCTTCTGGAGCAGGAGCCGCCCTCCGAGCAGCTGGCAGATGCGTACGGCACTCGAGCGGGGAACTTCATGATTCGCGGTGAGCTGGAGGAGCAGTTGTCGTGGGCGCAAAGGGCCATGGATCTCAACGAGGAGCTGGGTCTGCCGAAGACGGCTCGCAGCTATTCAATCCGCGGAATTGCCAGGTACCACCTCGGCGACACCGAAGGTGGCATGGACGACCTGAGAAGGTCGCTCGCCATCGCCGAAGCGAGCGGCGGTGCGATTCGCCAGCTCGGCGTCGCCTATGTCAACCTCGCCGACCACACCTGGGTGGACGAGGGACCAGCTGCTGCCGAGGAGATCTACAAGACCGGGACCGAGCGTGTCGAGGCCAGAGGCGGCGACCACTCGTGGGCCAAGGCAGAGATGATGTGGACGGGATTCGACCTTGGCGATTGGGACGAGGTATTGGCGCGCGCCGACGGCCTGCTGGATCAGTGGGAGGGCAAATCGGTTCAATACGTGCCGTGGGCTCAGAGTTTCCGGGCGCGCGTCAAGGTGTGGAGAGGGGAAATCGCCGAGGCTGTGGCTCTCCAAGACCTCTACCTTCCCGCCCTCCGTGAGATCGAGGACCTGCAGGTGTTTACCCCTGCATTGGCGGTCTCTGCTCAAATCGAGGCGGCTCGAGGTGACTCCAGCGCCGCGGTGGCGCTGCTCGACGAGTTCATTTCGATCACCGAAGACAAGTCAACGATGTACCGAGCGCTCTACGTAACGGATGCAGTGCGTTTGCTGGTCGCGGCTGGCGAGCTCGAGAAGGCTCGTCAATGGGTGAGCGGTTCCACCTCCTTTGGCTTGCGGAACGAGCTCAGTGCTGCGACCGCCACCGCCGTCGTTGCTGAGGCGAGTGGCGGCATCCGGGACGCCTTGGGGCAATACGAACAAGTCGCCACAGGTTGGGACGACTACGGCCATGTCCTGGAACACGCCTTGGCGCTCTACGGCGCCGGGCGGTGTCTCGCCGAGCTCGGACGTTCCACTGAGGCCACCCAACGCCTTGCGGAGGCGAGGAGCCTGTTTGCCGACCTCGGTGCGAACCCCGCGGTCGAGGAGATAGACGGGATCGGCGATCAGGCAGCAGCGTTGTGAACTGTCCGTCCTGTGGAAAGCCCAATGTGGAGGATGCGCTCTTCTGCGCCTATTGCGCGACCCCGCTGACCTCCGAGGCCGGTACCAAGGAACGCCGGTTTCTCACCGTGCTCTTTGCCGACCTCGTCGGGTTCACCGCCGAGTCCGATGAGGCCGATCCGGAGGACGTTCAGGCCCGTTTGACGCCATACCACCGTCGGCTGCGCGAAGAGATCGAGCGCTACGACGGCACCGTGGAGAAGCTGATCGGCGATGGGGTCATGGCGGTCTTCGGTGTGCCTACGGCCCACGAGGACGACCCGGAGCGGGCCGTTCGGGTCGCGCTCCGTATCCAGGCGGCCGTCGACGAGCTCAACGAAGAGCACGAGGCCCTCGACCTCACCGTACGGATCGGGATCAACTCCGGTGAGGCCGTCGTGACCACTGGCGGGGACGGGGAGCGCATCGTCGGTGACGTGGTCAACACCGCCTCACGGATCGAGTCCGTCGCCCCACCGGGCGGGGTTGTGGTCGGCGAAGCCACCCACCGCGCTACCGAGTTACTGATCGACTACGAGGACCTGCCCCCGGTCGAGGTCAAGGGGAAGGCAAAGCCGCTTGCGGTGTGGCGGGCGATCGAGCCACGTGGCCGATACGGCATCGACGCTGCGGTCCGCACGCCCACACCGTTCCTCGGCCGCGACAACGAGATGAGCCTCCTCACCGAGACCTTCCATCGGGTGCTCGACGACAAGGCAATCCAGCTTGTGACCGTGTCCGCACCCGCCGGCGTCGGGAAGTCCCGGCTGGTCAACGAGTTCTGGCAGTGGGTCGACGAGCGACCCGAGGTGGTGTGGTGGAGGCAGGGACGCAACCTCCCGTACGGGGAGGGCGTCACCTTCTGGGCGCTTGGCGAGATCGTCAAGGGCCAAGCCGGAATTCGAGAGTCGGATGGCGCCGAGGAAGCTTCCGAGAAGCTGTCAATCGCCCTAGAAGCCTTGACGACCGATGCCACCGACCGGGAATGGCTCTCAGCACAGCTGAGCCCGCTTGTCGGGGCCAGTTCGGAAGCGGTTGGCGATCGATCCGAGGCTTTTGCCGCCTGGCGGCGGTTTCTCGAGGACCTCGCCGAGGTGCAGCCGCTGATCATGGTCATCGAGGATCTGCACTGGGCTGACGATGCCCTCATCGAGTTCCTGAAGGACCTCCTCGTCTGGTCGGCGGATGTCGCCATCATGGTCATCTGTACCACCCGCCCCGAGCTCTTCGAGTCACACCCGGAATGGGGCGGTGGTCAGCGCAACTCCACCACGGTCTCGTTGGCGCCTTTGACGGATGCCGACATCGCCAAGCTCCTCTCCGCCCTGCTCGACCAGGCCGTTCTGCCCGTGGAGACCCAGCAGGCGCTTCTCGATCGCGCCGGTGGGAACCCGCTGTATGCCGAGGAGTTCGTCCGAATGTTGAACGACCGCGGAATGCTCCGGGAGCATGCCGAGCTCGATGAGGCATCGGCCGAGTCCATCCCGGTACCCGAGACGGTTCAGGCGCTGATCGGGTCGCGGCTCGACATTCTCTCCGACAGCGAGAGCAACGTCATCCAGGATGCCGCTGTGATTGGCAAGGTCTTCTGGGAAGGAGCGCTGCAGGAGATGGCCGACGGAGGCGATGTTCCGGGCGCCCTGCGCCAGCTCGTGGAGCGGGATTGGGTTCGGCCGGTTCGGAACTCGTCGGTCGAGGGTGAGCGCGAGTACGCCTTTTGGCATGCCCTCACTCGCGATGTTGCCTACGGGAGGATTCCCAGAGAGGCACGGGCGGACAAGCACGGGACCGTGGCGGTATGGATCGAGGCGACGGCCGGCGATCGTGCTTCCGACCATGCCGAGCTGCTGGCCGACCACTACGTCAGTGCCCTGGAGCTTGCCGATGCGTCAGGTAGGGCGGACACGGCGTTGCTCCGGCACCAGGCGACGCGGACTCTCATCATGGCCGGGGAGCGGGCCGCCAACCTCGATGCCGGACGCGCCTATCGGTACTACGACGAGGCGTTGAGCCTGATGGAGTCTGATGACCCCGCCCGTGCCGCGGTGCTCGTTGAAGCGGGTCGGATGATCGGGGAGAGCCAGCAACTCGGTGCGCCAAACGAGCTCTACGAGGAGGCGTACGACCTGGCAATGGCGACTGGGGATCGTCCCACCGCGGGGTCGGCCAAGTTGTTGCACGCCCAGGCGCTCCGCTATCGGCAGGGAGTCGACGCCGGTACGGAGCCACTCGGCGAGGCGATCCGACTGCTCGAGTCGGAGCCTCCTTCGGGATACCTCACCGCGGCGTACCTGGAAAGAGCTGCTGGTTTGATGCTGAAGGGCGACCTCGAGGGGCAGCACGAGTGGGCAGAGCGTGGCATCGAGCTCGCCGATCGCCTCGGGCTCGACGAGTTGAAAGGCCGCGGCTTGTCGATCAGGGGCGTTGGCCTGTTCGACAGCGGTGACGTCGAGGCCGGCATGGCCGACCTTCGTGAATCCGTTGTGATCGGCGATGCTTTGCCCAGCCGGGGACTGACGTGGCTGACCGCCTACGTCAACCTGGCGGACTACACCCGGAAGGGCGTCGGGGCTGCTGAGGCCCTCGAGATCTACGCCCGGGGAATCGAGGTGGCCGAAGCAAGGGGTACAAACACGGTCTGGGCGAGTGCCGAGAGCATGTGGCCGCTCTTCGATCTCGGGCGCTGGGACGAAGTACTGGCTACCGGAGACAGCCTCGTGGGGAACGAGTCGGCGCTAGTTCGTGCCTGGGCGCACAGCAACCTGGCGCAGGTGGCGATATGGCATGGCGATTTCGCAGAAGCCAGTGCCCTGCAGGCGCAATACCTTCCGGCGCTTCGGGAGGCGGGGGACATGCAGCAGCTCGGCCCCGGGCTGCTGATCGCGGCGAGAACGGAGATCGCTCGGGGCAACGAAGAACAGGCCGTTCAGCTGGTCGAAGAGTTTCGGTCAAGGACCGACGACATGTCTTCGATATTCCGGTCTCTGTATGTTGCCGAGGCGGTCCGACTCTTGGTCACAGTCGGTGAGGTGGGAGCGGCGGCGGCGCTCAGCGTCTCGCGCAGTCGCGTGGACATCCGCAGTCACCTGGGCGTGACTACGGCCCAGACCACCGTCGCCGAGGCGCGTGGCGAGACCGCCGAGGCACTGGAGGAGTACGAATGGCTGGCGGAAGCATGGGCCGGCTATGGACACATCCTCGAGCACGCCCTTGCCCTATACGGAGCGGGGCGCGCCCTCACCGCACTTGGTCGAGCTGAAGAAGCCGCCGAGCGTCTGGCGGCGGCGAGAACGATCCTGGTCGAACTCGGTGCCCAACCGACGGTCGCGGAGATCGACGGGGTGGCTGACCAGGCTGCCGCGTTGTAGCCAGGGCGGTTGGCGTGGGAGAATGGGGCCAGCCAGAGGGAGGTAGCGATGACGGCCACGACTCCAGGCCTGGTCTGCGCCCACCACCACCTGTATTCCGCCCTTGCCCGCGGCATGCCACCACCGCCCGCCACCCCGACCAACTTTCAGGAGATCCTTGAGCAGATCTGGTGGCGTCTCGACACCGCCCTCGACCTGGAGATGATCCGCTGGTCGGCGATGCTCGGGGCCCTCGAAGCGCTCGAGTCCGGTACGACCGCGATCGTCGATCATCACGAGTCGCCAAACGCCATCGAAGGCAGCCTCGACGTCATCGCCGAGGCCTGCGCCGAGGTCGGGGTGAGGGTGCTTTGTGCGTATGGCATCACCGACCGCCATGGGGCCGACGGGGCCAAGCGAGGCTTGGAGGAGAACGAGAGATTCATCAGTGGCGGAGGCAACGGCATGCTGGGCATTCACGCTGCCTTCACCTGCAGCGACGAGTCGCTCCAAGCTGCGGCTGCCTTGGCCACCGGGCTCGGCGTCGGGGTCCACATTCATGTCGCAGAGGGGACCGGTGACATCGACGCTCCAAATCGCCTCGACGGCCTGACCACCGATGCCTGGCTGCTGGCTCACAGTGTCCACCTCCCCACCGACCACACCTTGAGCGGTACGATCCTCCACAACCCGATGTCGAACCTGAACAACGAGGTGGGTTACGCTAACCCGGCCCGGTTCTCGAATCCGGTCGCCCTCGGTACCGATGGGATCGGTGCCAACGTCATCGAGACCTTCCGGCTCGCCTACGTCATGCAGCGCTCGGTCGACGTCACCGTTGGGCCCGACGACGCCTGGTCATGGCTCGAGCAGGGTTGGGAGATCATGCCCGAGGCCCGCAACGACGAGGTGATCTGGTCGTATGACCCGATGGACCCCTGGCACATCGCCTTCACCCCGGGGATCCGGCCCCTCGAGGTAAAGGTGGACGCCGAGGTGGTCTACGCCGACGGCGCTCCTACCCGGGTCGATGCCGCCGAGGTGCGGGCCAAGGCGGCGGAACAGGCCGAGCGGCTCCACGCCAGGCTGTGAGGAGGTGAGCACTCATGGGTGACCGATTCCAACCGATCTCGATGGAGGCACTCACCGATTGGATGTTCGATGAGCTCGAGCAGAAGGACCAGATCTTCAACGTCCCCACCTCGGCCATTTTCACCCCAAAGCTCGACGACCCGTTCCGGATCGAAAAGTACGGGGTCGACATGGACACGCCGTTTGGGGTTGCCGCCGGGCCGCACAGCCAGATGGCGCAGAACATCGTCGTGTCCTGGCTCGTCGGCGCCCGGTTCCTCGAGCTCAAGACCGTCCAGACGCTCGACGAGCTCGATATCAACAAGCCGTGTATCGACTGCCAGGACGAGGGCTACAACGTCGAGTGGTCCCAGGAGCTCAAGGTCCATCAATCCTTCGACGAGTACCTGCGCGCCTGGGTGTTGATATACGCCCTTCACCACAAGCTCGGGTTCGAGACGCCCGACCCCGGGATGATCTTCAACATGAGCGTCGGCTACAACCTGGAGGGGATCCTGGAGCCAAACGTCCAGTGGTACCTCGACGTGATGGGCGACGCCTCCGAGTACCTGCCGGCCTACATAGACATAGTCGCCAAGCGCTACCCGCAGATCGCCGATGTCGACATTCCGGCGACGGTCTCGGACACGATCACGCTGTCGACGATGCACGGCTGCCCGCCTGACGAGATCGAGAAGATCATGATCTACCTGCTCACCGAGCGCGGGCTCCATTCCTCGGTGAAGTGCAACCCGACCCTGCTCGGCGCCGATCGGGTGCGGGGCATCGTCAACGACGACCTGGGGTTCGACGACATCCCGATTCCCGACGAGGCGTTCGGCCACGACCTCATGTACGTCGATGCGGTTCCGATGTTCCACAACCTGCGCCGCATCGCCGCCGAGCGCGACCTCACCTTCGGCCTCAAGCTCACCAATACCCTCGAGGTCAACAACTGGCGCACCGAGTTCGAAGACGATGAGTTCATGTACCTGTCCGGGCGGGCGCTGCACCCGGTGACCACGAACCTCGCCAACCTGCTCAACGAGGAGTTTCGCGGCGATCTGCTGTTCTCCTACGCCGGAGGAGCCGACGCATTCAACGTGGCCCCGCTGCTGGCGAGCGGGATGAAGACGATCACGACGTGCTCGGATCTGCTCAAGTCGGGCGGGTACCTCCGCATGATCCAGTACATGGAGGAGACCCGCGCTGCCGCCGACAAGGTCGGAGCGGGCGACATCCGGGACTTCATCGCCCTCTCAGCGGTGAAGGGGGAGCGCTTCGACGAATTCGCCGGGACGCTGCGGTATGCGGCGCTGACCGACACCGGGCTGAACCTCGAGATGACCGCGTGCGAAGACCTCGCAGAGGTCATCCGCACCCGCACCAACGGCGAGCCGGTCGCCGCCGTGATCGGGGAGTGGGCCGATGAGCACGGCTTCGATGACGATCGGCGAGAGACCCTGATCGCCCAGGCCGTGAAGGTCATGGCCCGGCTCAACCTCAAGGCCTACGCCGACGAGGTGCGCACTGATTGGCGCTACCAGAAGCACTCGTTCCGTATGGACCGCTCCAAGACCGACCGCGAGCTCGACCTTTTCGACTGCATCGAGGCGCCGTGCACCGATGGGTGCGCCGTCGACCAGCACGTTCCTGGCTACATGCGGGCGGTCCGAGATGGCAATCTGCTGGAGGCGGTGAACATCACCCGCCAGGACAACCCGTTGCCGTCAATCCTCGGGCGGGTGTGCGATCACCTCTGCGAGAACACCTGCGTGCGCACCCACTACGACCAGCCGCTGGCCATTCGCCAGATCAAGCGCTACATCATGGACAGCGAGGAGACGCCGGTGATGTTCCCCACGGTGGAACGGGGAGCAAGCAAGGTGGCGGTCATCGGAGCCGGTCCGGCGGGGCTGGCGGCGGCGCAGGGCCTCGGCTACGCCGGCTTTGGGGTCACGATCTTCGAGCATTTTTCGTACGCCGGTGGGATGGTTGGCGGCACGATCCCCAAGTACCGGCTCCCCGATGACCAGATCGCTCAGGACATGGCGATCCTGGATGAACTTGGCGTCGACATCCAATACAGCCAGACCGCTGGCGTCGACTTCACCCTGAGCAGTCTCCGCAGCGACGGGTACGACGCAGTGTTCATCGCCGTCGGCGCGCAGTTGGCGAAGCAGCTCGGCTTCGACGGTGAGGAGAGCGATGGTGTCGTTCCCGGGATTACCTTCCTGCGCAGCGTGCGCGAAGAGCGACCGATGCCCATTGGCGACCGCGTCGCCGTGATCGGCGCCGGGGACACCGCCATGGATTGCGTCCGTTCCGCCGTTCGGGTCGGCGCCTCGGACGTTTCGCTGGTGTATCGCCGCAGCATCGACCAGATGCCGGCCGATCCGGAGGAAATCCACGCCTGCATCGAGGAGGGGATCAACATCGTCGAGATGGCGACACCGTCGGGCCTCACGGTGTCGAACGGCAGCGTCACCGGCCTATTGTGCACCAGGACCGAGTACCGCGGCGATCGCGATGCGTCCGGCCGGAAGATTCCGCACGACGTAGCCAACTCGGAGTTCGAGATCCCGATCGACACGCTGCTGCTGGCCATCAGCCAACACTCGATTCTGGACTTCTTCGGCGACGACATGCCTGAGCTAACAAATCGCGGCTACATCGCCGTCGACCCGAACACCTTCGAGACCTCGGTGGGTGGTGTGTACGCCGGCGGCGACGTATCCGCCGACGGCCCCTCGTCGATCGTCAGCGCCGCCGGGGACGGGAAGGCGGTCGCCGATTCGATCGCTGCGGCACTGGGGACGGTAAAACCGGTGCCGGAGCACGCCGACCCCGACCTGGACCTCCACGACATGGTCGTTCGCCGCGCCCGCCGCGAATATCGGGTCGAAATTGAGCACACACCGCTCGATCAGCGTGACAACTTCGAAGAAACCGTCGTCGGCTACACCGAAGAACAGGCCGTCGCCGAAGCCCACCGCTGTATCGACTGCGACGTGATTTGCAGCCTCTGTGTGGGCGTCTGCCCGAACATGGCGCTGATGACCTACGAGATCGAGCCGCTCAGCGGCGATCTCGAGCTGGTTAGCCCCGACGGCGCACGCCTCGGTGCCACGCCGCTCCACGTCGACCAGAAGTACCAGATCGCGGTGCTCACCGATTTCTGCAACGAGTGCGGCAACTGCGTGGCCGCCTGCCCCACCTCGGGTGTGCCCTACCAGGACAAGCCGCGGCTCTACCTCAACCGCGCCGAGTTCGACGGTGAGGACGACAACGCCTTCATGATGTTCGAGGACGGCAGCATCGAGGGCCGCTTCGGCGGCGAGACCCACGGGTTGCGCGTCAATGGCGCCGTGGAGTACACCGCACCCGACGGAAGCAACGACAAGAAGCCCGCCGCGGCGTTGTATGCAGTGCTGCAAGGCGTCGGCGGCTCGATGCAGCACATCCCGACGATGCCCGTCGGCGCCCCGTCCGGCACGTTCATCCCCGAACCCGAGGTGTGATTCTCCGTTCTTGCGGACATAAGCCCCATATGTGCGGCTCAGATCCGCAAGAATGCGACTGGACACGACATGACCACTGGATCACTTGGAACACCGCTCACGCGAAAGCTCGGCATCAAGCAGGGTGACCGCGTGGGCACGTTCGGCGCCCCCGAGTCGCTGACGGACCTTCTCGGCGAGCTCCCGGACGGAGCGACGCTGATCACTTCGCCTCGGGCGGAGTGCGATGTGCTGATGGCCTTTGCTACCTCTGCGGAGGAGCTCGATACCACGCTGTTGCGCGCCGTCGCGTTGCTACCGGCCGACGGCGGGCTTTGGGTGGCCTGGCCGAAACAGTCTTCGGGATTTGCGACCGAGCTGGACTTCGCCGAGGTCCAGACACAAGGGCTCGAGGCGGGCTTGGTGGACAACAAGGTCGCCGCTATCGACGACACGTGGTCGGGGCTTCGGTTCGTCGTTCGCATCGAGGACCGGCCGGGCTGGTCGCCCTAGGCGGGCGCTGAACAATGACGCGTGCCACGAGCCGTGTGGTGATCGGGTGCTGCCCCGTGACGGCTCTGGTGAGCGCGGAGGCTCGCTGGAGGATTGCTCAGGACCCCCCTAGAACCTGGGTACGACCACGACTCGGTCGATGTCCGGATCCTTGGTGACGGTGATCGACAACTCGCGGGCCACATCCATGTCGTCGGAGCCGACCTTCGTGACCGCGACGACGACCCTGGCGGCCGGCGGAACATCCTTCATGCCGCCGCTGGCGCTGGTCAGCACCTTCGCCACGTCGACAGGCCGCAGCTGATGGGTAACCGGCTTGTCAAGCAGCTCGGCGACCCGTTCGGGACGGTGGCATGCCGATGCGATCGAGGTGCCGACGGCGTCGATACCGGCGACGAGGACGACGGTCGTCGAGGCGGTCGGGATCACCGGCTCGAAGTTGGCGGGCACCTTGAGCGATCGGCCGTGGGAGCCGTCGGCCTCTACGAGGATGTACTCGGCAGAGCTGTCTCGAAACAGCTCATTGATCTCTGCGGGCGACGGGCCGGTGACCTTCGACTCGGCGTCGCGGCGGACGACGAATAGCGCACCCGGTCGTCTTCCAAAGTTGGCCTCCACCTTCGACACCGAGTCGACGACGGGGGGCTGCACCTGCTCTGCGGCCATCTTCGTGGTGGTCGTGATCACGACGCGGCGCCCGGCGGCGGCGAGATCCGTTCCGAGGCCCAGCATCAGGGTTGTCTTGCCGCCCGCACCGACGAACGAGACCAGCTCGCGCTCGCTGAGGCCGAGGCGCTGGGGCCAGTACTCGGTTAGGGCTACTTCAGCCACGTCATCACCGCTTCCAGTACCCCGCCGGCGACGGATCGAGACTTGTCCGATATCTCGAAGCAAACCGACGGATCCCCCCTTGGATCAATATCGCCTACCTTGAGACCGATCTTGACCGGTCCTTCGGCAATCAGACCGCGTACCACTCCGCCGACCGGCGCTGTGATCGTATGGTCGGCGACGATGCCGAGCGCATCGCCCTCGGCCACCAGGTCGCCGATCTCGGCATCCCATTGCACCGTGCCGTCCGTGTTGGCTCGCACGACGCGACGTGCCGACTCGCCCCCTACCGTCCCGGGGACTCCGGTGTCCGCTTCGGCGGCACCCTCCCAGATCACCCGGCCGAGACGCGGACCGCGGTTCGTCTCGATCACGGCGTCGACGTCGTCGCCGGCGGTGAAACCAGCGCCGAGGCCGATCACGAGCGGGGCTTGGTCACGGCTGGTGTCGAGGGGTTCTTTGGCGAGGCGAGCGTCGACGATCACCTGCGCCGGTTCCGTCAACGCGGGAAGGGTCTCGGAGACGAGGATTGCAACACTGTCCGCCGCGATGACGTCTTCGGCGGCGGCCTCTGATTCGACCAGCACGCCGTCGACATCCTCGACGCTGATCGAGCCCTCGGTCACCGCGGTGGAAAATGCGACGGTTCGGCGAACCGTGAGCGGGCGCTGGATCTCGAGGACGATCACGTGGAACCCGGCCCGGTGTAACCGCCATGCCGTGCCCGTCCCAAGATCGCCACCACCGCGAACGACAACGAGCTCATCGAGCATCAGCCGTCTCCGGCCGCGCCCGACCTGGTCTCCTTGATGATCTCGGACAGGATCGACACCGCAATCTCCTCCACCGTCTCGGCGCCGAGCTCGATGCCGACCGGCACGTGGATACGGTCGAGATCGGACTCGGCAATGCCGTTCTCGACGAGCTGGCGCCGCGTCGTCGTCCAGCGGCGGTCGCTGCCCATGACGCCGATATACCGGGCAGGCGTTTCGAGCAGCTGGGGAACGGCGTCGACATCGACATCGACGCTGCGAGACACCAGCACTATCGAGGTGTCTTCGGTCACCGGTGTCGCCGCAAGCGCCTCGGCTACCGATCCGGCGATCCGCTCGTCGGCGTTTGGCACAGTCTTCTCATCGACCCGATCGGGCCGGTCGTCCGTGGCGATGGTGCGGTAGCCGAGCCAGTGGGCGAGATCGACCACGGCCTGGCCGACGTGGCCGATGCCGATCACGAAGACGGTGTGCGGGGGCATGTAGGGCTCAAGGTAGACGGTCAGCTCGCCGCCACAGACCCCGGGGTCTCCGCGGCCGGGGTCGACGAGGGCGTACGTTTCGAGCCGGGTCCTTCCGGTGCGCAGCACATCGAGGGCGTCCTCGATGACGCGGGCCTCGAGCTCGCCCCCGCCGATCGTGCCCGACTGGTCATCCGCTGCGTAGACGAGCATCTTCGTGCCGGCATGGCGTGGCACCGAGCGGCGGGTCGCCACGATGGTGGCGAGGACGACGGGCCGGCGTGCCGACACGGCGGCAGACATCTCATCGAGGAGCTCCTGGTGCCCGGTGGCGGCCACCGCAGCCTCACATGGCCTGGAGGGCGCGCCACACCCGCTCAGGCGTCAGCGGGATGGCGTCGATCCTGGCGCCGGTTGCGTCGGCCACCGCGTTTCGTATCGCGGGAGCAACGCCGTCTTTGGGAATCTCGGCGACGGCTTTCGCGCCGAAGGGCCCGCTCTTTTCCATCGTCTGGACCAGGAACGCCTCGATGTGCGGTATCTCGTCGGCGCGGTAGATCTTGTATGGCCCGAAGGTGGCGTTGAGCATCCGGCCTTCCTCGTCGTACGCCATCTCTTCGCAGTGGCCGTAGCCCAGGGCCTGGATCATCCCGCCCTCGACCTGTGCCGAGGCGGTCACCGGGTTGATCGGCACGCCACAATCGACCGCCATGATCAGCGAGTTCACTGTGACCTGGCCGGTCTCGATGTCGACCTCGACCTCGGCGAACTGGGCCGCATACGGCGGCGGCGAATCCGGGGACACGTACGAGGCGGTTCCCATGATCTGGTGTTGATCCGTCACATGGAGGCTGTTGAGGGCGATCTCGCCCATCGAGACCGATCGGCCATCGGTGTCCCAGGCGCGGGCATCGTGCAGATCGATCGCACCGGGCGTGGCCTCGAGCATCCGGGCGGCTCGTTCGACGACCTGTTTGCGGGCTTCCTCGGCGGCGCGCTTGACGGCCATGCCCGAGATATACGTGGTGCTCGAGGCGTAGGCACCGGTATCGAACGGGGTCATGTCGGTGTCGGCGGCGTAGACGAGGATGTCGTCGAGCGGCACGCCGAGCACTTCGGCGGCGATCTGAGCGAGCACCGTGTCGGCACCGGTTCCCAGGTCCGTGGCGCCAAAGAGGAGGTTGAAGGAGCCATCGTCGTTGATCTTGATGCTGGCCGCCCCCATGTCGAGGCCGGGGATGGCCGTGCCGTGCATGCACATGGCAAAGCCGAGCCCGCGCCGGATGTGGTCGGCGGGCCGGCGCCAGTCGGGATCGTTGCGGCGATCCCACCCGATGGCGCGCTGGCCTTGGGCCACGCACTCCTCCAGCCCGCTGGAGGTGATTACGGGAACGACCTCAGTGTCGACGTCGCCTTCATTCAGGTGTGGTGAGATGTCGATCGGATCTCCGACGCCGGTCCAGTTGAGGCGGCGGAACTCGATGGCGTCCATCTCGAGGGCGGCGGCGATGTCTTCCATGTGGGCTTCGAGGGCGAACAGCGCCTGTGGGGCTCCATAGCCGCGGTAGGCGCCGGGCACCGGGATGTTTGTATAGACGACGTCGCAGCGGAATCGTTTGCTCGGGGCGTTGTAGGAGGAGAGGCCGCGGAGCCCGGTGACCAACTGCACGGTGAGCCCGTGGGTGCCGTAGGCACCGGTGTTGGCGATGACCCGCATCTCCTGGGCGACCAGCCGGCCGTCGTTCGTCACCGCGGTCTTGTAGGTGACGGTCTGAGGATGGCGGGTCCGGCTCGAGATGAACTCTTCCTCGCGTGTGAGCTCGAGGCGCACCGGCTTGCCCGTCGCCATCGTGAGGTGGCCGACGATGTCCTCGATCAGCATCTCCTGCTTGACCCCGAAGCCGCCGCCGATGCGGGGCTTGATGATGCGGATGCGTTTGACCGGAAGGCCGAGGAGGGGGGCCACCATCCGCCTGGAGTGGAACGGCACCTGTGTCGAGGTTCGGATGACCATCCGCTCGTCGCTGTCCCACCACGAGATGGCGATGTGGGGCTCGATCGGTGCTTGCTGGACCTGATGGACGTGAAGGGTCTGCTCGAAGACATGGTCGGCACCGGCAAAGGCGGCCTCGACGTCGCCGGTGTCGGCGGCGATGTGGTGCACGATGTTGTGCGACGCGTCGTGGGCGCCTTCCATG
>Ga0255056_10000191_pt1 | contig 16632 bp, 20 predicted proteins | sample Cases_109_1_MG_FD_183639 | JGI IMG/M metagenome (GOLD analysis project Ga0255056, IMG submission 183639) | Seawater microbial communities from Amundsen Gulf, Northwest Territories, Canada - Cases_109_1 | ecosystem: Environmental > Aquatic > Marine > Gulf | place: Canada: Northwest Territories... | reverse complement strand
CGGGCGCCCCACCGGGCGCCCCACCGGGCGCCCCACCGGACCGTCCCGCGGCCCCGGGCCCGACCTCCTCGCCGCCGCCGAAATGGCGGGTCTCCATGGAGGTCCGGACGTGGCGCGCCAAGAGGTCGCGCAAAAAGTCGCGGACCGGCGGCAGGAACAGAAGGAATCCCGTGGCATCGGTCACGAAGCCTGGAGTCAGCAGCAGGACGCCGGCGACCAGCAGGCAGGCGCCATCGAACAGCTCCCGGGCCGGCAATGCGCCGCGGTCGACCTGGTCCCGGGCCCGCAACAGCGTAGCCAGGCCCTGGGCCCGGAGCTGCCAGGTGCCGAGAACCGCCGTCAACACCACTAGGGCGAGGGTCCACCCCAGGCCGATCCAGCCGCCGACCTGGATGAAGACGGCGATTTCGACGAGCGGTACGCCGATGAAAGCGGCCAGAAGGAAGATTGCCATGCTTGCTCTTTCCCCGGAGGTTCCTTATCTATTTTGGGTAAGGCCGTGGTTCTACAAGGATTGCGGCCGGAATTCCACTTCAGCGCCTGGGGAATGCCATGGCCCGGACGCTGATCTTCAACGCACCGGGGAGCGGGCAGGCTACCCGCGCACGGATATATTTATGGGCGACGGCTTCCAGTTTCTCGACATTATCCTTTTCGGGGCGATCGCGGCGTTCTTCGTGCTGCGCTTGCGTGGTGTGCTCGGAAAGCGGACCGGACACGACAAGCCGACCGCCGATCCCTTTGGTTCGCGCGAAAAGGCCGAGGGTGAGGACGACAAGGTGATCTCGCTGCCCGATCGCGGCAAGAACGCCCGTACCGAGGAGACCGCGGAAGAAGACGCCGAGGCGGCCGAGGAGGTCGCGGAACCCCTGGAAGGGGAAGCCGCCACGTCACCGCTTGTCGCGAGCCTGCGCCAGGTCAAACGCGCCGACAAGTCCTTCGACGAGGACGAATTCGTCACGGGCTCCCGGACCGCCTTCGAGTGGGTCATCGACGCCTTTGCCCAGGGCGACGCCAAAACCCTGCGGCCGCTGCTCTCCAACGATGTCTACGGCGACTTCTCCGGCGCCATCGAGGAGCGGGAGAACGCCGGCCAATCGCTCGAAACCACCTTGGTCGGAATCACCGAGGCGCAGATCATCGAGGCCGAGCTCCAGGGCCGGACCGCCTTCGTCACGATCAAGTTCGTCTCCGAGCAGGTCAACGTGGTGCGCAACAGCGACGGCGAGGTGGTCGAGGGTGACCCCAGCCACGTCACCAAAATCACCGACATTTGGACCTTCGCGCGCAACACCCGCAGCCGCGACCCGGACTGGACCCTGGTCGCGACCCGCAGTCCCAACTGATCCTTGGTATCAGCCTGACACGTCTTTTGGGGACGACCGCCTTGGGCCCCATCGCCAGCCCGAAGTCAAGCCGAGGTTTCCACAACAGGCGCGCGCCCTGGGCGTTGACGTTTGTGTTGGCGGCCGCTCTGGGCCTGCTCGGCGCCTGCGAGAAGAAACCACGGGTGGAGGGCCCACCACGGCTTCTGCTGACGCCGGTTTCCTACGCCGAGCTGCCGGACTGGGCCGAGGACGGTCAGGCCGAGGCGTTGCCCGCGATCCTACGCTCCTGCGGGCGCCTCGAGCGCCAGCCGGACTCGCGGGCGGTCGGGCCCGGAGGATTGGGTGGTACGGTCGCGGATTGGCGGCCGGCCTGCGCGGCCCTCGCCGGGGTTGCCGCCGGCGATCACGACGCGGCGCGGGCGGCGATCGAGACGCACTTCGCGCCCTTTCAGGCCAGCGACCCCAGCCACGACCAGGACCGCGGATTGCTGACCGGCTACTATGAGGCCGAACTCAGCGGTGCGGCCTTCCCCGGCGGACCCTACCAGGTGCCGATCTACGCCAAGCCTCGCGATCTGGTGACCGTGAACCTGGGCCGCTTCCGCGCCGATCTCGAGGGCCATCGCATTGTCGGCCGGGTCGAGGATGGCCGGCTGTTGCCCTATCACACACGCCGGGAGATCGACGACGGCGCGCTCGGCGTGGGCGACGCCGAGCTTCTGTGGTCCGACGATCCGGTTGACGTATTCTTCCTGCACATCCAGGGCTCGGGCCGGGTGCGCATGCCCGACGGCAGCTTCCGGCGGATCGGCTTCGCCGCCTCCAACGGCCGCGATTTCACCGCGATCGGCCGGGCGCTGCTCGCCGAAGGCAAGGTGCCGCGCGACCAGGCCTCCATGCAGGGCATCCGCGCCTGGCTGCGCGCTCACCCGGACGAGGCGGCGGAGATCATGCAGCGCAACGCGCGGTATATCTTTTTCCGCTGGATCGAGGGCGAAGGGCCAATCGGCGCCCAGGGCGTGGCGCTGACCCCCGGCCGCAGTCTGGCGGTCGACCCCAATTTCCTGCCCTTCGGCGCGCCGCTCTATCTCGACACCACCTGGCCCGGCGGCGACAAGCCGCTACGCCGGCTGGTCGTGGCCCAGGACACGGGCAGCGCGATCAAGGGCCCGCTTCGGGGCGATTTCTTCTGGGGCTCCGGCGAGGCCGCGCTCGAATACGCCGGGCGCATGAAGCAAAAGGCGCGATTCTACCTGCTGCTGCCCAAATCGGTCGCCGAGCGCCGCAAGACCACCAGCTGAGCGGGGTCGGCGGCGGTTACTTTTTCAAAACCGGATAGCCGCGAAGATAGATCCAGTCATCGTTTTCGGCGGGGACATGGCAGGAGATGCACTCGGCCTTGTAATCCTCGGTAACCGTCGTCGCTGGGTCGTCAGCCTGAAACAACGCCCAACCCCAGCCGTCCCCCCAAAGCCCATTACCCTCGAAGCGGCCTTGCCGGTCCTTGATCATGACGAACCAGCCGGTAACCCGGTTAGCCCAACTCACGCGGCCCGTCGTCAAGTCACCGGTATCGGCCTCGATCAGTTCCTTCACGAGCACCGCGCCATCCGGGAATTCCCCGGTTCGCCGATAGGCCTCGATGGTTTCAGGTTGTGTGTAGACGATGTGAAAACCGGCGGCCCCTCCCGCCTCGTCGTCGCCAGCGATGGACCAGGTGCCGAGGTATGCCCATTCACGAAAGTCGGAAGGCATGCTGATCGTGCCCTCGGCATCGACGTAAGGCGAAAAGGCGCTCGGCGATTGGCCGACGACCATCTGAGATCCAAAGATTACCGGCAACACGATCAATGCGGCCAATATGCGGAAATGCTTCACGGTGTTACCTCGCGATCGGAGTCGCCTTAACCTTGGCAGAGAGGTATTCCTCAAGGGCGACCGCCTGATTGTGGTTGGAGTCTCGTGCGGAGTAAATGAGAGTGACCGGACGTTCGCGGGCGAGCGAGAGGATCTCGGCCACGAGGTCCTGGTGGATATCCAGTTCGACGCCGTAGCGCCGCTTGAACTCCCGCCAGCGCGAGGCATCGTGACCGAACCAGCGTCGGAGTTCCGAACTGGGGGCGACCTCCCTCATCCAGGCGTCGAGAGAGGCGCTCTCCTTTGATATGCCGCGCGGCCAGAGCCGGTCGACGAGCAGCCGATGCCCGTCGGCCGGCTCTGGCGATTCGTAAATTCGTTTAACGCGAATCTCCATGCGCGGTTCTCTCTGGTTTAGAGGAGCTCGACACTGCCCGATCCCGTTCGCGGAGAACCGGTCTTGGGCCGGGCTACTGTCCCTCAACCTCCACGATGTCGGGCCGGAGGGTGCCGATAATGGTCAGGAGCTCTTGCTTCTCCTTTTCGGGGACTTCGAACTTCTTGAGAGTGTCGACAAGGTGGTTGACCACGATATCGAACTCGCTGGCCTTGATCCCCAAACCGCCGTGCACCACGGCGGCAGGACGGCTGATCACCTTACACGGGCCGCCAGTAACTTTGCACACGAGGTTCTTGTTTTTCTGTCGAAAGCCCTGGCGCGTGTCGGCGCCCATGCCAAAGAAACGCTTGCCTACGACCGGATCGGCGAAGAGCTTCGCGGCGAAGTCGTCGACCACCGCCGAGATTGCGTCGTAGCCGCCCAGGCGCTCGTAGAGCGACTTTTCCTGGGCCAGGGCGGTCGGTGGCAAGGCGAGTACGAACGTGAAAATTGCGATCGAGGCGAAGAGAGCGGATCGGGGAATGGTATTTCGAAAGTTCATAGTCGCTCCTCCTTTGCAGGCGTTGTAAAGGCAGGCCGAGATAGAAACTTGACGGCCAGCCCTTTTGGGAGAGATTGGCACAAAATTCACCGCTCGACAGGACGGCAAAAGGTCTCGCTTTTTGACCTTAGAAAAAACGCATCATTGATATTGTTGCGGTGACCGCCGAATCTACGGCTTGGCCGCGCGAAGCACCGGGTAAAACTGGGTGAAAACAAAATCCTCGGCTGCGGCTGCCTCGTGACAGGCGTTGCAGGCTTCTGCCGGTTGCGTCTCTGCGGTCGCATTGTAAGGTTCTGGATGATGGCCGAATGTATAGTAGGCCCAGTTTCCAGGATCGTCGGGATAGAGCTTTTTGCTCTTGATGGTGATCTCGAACCCAGAATATTCGCCCATGAAATAACCGACGCCGCTGACCTCTTCGGTCGAGCCGTTTTCGTTCGCACCGTCCGGCGCGCGAACCCGCGTCAGTTCTTTGGCAAGGACGGTGCCCTCGCGGAACTCACCGGTTTTTTTGTAGTGCGCCCAGCTCACCGGGTCGATGTAGACAACGTGGTGTTCCGGGAACGGCGCCTGCCCGTCGTTCAACGCGTTCGGCGTCACCAGTGAACCGACAAAGGGCCACTCGCGCCAAATCTTGCCCTCCGGAATCTTCAGTTTCTTATCGCTTGTGAATTCAGGTGAGTAAGACCCATCCTGCGCGCCGGCCGGCCACGCACTGCCGGCCACGACCGCGACCGCGACCAAGACCGCAGCGGTGGCCGCGGCGTTGAGGCCGGGGATATTCCATGAGACTAGTTTTCGAGACATTGTGTCCTCCGGTGAATCGGCGTTGCTCCGGATATCGAGCCCGGATCGAGCTATTCTCTACCCCAGAACCAGAAAACGGAAATATCGTTTTTCTCTAGTTTTGATAGACGGCGCCTATGGCCCTCACAGCTTCGGAAAATCTGACAAGGCCGAAAAATCGGCCGCTCTCTGCCCCCCGTTCACAATACCGACAAGCCGAACCTTAGCATCGGTACCCGCGGCAAATAACACCAATTAATTTAGGAGAATGGTTGTTGCGACCTTTGTTGTCGGCGCAACGTTGCGCCGGGGCTGTGAGGCGGCGTTTCGCTCACGTGCCATTGGGTTCGAAAAACTGGGCTAGACGCACGAGTGTCTTGATCGTTGGCGAGAAACGTCGACCCGAGACGGTGACCAAGCTTATGGTGCGGCTGACCTCCGGTTCGACGAGCAAGCGCGTACCGATGCCCGAATTCGACGGCATGAATTCCGGCATGACGGCGACGCCCATGCCAGCGGCAATCATTGCTTGGACCCAATCCTCGCGTTCACTGCGGAATTTGGCGTTGGCCACGAAGCTCGCCGAAATGTTGAGCGTGTCGAGGAACCGCGGGTGTTCGCAGTTGACGCGAGCGAGGTAATTTTCCAGTTCGAGTTCCTTGAGAGGAACCTCGCGCATGGCTTCAAACCGGTGCCCTTGTGGAAAGGCAACAACGTACTTTTCAGTGTATAGAGACTTGGCATCGAGCCGGCTCGGATATTCAGGCAGGCCGATCAAGGCAATATCCAGATCTCCATCCATGAGATGCTTCACCAGGGCCGATCCCGGGGCTTCTTTTAGCTCTACGTCCACACTCGGTATCTCCGAACGGAGGCGGGCGAAGAGGTCGACCGTTCGCTCTGGGCCGATGGTGCACATGACACCCAGCCGAAGCGGGGCCTTGTCCCGATCCCGAAAGGCCATCGCCTCCGCGCGGGCCACTTCGCTGCTGGCGTGGATACGCTCGAGGTGTGGTTTCACAAGCCGCCCGAGGTCGGTCAGATGAGAGCGCTGACGTTCGCGTCGAAACAGCGAACCGCCCAGCTCCGTCTCGAGCTTCTTGATCGCGGCGGTGAGCGACGGCTGGGCGATGTTGCAGCGTTCCGCGGCGCGCGTGAAATTCAGAGTTTCGCTGAGTGCCAGGAAGTATCGAACCTGATGCATTTCCATATCGATCACCTCTCAATGAGCGACAGACAACTCTCATTGGATGTCGAAGAATTCCGCACATCGCCTCGGGCGAATTGCAGAAACACCGCCGCACCATAGACCATTTCTATGAAAACCAAAGACAATCTACCCTTCGTTTGCGCGCGCGAAAGGCCCATCTTTCCTCCATTCCGAGCCCAGGCCCGGCCGCATGGAGCGATCGAATGATCTCGGGCGTTGAAAAATCAGAGGACAAATGGCGGCACCGGCATGCTAAAGCCGGCAGCGTTGAAACCGGGTGGGTACGATCGGCGGCTGGCGAATGAAGCGGTTGCTAAAATTTCATGTTGTCGTCGTAGCGGTGTTGGGCTTTGCGATGTCGAATGCCCGTGCCGAATCGCCAAGGCCCAACGTCGCGAATTTCGAAGTCGACGGCCTGACGTTGTCCATGGCCATCGATGAATTTCGTCAGTTGTACCCCGGGGCGGAAGTCACCGAGAAGACGGCGGCAAGGTATTGCCACGGCAAGAAAGTCAGGATCGACTCGCTGACCCGCATCGGTGCGATTATTCGACGCGGCGGCGCGACGGTTCATGTTTCTTTTGACCAAAAGTTTTTCGGGCAGAGTATCTCGACGATCAAACGCGACGAGGCGATCGAATTTTGGCCATCCCGGTTCGCTTTGCTGCGTGATGGGCTGGTCCGGCGTTTCGGTCCTTTCACGGGAATAAAGCTCCCCGGCAAGATGGACCCAGCAGGCTTGGTTGTCGGCTTCGAATGGCTACAGAAAGGAGTCGCTTACATGTCGGTCACCATCCATCGCGATCACGCGAGCGATTCCGGCCCAATTCGGCAAACGACCTTCCTTACGCGTTCGCTACCTGGCATGGAGGCTCACGGCAGGGCGGCGGCCTTTTATCGTGACGCGGTTCAAAATTTCCGCGAAAAATGCGCGCGTCGGTGATGTTGAGCTCGATATCAAGGTCACAGGCGCTGTAGGACCTGGATTTTCGGGATGAACGGAAACGAATTTGGTTCGATTGGCCCGACGGAATGCGTGAAACGAACCTAACCCGCTTCGAGCATTCAATGCGTCAAAATTCGAGCCGAGGCACTACCGAACTCCCGCGCGCCTTGCTTTTTGCCGCCTGCCCGGCATTATCGCCGGGTCCCGTGAACGTCCTCCTGGAAGGCCCACCCCCATGTCCGAGACCGCGCCCCGCGTTGGGCTGTTCGTGACCTGCCTGGTCGATATGTTCCGGCCCAGCGTCGGCTTCGCCGCGGTCAAGCTGCTGGAGGCGGCGGGCTGTACGGTCGAGGCGCCGCGCGCCCAAAGCTGTTGCGGCCAACCGGCCTACAATTCCGGCGACCAGCACGATACCAGGACCCTCGCCGCCCAGGTGATCGCAACCTTCGAGCCATACGACTATCTGGTCGTGCCGTCGGGCTCCTGCGCGGCGATGATCCGCGAACACTACCCCGCGCTCTTGGCTGATAATCCGGAACTGGCCGCGCGCGCCGAGGCACTGGCCGCCAAGACCTACGAGCTGGTCTCCTTCCTCACCGACGTGCGCGGCATGACCGGGGTCGAGGCGGCCTTCGAGGGCCGCGTGACCTATCACGATTCCTGTTCGGGCCTGCGCGAGCTGGGCATTTACGATCAGCCGCGCACGCTGCTCGCCACGGTGCGGGGGCTCCGTCTCGAGGAGCTGCCCGACGCCGACGTCTGCTGCGGGTTCGGCGGTACCTTCTGCGTCAAGTATCCGGAGATATCCGACACTATGGTGACCAGCAAGGCCGAAGTCGTGGAGCAGACCGGCGCCGGCACGCTATTGGCCGGGGACCTGGGTTGCTTGATGAACGTGGCCGGCAAGTTGCGGCGCCGCGGCTCCAATGTGCGGGTACGCCACGTCGCGGAGGTGCTGGCCGGCATGACCGACGAACCGGCGATCGGCGAAGGCGAAAAGAACGGCGGGGACTAGGGCGAGCCATGGAACCGAGCCCCCGCGCCTTCAAAGCGAACGCCCGCGAAGCGGTCCAGGACCCGCAGCTCAAGCGCGCGCTGGCCCACGTCAAGGTCGGCTTCATCGGCAAGCGCGCCAAGGCGGCCGCGCGCCTGCCCGAGTTCGAGGCCCTGCGCGACGCCGCCCGTGACATCAAGGCCCACACCCTCGACCACCTGGATCTCTATCTCGAACGCTACGAGGAGCGGGTGATCGCCCAGGGCGGCCAGGTCCATTGGTGCCCCAGCGCCGAAGACGCGCGCGCCGCGGTGCTGAACATCTGCCGCCGCGTTGGCGCCAAAACCGTGACCAAGGGCAAGTCCATGATCTCCGAGGAGATCGACCTCAACCAGCACCTCGAGGCGAACGGCATCATCCCGGTGGAGACCGACCTGGGCGAGTACATCATTCAGTTGCGCCACGAGCGGCCGAGCCACATCATCGCGCCGGCGGTGCACCTGACCAAGGACCTGATCGAGGCCGACTTCCGCGCCCAGCACAGCCACCTGCCGCCCGAACGTTCGCTCGATGAACCGCGCGAGTTGGTCGAGGAGGCGCGCGGCATCCTGCGCGAGCGCTTCCTCGCCGCCGACGTTGGCATCACCGGGGCCAACTTCCTGGTCGCCGAGACCGGTTCCTCGATCATCGTTACCAACGAGGGCAACGGCGATTTAACCCAGACGCTGCCCAAGGTGCATATCGTGGTCGCCAGCCTGGAGAAGGTGGTGCCGACGCTGGAAGACGCCGCGACCATCCTCCGGGTCCTGGCACGCTCGGCCACGGGCCAGGAGTTCTCGACCTACACCACGGTCTCGACCGGCCCGAAACGCCCCGAAGACTTGGACGGGCCGGAGGAATATCACGTCATCCTGCTCGACAACGGCCGCTCGGAGATGCTGGCCGGGCCGTTTCGCGAGGCGCTGCGCTGTATCCGCTGCGGCGCCTGCATGAACCACTGCCCGGTCTACCACGCGATCGGCGGCCACGCCTACGGCTGGGTCTATCCGGGGCCGATCGGCGCGGTGCTGACGCCGGCGCTGATCGGGGTCGAGGAGGCCGGCCACCTACCCAACGCCTCGACTTTCTGCGGCCGTTGCGAGGCGGTCTGCCCGGTGCGCATTCCGCTGCCCAAGATGATGCGTCACTGGCGCGAGCGAGAGTTCGAGCGCCACCTGACGCCGCGCGCCGTGCGCGCGGGGCTCGGGCTCTGGGCCTTTCTGGCATCGCGCCCGGCGCTCTATCACCTTCTCACCGGCTGGGCGGCGCGCCTGCTTGCCTTGCTCGCCGGGCGCGAGGGCCGGTTGCGCTCCCTGCCGCTGGCCGGCGGCTGGACCCGGGTGCGCGACCTGCCGGCACCCCAAGGGCGAACTTTCCACGCGCTGTGGGCGGAACGGCAAAGGCGGGCGGGCAAATGAGCGCCGGCCGCGACACGATCATGGGTGGCCTGCGCCGGGCCCTGAAACGCGGCGCCGAAGCGGCCGACGCCGCGGCGCAAGAGGCGGTCGACCAACGCCTGAGCGACACCCGGCGCGGCCTGGTCCCGGCGCGCGCCCAGATCCCGCCGCGCGCCCAGGTCGATCTCTTCGAGTCCATGGCGGTGGAACAGGCGGCCACGGTGGCCCGAATCGCCAGCCTGGACGAGGTCCCGGCCGCGCTCGCCGACTTTCTCAAGGGCAACAACCTGGCGCCCAAGCTGCGCCTGGCGCCGAGCCCGGAACTTGAGAATTTGCCCTGGGACGGCCAGCCGCTGCTCGAGGTCGAAACCGGGCGCGCCCAAGATAGCGACCAGGTCTCGCTCACCGGCGCCGTGGCCGGGATTGCGGAGACCGGTACGCTGCTGCTCGCCTCGGGCCCGGAGGCGCCGACCACCCTCAACTTCCTGCCCGAAAATCATGTGGTGGTGCTCAAGGCCTCCCAGGTGGTTGGCGCCTACGAAGACGGCTGGGACCGGCTGCGCGAGAGCCACGGTCCGGACCAGCTGCCGCGCGTGGTCAATTTTATCACCGGACCCTCGCGCACCGCCGATATCGAACAGACCATCCAACTCGGCGCCCATGGGCCGCGCCGCCTGCACGTCCTGCTGGTCGAGGACACGGACCCGGAAAATGGGCGGTAAGCGGGACTCGCGTGCCGGTAAGGGGTCGGGTCTCAAGGACGCGGACCTGGCGCTGTGGAAACACGTGACCCGGGACACCAAGCCGCTGGCCAAGCGCGAGCCGCCGCCTGCGCCGGTGCCCGAAACGCCGCCCGCCAAGGCGGCGCCGAAGGCCGACCAGGGAACCAAACCCACGCGCCACCTGTCCCGCCCTCTGCCCCGGCCCCGGCCGGTCGCCCCGGTCAAGCGCGCCGAGCCGGCGATCGAGCATGGCCGCGCCGCCGGGGTCGACCGGCGCAGCGCCGAGCGCCTCCGGCGCGGCCGGCTTCCGGTCGAGGCGCGGCTCGACCTGCACGGCCACACGCAAGACCAGGCGCACGCGGCCTTGGACCATTTTCTCGGCGAGGCCCAGGCGCGGGGTCTGCGCTGCGTCCTGGTGATCACCGGCAAGGGCACTACTACGAGGGCCGCCACGGGGGCCGCCACGGGGGCCAGCGGCGTCCTGCGCGGCCAGGTGCCGCGCTGGCTCAACGAGCCCGGCAACCGCGCCCGCGTGCTCGCCTTCGACTATGCCCAACCCAAACACGGCGGCCTCGGCGCGCTCTACGTGCTGATGCGGCGCCGAAAGGGTTGAGGGGGAGTCGAAGGCGAGCACGGGGGCGAAAACTACGGCGCCGGCGACAAGCTCGCGAATCGCGGCTAAACTTCTTTTCGGTTAATAAAGGGAGGCGCCATCGTGACGCCCTTCGGCGAGAAGATGCGCAAGCTTCGTGCCGAGCGCGGCCTGCAGCTCAAGGACATGGCGGCCGGGCTCGGGGTCTCGCCGGCCTACCTCTCGGCGCTGGAACACGGCAAGCGCGGCCGCCCGAACCGGCGCTTCGTGCACCGCATCTGCCAGTTCCTGGGCGTGATCTGGGACGACGCGGAGGCGCTCCAGCGCCTGGCCGACCTCTCGCACCCGCGGGTCGTGGTCGACACCTCGGGCCTTACACCCCAAGCCACCGAATTCGCCAACCTTCTCGCCGAAAACATCGCCGATCTCCCGGAGGATGCGATCGCGCGCATGATGGCGGAGGTCGAACGGGCCGGGTGAACGCTTGCCGAGCTAGTCGAACTCGGTCGGCAGGTCAGGCCGGCGCCAGTGGTCGAACATGCGGTCGATTTGCGCGGGTAGCACGCGGTCCAGGGAAAGCTCCGGGAGGTCGTCCTCCCCGAAAAAGCCCACATCGTGAATCTCGTGGTTGGGTTTCGGCGCACCGCCCGTGATCTCGCAGATGAAGAACATTTTATAGACGTGATAGGGCTCCGCCGGCACATGGGGGTGCCTGCCACGGTCCAGAACCGCGGCCAGCTTCCGCACTCTGGTCTCGAAACCGGACTCCTCGGCGATTTCCCGGACGATATTCTCGCTGGGCGAATCGTTCACATCGGCCCAGCCGCCCGGAAGGGCCCACTTGCCGTCGCTAGCCTCGCGCACCAGCAGTATGTCCTCGTCCCGGAAGACCGCGGCCCGCACGTCGACTTTTGGTGTCGCGTAACCGGATTCCCGTGCAAAGAGATCGAGGACGGATTCCGTGTCGGTTCCCGCGCGCGCCGCCATCATTTCGGCGGCGACCTCGCGAACCGCTTGGTAGCGCTCCTGGTCGTAGACGTCCGTCGCATAGGTCAGGCCATTTTGCGCGATCGCCTGGAGTCCCCGAGCCCAGCGTAGCCAAGAAGGATCCATTACAAAATAAACTTGCTCAGGTCCGTGTCCTTGGCGAGTTCGGCGACGTGGTCGTTGACGTACTGGGTGTCGATGACGACGGTCTCGCCGCCGCGGTCGGTGGCGGCGAAGGAGATTTCTTCGAGCAACTTTTCCATCACGGTGTGCAGGCGCCGGGCGCCGATGTTCTCGACGCTGGAATTGATCTCGGCGGCGGTGTCGGCGAGGGCGTCGATGCCTTCCTCGGTGAAATCGAGGGTCACCTCCTCGGTCTCCAAAAGCGCCTTGTACTGACGCACCAAAGAGTTTTCCGGTTCGGTCAGGATGCGCCGGAAGTCGTCGCGGTTAAGCGCCTGGAGTTCGACCCGGATCGGCAGCCGGCCTTGGAGCTCGGGCAAGAGATCCGAAGGCTTGGCCATGTGGAAGGCGCCCGAGGCGATAAACAGGATATGGTCGGTCTTGACCGTGCCGTGCTTGGTCGCGACCGTGGTGCCCTCGATGAGCGGCAGCAGATCGCGTTGCACGCCTTCGCGGCTCACGTCGGCGCCCATGCGATCGGAGCGCGCGGTGATCTTGTCGAGCTCATCCAAAAATACGATGCCGTTTTGCTCGACCGCGGTGATCGACTCGGCGGTGACCGCTTCCTGATCGAGCAGCTTGTCGCTCTCCTCGTCGGTCAGCACCTTTATCGCCTCGGCCACGGTCATGCGCCGGGACTTTGTGCGCTGGCCCAGCGCGCCGCCGAAGATGTCGTTCAGATTGAGCATGCCCATGGAGGCGCCGGGCATGCCCGGGATATCCATGGTGGGCAGCTGCATGCCGGCGCTGTCGGCGACCTCGACCTCGACTTCGCGCTCGTCGATCTCGCCGCCGCGCAGCAGGCGCCGGAACTTGGAGCGCGTCTCGGCGCTCGCCTTGTCGCCGACCAGCGCGTCGACCAAGCGCTCCTCGGCGTTGAGCTCGGCCTTGGCCTTGACCTCCTTGGACAGGCGCTCGCGGGTCATGGAAAGCGAAATCTCGACCAGGTCGCGGACGATCTGCTCGACGTCGCGGCCGACGTAGCCGACCTCGGTGAATTTGGTCGCCTCGACCTTGATGAAGGGCGCCTGGGCGAGCCGCGCCAGGCGGCGCGAAATTTCGGTCTTGCCGACGCCGGTGGGCCCGATCATCAGGATGTTTTTGGGCAGCACCTCCTCGCGCAGCTCCTCGGGAAGCTGCTGGCGGCGCCAGCGGTTCCTGAGCGCGATCGCGACCGCGCGCTTGGCATCGTTCTGACCGATGATGAAGCGGTCGAGCTCGGAGACGATCTCGCGCGGGCTGAAGGCGTTCGCCTGCGGCTCGTTGCGGCGCGCCCGCGCCTCACTCGGCTGTGATGCTTTCGAGGACGATATTGTCATTTGTATAGATACATATCCCTGCGGCGATTTCCATGGCGTTGCGGGCGATTTCCTCGGCCTCCATGCCGTCGCGGTTGAGAAGCGCGCGCGCGGCGGCGAGCGCGAAAGAACCGCCCGAGCCGATACCGATCAGGCCGTCCTCGGGCTCGAGCACGTCGCCGGTGCCGGTCAGGACCAGCGAGACCGAGGCGTCGGCGACCGCCATCATGGCCTCCAGGCGGCGTAGATAGCGGTCGGTGCGCCAGTCCTTGGCGAGTTCGACGCAGGCCCGGGTCAATTGGTCCGGATAGGTCTCCAGCTTGGCTTCGAGGCGTTCGAACAGCGTGAAGGCATCGGCAGTGGCGCCCGCGAAACCCGCGATCACCCCACCCTTGCCGAGCCGGCGCACCTTGCGCGCATTGGCCTTGATCACCGTGTTACCCAGGGTGACCTGGCCGTCCCCGGCGATCACCACCTGGCTGCCCTTGCGCACCGAAAGCACCGTAGTGCCGCGCCAGCCCCTGTTTTCCGCCTCCGCCATGCCCTGTCAAATGGGCCAGTTCGGCGCTCGGGTCAAGCGGTTCCTGGGCCCGGGAGCCTCGGATCCGGAACTGGGGCTGCCCCTGGTAGCGGCGCGCGCTTCCTGCTACAAGGGCGCCGAAATTCGCGGGCCAAATCGCCCGCCGCTCCCCCCGCCGCTCCCCCCGCCGCTCCCAAGGAGGCAGTCATGCGCCAGGCCAGCGTCGCGCGCAGTACCAACGAGACCCGGATTTCCGCCAGCGTCGATCTGGACGGCACCGGCGCTTACGACATCGCCACCGGGATCGGCTTTCTCGACCACATGCTCGAGCAGCTTTCGCGCCACAGCCTGATCGACATCACGCTGAAGGCCGAGGGCGACCTGCATATCGACTTCCATCACACCACCGAAGACAGCGGCATCGCGCTCGGCCAGGCGGTCGCCCAGGCGCTCGGCGAGCGCAAGGGCATCCGGCGCTTCGGCTCGGCGCTTTCGCCCATGGACGAGACCCTGACCCGGGTTTCGCTCGACGCCTCGAACCGGCCCTATTTGGTGTGGAAGGTGAACCTGACGCGCGACAAGCTGGGCGAGATGGACATCGAGCTATTCAAGGAGTGGTTCCAGGCTTTCGCCCAGCACGCCGGGTTGACATTGCACATCGAGAACCTCTACGGCGAGAACACCCACCATATCGTCGAGTCCTGCTACAAGGGCCTGGCGCGCGCGCTGCGCCAGGCGATCGAGATCGACCCGCGCAAGTCCGGCGACGTGCCCTCCACCAAGGGCAGTCTTTAGATTTTCCGATTGCCGGGCCCCGCCGGGCCGGGCCGCACGTCTAGTGAGCACCGCATGACCGTCGCTATCATCGATTACGGCTCGGGCAATCTGCGCTCGGCGGCCAAGTCATTCGAGCGTGCCGCCGGCGAGGCCGGCTTGGACCTGGAAGTCGTGGTCACCGCCGATCCGGAACGGGTGCGCGCGGCCGAGCGCGTGGTGTTGCCCGGGGTCGGTGCCTTCGGCGATTGCCGCGCCGGGCTGCACGCGCTGCCGGGCATGGTGGCGGCCCTGGAGGAGGCGGTGATCGCCCGCGGCCGGCCGTTCTTCGGCATCTGCATCGGCATGCAGCTAATGGCGGCGGTCGGGCGCGAACATGGCGATCACGCCGGCCTGGGCTGGATTCCGGGCGAGGTGACCGCGCTCGCGCCCGCCGATCCGGCGCTCAAAATCCCGCATATGGGTTGGAACGCCTTGGAAATCCTGAAGCTCGAACATCCGGTCCTGGACGGAGTGGACTCGGGCACCTATGTCTACTTCGTGCATGGTTACGAGTTGCGGCCCGACTCCGCCGAACATTTGCTGGCGCGCACCGAATACGGCGGCCCGATGGCGGCGGCGGTGGGGCGGGATAACCTGTTCGGTACCCAGTTTCATCCCGAAAAAAGCCAGACCGCGGGCCTAAAAATCATCGGCAATTTTTTGAGGTGGCGTCCATGACGGCCGATCCCGATCTAAGCAATCCCGAGAGCGGCGTGGCCAACGTCTCGGTCGAGCGCCTGACCGAATTCGCCGGCCCGGACCTGCACGACCTCTGCGACGCCGCCGACGCGGCGATCCTGGACGGCGGCGGATTCGGCTGGCTCACGCCGCCGCAGCGCCACGTCATGGAGGCCTATTGGAAGGGCGTTATGGTGGTGCCCGAGCGCGAGCTTTTCGTGGCGCGCCTGGATCGCACCATCGCCGGTTCGGCGCAATTGGTGCGGCCGCCGCGCAACAACGAGGCGCAGAACTACGTCGGTCACCTGACGCTGTCCTTCACGGCGCCCTGGGCGCGCGGTCACGGACTGGCGCGCATGCTGGCGCTCGCCATCGAAGAGGCGGCGCGTGGCGCCGGTCTGCGGGTGCTCAATCTGGATGTGCGCGAGACTCAGGAAGCCGCGATCAAGCTTTACGACTCCCTCGACTACCGGCGCTGGGGCATGCACCCGCACTACGCCTGGCTCGACGGCGGCTGGGTGACCGGATATTTCTATCACAAGGACCTGACCGGCAACGGCGCCCGGCCATGATCCTCTATCCCGCCATCGACCTGAAGGACGGCCAGGCCGTGCGCCTGCTGCGTGGCGAGATGGCGACCGCAACCGTGTTCAACGACGACCCGGCGGACCAGGCGCGCACCTTCGAGGCCGCCGGTTTCGCGTGGCTGCATCTGGTCGACTTGAACGGCGCCTTCGAAGGCCGCCCGGTCAACCGCGCCGCGGTCGAGTCGATCCTGGCTGCGGTCGCGATTCCGGCGCAATTGGGCGGCGGCATCCGCGACATGGCGACCCTCTCGGCCTGGCTCGAGGCCGGCGTGGCTCGGGTCATCCTGGGCACGGCCGCGGTCAAGAATCCGGAACTGGTGCGCGCCGCCTGCCGAGAGTTTCCGGGTCGGGTTGCGCTCGGCATCGACGCGCGCGGCGGCCGGGTTGCGGTCGAGGGTTGGGCCGAGGTCAGCGAGATCGCGGTCCTCGACCTCGCGCGCCGCTTCGCGGACGCGGGCGCGGCGGCGATCGTCTATACTGACATTGCGCGCGATGGCGTGCTCCAGGGCGTCAACGTCGAAGCCACCGCCGACCTCGCGCGCGCGACCGATGTCCCGGTGATCGCCTCGGGCGGGGTCGCGGACTTGGCCGACATCGAGGCCCTGATGGCGGCGGCGAGCGACGGCATTCAAGGCGCGATCATCGGCCGCGCACTCTACGACGGCCGCATAGATGCCGCCGCCGCGCTGGACCTGGTGACGGCGGCCGAGCGGGCGGAAGCTTGATGCTGACCGCGCGGGTTATTCCC
>Ga0255056_10000188_pt1 | contig 16715 bp, 13 predicted proteins | sample Cases_109_1_MG_FD_183639 | JGI IMG/M metagenome (GOLD analysis project Ga0255056, IMG submission 183639) | Seawater microbial communities from Amundsen Gulf, Northwest Territories, Canada - Cases_109_1 | ecosystem: Environmental > Aquatic > Marine > Gulf | place: Canada: Northwest Territories... | reverse complement strand
GGTCGCGTGGGCACCTGCAGCTACCGAGGCGCGGACTTCAGCAGGCGCGCTATCAAATCCCGCCAGCATAAAAGGATGCGATAGCGACAGCTTGTCAGCCAGTAGGCTAGCCACGTTACAGGCTTCTCGGTAGGGATCTATAACCAGCCTGGACAGATTGGCCGGCAGAAATACCAGGTCGTCGAGAGTCGCAGAGCGCTGCTGCGGGAACGGGTTTTGCCGCATCCGTATTCGTTTTTTGAGCATGCCGCGAAGTTTGCCATGGTCGAGCGGATTGGTACGGGCCATCGAAAAAATATCCTCGCGATGCTGCACTGAATAATCGGCAGAACCGGTTTCGGCATCGCATCGATAGCAGCGCGATGCTTCCGCGCGCGCGGTTTCCCAGTCATAGGTGGACTCGATTTCCGGAAATTCTATCGGTTTTTTACCCACCCCGAAAAACTCTGGATGCTGGGGCGGAAACTTCTCCCACTTGATGTCCTGCGCAACCGGAACCTGTCGGGTTCGATAGGGAGTTCGGTAGGCCAACGGGTTCTCATGTCCCTCCAGAAACGCCTTGATATAATAGGCCACGCGCTGGCCATGGTGCATTGCCATCACCAGCGTCGAACCGCCGAAGGCACCGTCTCCTGCGGCGAATACTTTGGGATCGTCGGTGCGCATGCTGTCCCAGTCGGTGCGTACACGGTCACTGGCCATCAGCTTGTGTTGCGCAATGTCATCGCACTCGCTTTGCTGACCGACCGCCGCGATCACCATGCCACAGTCGATTGTGTGCTCGCTGCCGGCAACAACGACCGGTCGGCGGCGTCCATCTTCGTCGGGTTCGCCCGACTCGGTTTTAACACAACGTAGGCCCAAACCATTTTCACCGGCCTCGACTGAGACCTGCTGGGTGTGGTAGATAAATTCGATACCTTCTTCGATTGCGCCATCCAGCTCGACCTTGCGCGCTGGAATCTCGTCGGGGCCCCGCCGATAAATCACCTTGACTTTTTTACACCCGGGCAGCCGCAACGCCGCGCGGCAAGCGTCCATGGCGACATCGCCGCCACCGATTACAACCACGGTTTCGGGTAATTGCGGGCGTTCGCCGTCGTTCACTCGGCGCAGGAATCCGACGCCGTCGACTACACGCTCGTCGTCTTCGCCGGGAATACCCATGCTCTTGCCCCACCAGGCGCCGATGGTGAGCAGCACGGCGTCATGTTTCTGTTTAAGGCTATCGAGGGTGATATCGCGGCCCAGTTCGTGGTTCAAATGAATATGCATTCCGGGGCAGCGTTTTTTCAATCGCTCGATGTCCTCGGCAATTATACCTACTGGCAAACGGAATGCCGGAATTCCCCAGATCATCATGCCACCCAGCCGATCGGTCATTTCGTAGACGTGCACGCTGAAACCGGCATCGGCCAGTTGTTGGGCTGCCGCGAGTCCGGCCGGTCCGGCTCCGACAATAGCAATCGATTCGCTGCGGGTTACAGCGACCGGTTTGGGTTGCCAGCTCGCACCGAGCTTGTCCATCACGAAGCGTTTCAGATTACGGATTTGCAACGGCCCGTCGCTGTCCGTGCGCCGACAGGCGGGCTCGCAAGGCGCATCGCAAACACGCCCGCAGATCGAACTGAACGGGTTGGTCGCGGTAATGGCTTCGAAAGCCTCATCGAACTTGCCCTCCCAGATGTAACCAATATAGGAAGGAGCATCTGTACCGATGGGGCAGGCCACCTGACAGGGTGCTGGTACAAAATGCGTCTGTGCTGAGTGATCCTCGTACTCGGGGGGCGCCTCCGGGACCAGTATTCGGTTGATATCGTAGACCCCCATTAGGCGATCCTCACGTCTAGTTCAATATTGCCATTGCGGTATTCGGGGGCATACTCAAGCCCGGTAATGCGTGCCGCCTCGGGAGTGACCGCCACCAGGTCGTCACGATTCAGGCCACGCACGCTGTTGTGGCCGAGCGCATCGGTAATCGCCGCGATCTGCCAACGCACACTTTCGAGGAAGCGATGAATGTTCTGCGCCTCCAGCTCAGGGTCGTAACGCGCTTCATGCTCGGGGTCCTGGGTCGCGATGCCGGTGACGCACTGTCCAACATGACACTGCATGCAGGCGATACAACCGCCGGCAATAATTGTCGAAGTGCCGAAACCTACAGCGTCGGCGCCCAGCGCCAGGGCTTTCACCGCATCGATGCCGTCACGGATTCCTCCCATCAGCACTAGTTGAATATCCTGGCGGCGGCCAATGCTTTCCAACGCATCGATCGCCTCGATGATAGCCGACAGGGTCGGTGTGCCGACATAATCGATCACCTCGGCACTACCGGCACCGGTCGAACCCTGCATTCCGTCGAGTTCGATAAAGTCGAAGCCGTCTTTGACTGCTATCTTGATGTCGTCACGCACCCTGCCTGCACCGAGCTTAACGCTCACCGGTAAACGATAGCCGGTGGCTTCACGCAATTCTTCAACCTTGATTACCAGGTCGTCGGCACCCAGGATATCCGGATGACGCGACGGTGATCGAAGGTCGATGCCGTGCGGGATACCACGGATGCGCGCCAGCTCCGGGGTGACTTTCTTGGCCATCAACTGGCCGCCGAGTCCCGGTTTGGCACCTTGCGAAATATAAATTTCCAGTCCATCGGCGCGGTTCATATCGTGAATGTTCCAACCAAGCCGTCCCCCCAGCATCTGGAATATAAGCTGTTTGGCGGCACCGCGCTGGGCATCGCTCATGCCGCCCTCGCCGGTGTTCTCGGCGATGCCCGACAGGCTGGATGCAAGCCCCACGGCGCGCTTGGTCGATGCGCTGAGCGCACCGTAACTCATCGGCGCGATCATCACCGGCATACTCAACTTCAACGGGTTGGCGCCGTTGATCCCGCCGAGCTCGGTGTACATCTCGATTTTTGAAACAACATCAACATCCCCACCGGCATCGGTAAGATCTTTTTTAAAGGCCAGGTCGGACAGGTGTGGAAGTTCTCGCGCACCGCCGTAACCGCGAATCCGATAACGACCGATCTGCGATTTAATATGCAAATCTTCCTGCACCTTGGGGTTCCAGTAATCGGATTTACCCGAAAAGGTGAAAAACGGAATACTGCGCATCTGATGCTCGCTGCTGCCATAGCGCAGCTTCTTGCCGGCGTTGATGATCTTCTGAAAGCTGCCTTTAAAGGGTATTTCGTAGCGATCGAGGAAATCCCGGATGTCATCGATTTCGGCGGAATCGGTGTCGGTCAACTTCGCGTCCGAACCCAGCTTACCGACCTTGCCGGCAACAAAGATATCGCCTCTGGTCATATCCTCACCGACGCGTTCGCCCGAGTCGCCGAGAATGATGATGCGACCACCGTACATCATGTAACCGGCCATAAAGTTGGCGTTTCCGGCGCAACACAATGTGCCCGCCTTCATCACCTGGCCCGCGCGCGAACCCATGTTGCCGCGCACGACAATCTCGGCACCACGGATGGCGACACCGGGGATCGCCCCCGCGTTACCGCCTACCACCACCGAGCCGCTGTACATATTATCGCCGAGGCCCCAACCCACGTTGTGTTCGACCTCGAAGTGGGCCTGATCGGATAGTCCCGCGCAAAAATAACCAGCCGAGCCGCGCACCTGCACTGTAATCGGATGGATCAGCCCAACACCGATATGGTGGCGTGCGTCGGGATTTAGAATTTCGACATCATCGCCGGCTGCACCGGCTGCGCGGATACGCTCGTTGGCCTCGCGGACCGAGAGTTCGGCTAAATCTAACGCGACCATGTATCGTAGGTTCCCGGCGGGGGTTCCATGGTGTTTAGCGCCTGTCCGGGAAATAGACGGTTGAGCGAGACCTCCTCGGAGGCGATCGCAACCAACTCGTCGGTTTCGTACATGATCATCGGCTTGGCCGCGAGGTGGTCCTTGGCGTAACCGATCTCGTCACTGGTGGAAACCAGGAAAGAGAAGGTGCCATCCATATCGTCGATCGAGGTTTTAAGCGCCTGCTTGAGCGCCACACCCTGGGCGAGTTTATCGGCCAGATAAACCGCGATCAGCTCGCTGTCGTTATCGGTGGTGAACTGGAAGTCACGCTGCTCGAGGCGCCTGCGCATCTTCCAGTAATTGGTGATCTGGCCATTGTGGACGATTGCAACATCGGAAAAACCGGTGGCCCAGAAAGGGTGGGAGGCTTCGGGTTTGACGTCGGATTCGGTAGCCAGTCGGACATGCCCGAGGCCGTGCGTTCCCTCGAATTTTGATACGTCATAGCGATCGTCGACATCGTGCGCACTGCCCACGTCCTTGACGATCTCCAGGCTGGCGCCGATCGAGATAACCTTGGCGTTGTGTTCCATGGCGTAAGAAAAACGCTGCAAATTGCCGGTGAAGCGTACCGTTACCCGGTAGTTATTGCCGATTATCTCGTCTTCGAGCAACTCGGCGGCCTGTTTCGCCAGTTCTGATCTAATCCGCTCTACTGCCGACTCGGCATCGGCACCTTCACCGATAAAAAACCGCAGGCGTAACTGATCCTTATACGCTTTTTCATAGAGAGCAAAGCCTGTGGAGTCCGGTCCGCGGTGCTGGCAACCGTCCAGCATATCGATCAAAGCCTTGCCGGTATCCTGGCCGGGTACATTTTTGTACATGATTCCAGCGATTCCGCACATATTACCGTCTCCGCGTAATGCTCATTCAAACGTGACCGTAGAGCCTACTTGAGGCCCCCTGTCCTGTCAACTGTTATGAACTAATGTTTCCTGTCAGGAAACAAAGCGATATTTATGTTCCGGAAGATTGCGAGACGATGATTGACAGGTAACGACAAGGCAGCTCGAGTATTTCGTCGGGACCATGCGATGCCTCGGCATCAAAAAACAGTGAATCGCCGGGTTCCAGGGTGTAGGTTTTGTTGGCGTGGCGGTAAGCCACTCGGCCTTCGAGCATGTATATAAACTCGGTGCCGGCATGCTGGAATACCGGGAACACTTCGGACTTGTCGGATATCGTAATCAGGTAGGGTTCGATCGTGTAGGGTTTACCGATCGTGTGCCCGAGCAACTGGTACTGGTGGCCGGCGTAGGAACCACGACGCTCAATCGGCAAACCCTCCCCGGCCTTGATGTTGGTCACATCACGTTGTTCTTCATAACCGCGAAATAGCGCCGTCACCGGCACGTGTAACGCATTGGCAAGCGAGTTCAAAGTAGCGAGCGAAGGCGAGGTCAGGCCATTTTCAATTTTCGATAACATGCCCGAAGATAAATGTGCCTGCTTGGCAACATTGGCGACGGTCATATTCAGGCGCTTGCGCAAGGTGCGCACCTGCCTGCCAATGGCAACTTCGAGCGCTTTTACCGAAAGCGCATCATTCACCAGTGAATGACCAGTCTGGTCGTCCTCGGGGTCGGGTGTCTCGGGTAGTTCCATGCTCGCCTGATATAAATTCTGCGGAAACGCAGCATAGCAAACATTGAATCTGGTGCATAAGTCCTGGAGTATAAATTTTATTACTCCGGGGCAGGAGGTGGGATTTTTTAATAATTGGCTAGTTGGAGGACGGCCAGTTGAACCCAGCGTAACCCTGGAGCCTTCACAAAATAAATCTGGATAGTTGTTTTTTATTGATATGGGTCAGGCGGGGAGCCCACCTATTCTACTCGGAATAAACCTGGACGGTATCAGCAGGCCCATATAAAGATTAATAACTGGTGCCGACCCGGAGGAGCGTTCAATGGGGCTATGTTCGGTTAAATTTCGTCGTTAAGTTATTCTTTGATGAGATCAGATAGCCATTTGTTATAGGCTTTAGGACCAATCCCCAAATTTGAGATATCTTCGTGATGGCTGTTTCTATTGCCATTTCCGCTAGCTTTGCTGCCGCCGTTGCCGTTGCCACCGTCGTTTCCACCGTTGTTTCCGCCACCATTACCGCCGCCGTTACCACCGCCGTTGCCGCCGCCATTGCCACCACCGTTACCACCGCCGTTGCCACCGCCGTTGCCACCGCCGTTGCCGCCGCCATTACCGCCGCCATTGCCCTTTCCGGCAAACACGTCATCATGATAGACAACAGCACTCAGAGAACTTAGACTTAATAGAGCAATGGTCAATCCACGACCAAAATTTCTAAATAGATTCATTAAAATCTCCATAACAACAAACCAATTCATAGAACTTTCCCACCCAAAGTTCCGCTTACTAGTAAATATAGGAGAAGCCCGCGCATAAGCTGAAATTATACGATAAGCGGTCGAATAAAGTGGATGAATGACAATTCACTGGATTTCGAAACCTTTTGGTTTTGGCGTACTGCCAGTTATTTTTCGTCAGTCTTCCTGCCTGACAAGCTAAGAACCTCAGAGCCTGTTGACAAATTTCTTTTGTAATTCCGATTTCTCTGTTACTAAGAATTTGATATATTTCAACTACGACCTGAAATACGATAGCCAGGTATTTGGGTACAGAACTGTTGCATCCGAGTTGTTGAATGATCGGGAAAGAAAATAACTAATAATATCTGAGGTTGGAGGAATAATTTATGAGTAAACGCGTAGCAATCATCGGTGCTGGCCCCTGCGGACTAGCCCAATTAAGAGCTTTCCAGTCGGCCGCTGAAAAAGGTGCAGATATCCCCGACCTCGTTTGTTTTGAGAAACAATCGGACTGGGGTGGATTGTGGAATTACACCTGGCGTACCGGTCTCGATGAGTACGGCGAGCCGGTCCATGGCAGCATGTATCGATACTTGTGGTCTAACGGACCAAAAGAAGGTCTTGAGTTCGCCGACTATTCATTCGAAGAACATTTTGGACGCCCCATACCCTCATATCCACCCCGGGAAGTGCTTTTTGATTACATCATCGGCCGCGTGGCGAAGGCTAACATCCGTCGTTGGATTCGATTTAATTCACCGGTCCGGCACGTGCATTACGACGAGCACGAAGGCATGTTTCATATCACTGTCAAGGATCACGTAAAAGACATCGAGTACACCGAAGAATTCGACCATGTAATTGTTGCATCGGGTCATTTTTCGACACCGAATGTACCTTTCTTCCCCGGATTCGAGTCGTTCAAGGGTAGAATTCTTCACGCCCACGATTTTCGCGACGCGATGGAATTCGTCGATAAAGACCTGTTGATTATCGGTACTTCTTATTCCGCCGAAGACATCGGTTCGCAGTGCTGGAAATACGGATGTAAATCGGTCACGGTATCGCACCGCACAGCGCCGATGGGATTTGACTGGCCCGACAACTGGGAAGAGCTTCCACTGCTCGAGAAGGTAGAGGGAAACACAGCCACATTCAAAGATGGTTCGCAGAGGGACGTTGACGCAATAATTCTTTGTACGGGTTATCTCCATCACTTCCCGTTCATGGCCGAAAATCTGAAACTAAAAACCAACAATCGTCTCTACCCGGTCAATCTGTATAACGGTGTGGTCTGGGAATACAACCCGAAATTGATGTACCTTGGCATGCAGGATCAATGGTATACATTTAACATGTTCGATGCCCAGGCCTGGTATGCGCGAGATGTGATAATGGGTCGTATCGACCTGCCTTCCCAGTCTGAGATGCATGCCGACATCGATCGTATGCGGGCGCTAGAAGAAGAGCAGGCGGATGGCTATGGACCTATAGAATTTCAGGGCAAGTACACGATGGATTTGATGGCGTTGACAGACTATCCCGAGTTTGATTGTGCCGGTGCTAACCAGGCTTTTTTCGATTGGAAGAAGCACAAGAAGGAAAATATCATGACTTTCCGCGACAATGGATACAAATCCGCATTAACCGGAACCATGGCACCAAAGCATCACACGGTCTGGAAGGATGCACTCGACGATTCCCTGGAGTGCTATTTGCAAACCAAAGCATAAGGCTATTTCTCTTCAGACAATGACTCCGGTACCTCGATACCATTAATTCGACAGGCCTGTTGCAGGGTATTGTGTAACAGGCAGGCTATAGTCATGGGTCCGACGCCTCCAGGCACTGGCGTGATCGCGCCTGCGACCGCGCTCGCGGTTTCGAATTCCACATCACCAACCAGCCTTGTGCCACCATCTTCCTTTTCGATGCGGTTGATACCGACATCGATTACCGTGGCGCCAGGTTTGATCCAGTCGCCCTTAACCATTTCGGGCCGACCGACTGCTGCGATGACGATATCGGCTTCACGGCATTCTGCGGGTAAATCCCGCGTGCGCGAATGCGCTATCGTTACGGTACAGCTTTCCTTCAGTAACAACGCGGCCATCGGCTTGCCGACGATATTGGAGCGGCCCACAACGATAGCTTTTTTACCCGATAAATCTCCCAGCTGATGTTTCAACATCATCATCGAACCGAGGGGCGTACAGGGCACAATACCCTCGGCTCCTGTCGCCAGTTTGCCGACGTTGGAAAGATGGAACCCATCGATGTCTTTTTCTACGGACACCGAGTTGATCACCAGGCTCTCGTCGATATGATCGGGTAGCGGCAATTGCACCAGGATTCCGTGCACGTCCGGGGCGCTATTCAGTTGATCGATCAATTGAAGCAAATCTTCCTGGCTGGTATCAGCCAACAGCTTATGCTCGTAGGAATTCATCCCGGCTTCCGTGGTTTGTTTGCCCTTGCTGCGCACGTAAACCTGGCTGGCCGGATCTTCTCCGACCAGTACCACTGCGAGCCCCGGTGTCAGGGAATGATTGTGCTTTAGCAGTGCCACTTTACGAGTGATGTCACTCCTGAGTTTTGCAGCAAATGCCTTACCGTCGATAATTGTGCTCAATGTTCTACACTACCTCTTTATGTTGTACGTGCATTGTCCCGCAACGTATGGTTGCCGGTAAAATTCCAATAAAAAAAGGCCCCACCATTTAAACCGGTGGAGCCTTTGTCAAACCCCGAAGGGTTTTAGTCCTGCTTACTTGTGCTTGTCTTCGTGTTCCTTTTCATCCTTCATTACATAGTACAAGGGTACTACACAAAGAACGACCGCTAACCAGAAGAACAAGTGAGTACCGGCACCACCGGCAAATGAAAACATTACTTCGGCGCCTTCCCAGGTTTCAATTGGACTTGAATCAAACATAATTTATTCCTCTGTTAGAGATTACTCTTGATTTGCTCGGGATAGGCCGTGGCATTGATTTCTACATCCATACCAACTTCCTGAATACCATCGCTGGCACGCAGTATACCCATCGCCTTGAATACCCAGGCGAGTGCATAACCCGGGATGAAGCCCAACAACACCATGACGATAGCGCCCTTGAACTGACCCATAAACGTGATAGTCGGAACGCCCTCGGCATAAGGGGGGTAACCGCCGAGAAAAATACCAACGAACACCACGCCGAGAATACCGCAGACTCCATGTACTGATACCGCGCCAACCGCGTCGTCGATTCCCATTCTTTCGATATAGCCAGCCGCAATCGGGCCGATCACCCCACCGGCAAATGCCAGTACGAAAGTCAGGCCTGGATAATACATATCCATCCCCGCGGCGACCGATATAATGCCGCAGAGAGCACCGGACATCATCCAGAAAGGATCGCGGGTCTTGGTATAGGCACCGATCATGCCACCGGCAACGCCCATCAAGGTGTTAAAACAGATCGCAGACAGGGTCGTCGGCATTCCATAGATATTGGTCCATTGACCGATACCTGCTGGACCGCCACCACCGTAAAACAGGCAACCGCCGAGGAATCCAAAGAATCCAACCACTATCAGCATCAGTCCGACCATCGTCATAGGCAGGCTGTGGCCGATGATCTTATTGGCTGATCCATCCGCATTATACTTGCCGATACGAGGTCCAAGGTGCATCAATACACCGAGGGCGAAAAAGCCTGAGATGATATGTACTACGCCGGAGGCACCAAAATCGTGGTAACCCCAGTCGACCACCATCCAGCCAGCGTAATGCCAGCCCCAGGAAGCGGACAGAATCCACACGACAGATCCCAGCACAACAGCGAGAATGATAAATGCGGTCATACGGATACGCTCTATCACCGAGCCCGACATGATCGATGCCGTGGTACAGGCGAACAGCGTAAAAGCGCCCCAGAATACACCGGTAGCATTATCAGCAAGGTTCGGACCCATGCTGTCGCTCCAGGGTACGCCGGCAGCACCCGCTTCCCAGTCGGGTACAAAACCATTGATCATCGCCAGGTAGATCCACCATCCGAACATCCAGAAGGTTGGAATCATGTAGGCAAACGCCAGAATGTTTTTAGTTCCTGCAGCAAGCGTATGCTTGACGCGGGATGCTCCCATTTCGTACATCATGAATCCCGCATGGATCAGGATCATGATCGCCGTGCACCAGAAATAATAAACCTCCAGGTTTATTCTGCTGGTCCACTCTATAGCGGCTTGAAGTTCTTCAGGTGACATAGTGTCCTCCCCCTAATTTGAGATTTAAGACAGGTTTAAAAAATCCTCAGTAAAAACTTAACTAGTTCCTGCTATAACATCTCCCTTTTTTGATATTACCGTACCAACCGGCAATCCAGCTTATTCCATCGGCTGTGTGCTTAAGATTGCATTGGTAAAAACCCCCATAATCTTTCGCATTTTTTTTTAAATTCCACACCACAGGTGGGGAATATGACGCCATCATAAACAATCTAAACCTGATTGGCTATGATCTTGTATTAATTGATTTTATTGGTATATAAATTGGTACTATAAAATCCAGATACAGGTCAAATTTGTCGACCGGTAGTCCGGGGAATATGAATTTAATCATCGCCTCGGTCTTTTTATAGATCGATCATCAACCCCTAGGCAAACTTCTCGTAAGCGTTTCTAAGGTCAACCATCGGATGGCTTTTGGCCATCTGAAACTTCACCAGCAACTCGCGTGCGATCATATCGCGGTCCTGCTGGTTATCGGGTAATTCTATATTTTCCGGAATCGTCACCCAGCCGTTGATATTTCGATCAAATACCGCGGGGTTACCCTCTTCATAACCCATGTGGACATCTTCGAGCCAGTTCAGGTCCTGCCACCCCATGACTTGAATATACTTCTTCAGAAACGGGGTGCAGCGCTCCATTTCGGGCACCAGGTTTACATCGTAACGATAACCAATGTGCTGACCGATACTCTTCTCACGTTCAGTATCGACCCCATCGCCTTCGAGGAATTGATCAATACCTTGTTTAGCTTTTTTTGCAGCCATCTGGTCCTCCTTAGAAACGTGTCATGTCGGGTCGACCGACCGTGTGTTGAGTGCCTGCCATCGGCACCTGCGCACAGGCAGATGCTTCCATGGTCAGGGCCGCCAGATCTTCCGGCTCCAGTGAATGGATGTTGGTCTTACCGCAGGCGCGGGCAAACAACTGCGCTTCGATCGTCAGGGTATGCAGAAAGTTGTAGACCCGTATCGCCGCCGCATCCGGGTCGAGGCGTTGGCGCAAAACCGGGTCCTGAGTGGTAATACCTACCGGACAGCGGCCAGTATGGCAGTGATAGCAGTACCCCGCTTCGACCCCCATTTCAGTCGGAAAGTCCGCCTCGGGAATATCCTTGTTACAGTTCAACGCAATCAAGGCCGAGTGACCGATCGCTACCGCGTCCGCACCCAGCGCAATAGCCTTTGCCAGATCGGCACCGTTTCGGATACCACCCGCGTAAATCAGCGTAATATCTCCTGATTTGCCGACATCGTCGAGTGCCTGGCGCGCCTGGCGGATTGCGGCGATTCCCGGCACACCGGTATCTTCGGTCGCGAGATGAGGCCCGGCACCGGTACCACCTTCCATGCCATCGATATAGATCGAATCTGGTCCGGTCTTGGCAGCCATGCGCACGTCGTCGTAAACCCGTGCCGCGCCCAGTTTCAACTGGATCGGAATCTGGCCATCGGTGGCTTCACGAATTTCCTGGATTTTTAGCGCCAGGTCGTCCGGTCCCATCCAGTCGGGATGACGCGCCGGCGAGCGCTGATCGATACCAGCCGGCAGCGAGCGCATTTCAGCGACCTGGTCGGTCACCTTCTGCCCCATCAGGTGACCGCCGAGGCCAACTTTGCAACCCTGGCCGATGAAAAACTCGACCGCGTCGGCAAGACGCAGGTGATTCGGGTTAAAACCGTAACGCGACTGGATTAATTGATAAAACCACTTACTTGAATAGCGTCGCTCATCCGGGATCATGCCACCTTCGCCCGAACAGGTGGCGGTACCCGCCATGGTGGCGCCACGCGCCAGCGCTGTTTTCGCTTCGTAACTCAGCGCACCGAAACTCATACCGGTGATATATACCGGAATATCAAGCTCCAGCGGTTTCTTCGCGTTAGGACCGATAATGGTTTTGGTCAGGCATTTTTCACGATAACCTTCGATAACAAAACGCGTCAGTGTACCCGGCATGAATGTCAGGTCGTCCCAGGTCGGAATTTTCTTGAACAGGGAGAATCCGCGCATACGGTAGCGGCCGAGTTCAGCCTTGATGTGGATATCGTTGATCACCTCGGGTGGAAAAATAAAACTGTTCCCCAGGTGATAGGGGTCTTTCTTGCTTTGTTCAGACATTTTTAATCTCCAGATACTCCAATATTCCTAGAGCACCAGTTTCTTTTCGCTGGGTTCAAGATTGTCGTAGTTCCACAACTGTTTGCCCGAGGTTAGCTTGACCATTTTTTCTACACCGTTGGGTGCTGCCATGCCGTAAAGCTCGAGCTTTCCGCGTAAATAGTTCAGGTCCAGATCGGTCATATCGGTTTCAACACAGTCAACACCGAGGCTGGCAATATTCCCTGCCACATAAATCACACCGTCGTACATAGAATCGCCGAGGTTATCGCCGGCATCACCGAGGATAATCATTCGACCGCGTTGCATCATGAATCCGGTGAAGGCGCCGACACTGCCGCCAACGATAATCGTGCCACCTTTCTGGTCGATGCCGACACGAGCACCCGCCTGCCCCTTACAGACCAGATCGCCGCCGCGTATCGCCGCGCCAAACAGTGAACCCGCGTTCTTCTCGATCACCACGGTTCCAGCCATCATATTTTCGGCACAGGACCAACCAACTCGGCCACTGATATGAATATTGGCGCCATCGGTTAAACCACAACCGAAGTAACCCAGGCTACCCTCAAAATTCAGATTCAATCGATTGAGGATTCCAACACCCAGGGAGTGCTTGGCACGAGGATTATTGACTGTGATGGTGCCGTGGCCCGATTTCATTAACTCACGAATCTTCAGGTTGATTTCAGAAATCTCCATATCCGCAGCATCAAATTCAGCCAACTTGTCGAAGTCGACCTCGTAAGACCAGGGATAGGTGAAATTCTCTTCCTCGGTGGGTGAAAAAAAACGCTGCTGAGTACGGCCTGCGAGCTGCTCTTCATGCAGTCCCATATCATGGGATGTGGTTACGCTGCCCATACTTTTACCTCCCCCTGATAAGGATCCCAGGTATCTATTTCACGCGGGAAAATACTGCGAATGGCGACTTCTTCCGACGCAAGGCCGACAAATTCGTCGCTCTCGTATAGCACCATCGGCTTGGCACCCATCACGTCCTTGGCCATGCCGAGTTGACTACCGGTTGCCACCAGATAAGTAAATACGCCGTCGAGCTCATCGATGGACCGTGCCATGGCTGTCTCGAGCTCGTCTCCCTGGTCGATACGATTAGCGATATAAACCGCAATCAATTCCGAGTCGCAATCAGACACAAACCGATGCCCGCGACGCTCAAGATCGCGGCGATTAGTCCAGTAGTTGGTCAGCTGGCCATTGTGAACCACCGACACATCATTAAACGGATAGGCCCAATACGGATGCGCGGAACGAATATCGACGTCCGACTCGGTGGCCATACGCGTATGCCCGATAGCATGCGTGCCGACAAATCCGTTCAGACCGTATTGCCCGGAAACCTCAGCCGCGTCACCCAGGTCCTTGATCAATTCGAGTGCGGTGCCAACAGACAGAATTTCAACACCGTCGAGGTCCTCGACGTAATCGATCAGTCGTTTCAGATCACCGTCAAACTTAAACTGATAACGAAATGCATACGCGGTAGCTTCTTCACGTTCAGTGACCTCCGCACCCATTTCCTTGAGGCGGGCCTCGACCGCTGCCTTGCGTTCGACAACCCGGCGATGAATATCGAAACCGGTTTTCATTTCCTCCTGTTCAGCCACTTTAAAACGCAAAATCTGTAGACCTTTGTGTGCTTTACCATAGAGTGCAAAACCGGTCGAATCTGGCCCACGATGTTTCAGTGCCTGAAGCATCTGCGTCATTTCGGTACCGATATCACTGCTTGCACCACCTTTCCAGATGAGTCCAGCAATTCCACACATAAGAAATTCCTCTTAAGAAAAATTACGGAAGACAGTCGAGATAGGTTTCCACATCCCAATCGGTTACCGTGGCGTTGTATCTTTCCCATTCGTCGCGCTTGTAATGCTCGAATACCCTGTACATTTCACCCGGCATCGAAGATTTAATGACCTCGTCATTGCGCAGTTCCTCTAGCGCATCACCCAGTGACATCGGTAATTTCTTGACATCTTTACCCGCATCGATTGCCTCGTAAATATTGCGCTCTTCGGCTTCGCCTGGTTCCAGATTGTTATCAATACCATCGTCGAAAGCCTTCAACAGTGCTGAACCCATCAGATAGGGATTCACCATCGAGTCGACTGAGCGATATTCGAAACGACCCGGAGCCGATACGCGCAACGCACAGGTACGGTTCTGGTAACCCCAATCGGCAAAAATTGGCGCCCAGAAACCGGTATCCCATAGACGACGATAGGAATTGACTGTCGACGAACCGATAGAAGTCAGCGCACCGAGGTGTTTGATAACGCCACCTATTGATTGCAGACCAATCGGGCCCGGCGCACGCTCATCGATCTTGGGATCTGGCATAAACGTATTCTCACCACCTACACGGTAGGTAAATGCGCCATCCATACCAGCCAGCGAGTCAAATCCAAGCTTATTGACTACATCCTCACCACCCCGCCAGAGAGACATATTGTGATGACAACCCGAAGCCGATACACCCATGAATGGTTTCGACATGAAACAGGCGATCAAATTATCCTCGCGCGCGACCTGTGCACATATCTGGCGATAAGTGGTTAAACGGTCTGCGTTACGCAGCACATCGTCAAACTGGGTATTCAGTTCAAGCTGCCCCGGCGCGTCTTCGTGGTCACCCTGAATAATATCGAGACCCATTTGCTGCGAATACTCGATGACCTTCATAAATGTCGGGCGCAACTCTTCAAACTGATCGATGTGATAACAATTCGGTTTGGTCACACCACCGTTGGGCTTACCATCATCACCGCGCTTCAGCCACATCATTTCGGGCTCGGTGCCACAACGCAGCTCCAGGCCGTGTTTGCCCTGAAATTCGTTGTGGATTCGGCGCAGGTTACCGCGACAATCCGAACTCAAGGCACCACCTGGATTATCGAGTTCCTCACGATTGCGAAACAGGGTACAAAACACGCGACCCACGCGCTTGTCCCAGGGCAATTGGCAAAAAGTTTCGGGGTCAGGGATACCAATCAATTCCCAGGATTCTGGACCGTAGCCAATGTAATTTCCATGACGGTCGACGTACAGGTTTGCGGTCGATCCGTAAACCAGCTGAAAACCTCTTTCGGAAAGGCGTTCCCAGTGCGCGGCCGGAATACCTTTACCGACGATACGACCGGTGACCGAAATAAACTGGTAATAGATGTAATCGACACCGGTTTCCTTTATTTTTTCGCTAACCTGCTTAACCAGTTCAGCGCGACCCGGTGCTTCCACATGTTCTTGTAAGTCAGTCATTGGTACTCTCCAGTTGTTTTTTAGTTATTACTTTTTATATATCCGCTCGCCTGATCATTTCCTCACGCCCCAGCTTTGTTTGCGTTGCGAGTTATCGGTTAGTAGTCAAATCAGGGTCGCCTACGGCCTATGACTAGATTTTACTTTTATTAATATTGTCATCCCAACCCCGATTCTGAGTATAATGTTATACCTATGCAATGTACCATTACAAGGTTTTCCGGTAATTATTTGTACAATATTCTCGATTATCTCATAACTGACTGAACCAATTCTCGATTGTGTTCATTGTATGGCCAGGAAAAGGCCGATGATTATTCGGATATCAGGCTTTAAGCTGGCTTATCGAAATTTTAATTATTTAATATTATCGAATTAATTCAATTGCTTAATTGATTTTTATTACCAATTAATCGACCTTGTGATACCACACCGTTAGCAGGTTTCAACCTGTCCAGATAACAACCCGATGGTAGCCATTTTACTAATACTTCACCCTCCAACACCCGTAAAATCCTTGATTTAGTTAATTTTATGGCGCAATATTGGACCAATTTATAGAACCATTATAATAATTCTGGTTACGGGGAGGCTCCTAATGGAAACAACCGAAAATCGAGATTCTGAATTGCCCGGTCCTGGAAGAATTGGCAAAGGTGCCAAGACCAGGCTTGGCGTAACCACAGGCAGCGTGGTGTCGCAATTGCGCAGTATGATTCTTGATGGACATTATGCACACGAAGCGCGATTACCCGCGGAAAGAAACCTGGCCGAGGAATTCGAAGTATCACGAGGCACGATTAGAACCGCTTTACAAAATCTTGAAGAGCAAAACCTGGTCACGCGTAAAGTTGGTAGTGGAACCTATGTA
>Ga0255056_10000186_pt1 | contig 16809 bp, 20 predicted proteins | sample Cases_109_1_MG_FD_183639 | JGI IMG/M metagenome (GOLD analysis project Ga0255056, IMG submission 183639) | Seawater microbial communities from Amundsen Gulf, Northwest Territories, Canada - Cases_109_1 | ecosystem: Environmental > Aquatic > Marine > Gulf | place: Canada: Northwest Territories... | reverse complement strand
GGCGCAAACCGATGACCCGTACGCAGCGTTCTCCACGTTGGCCCCGGAAAAGATCTCGCCGTCAGCGGTCACCACAACCGCGCCGACCCGGAAATTGCTGTACGGCGAGTAGGACTGTGCTGCGGCCTCGCGGGCCTGGTCGAGTAGTTCTTGAGATTCGGTCATGGTTCCAGCAACGCCTCCACAAACTCGGTCGGGTCGAACGGTATGAGATCGTCAACCCCTTCGCCGACACCGATGAATTTCACGGGGATACCGAGCTCCTTCTCGACCGCCACCGCAATGCCGCCCCTGGCGGTCCCATCGAGCTTGGTGAGCACGATCCCGGTGATCCCGACGGCGTCGGTAAAGCTTCTCGCCTGCGAGATCGCGTTCTGTCCGGTGGTCCCATCGATCACCAAGAGTACTTCTCCGATCACGCCGGCCTCTCGCTCCATGACCCGCGCCACCTTGCCCAGCTCGTCCATGAGATTCGACTTGGAGTGGAGGCGCCCTGCGGTGTCGATCATCACCACGTCGTAGCCCTCCGTTGCCGCTCGCTGGTACGCCTCGAACGCCACTGCGGCGGGGTCGCTTCCGGTCTTTCCCGACACCACCTCGACTCCCACCCGTCCGGCCCACGCCCGCAGCTGCTCATCGGCCGCAGCGCGGAAGGTGTCGGCCGCAGCGAGGACCACCGTACGACCACCGGCTCTCAGCCGTTTGGCGATCTTGGCGATTGACGTCGTCTTCCCGGTGCCGTTGACGCCGACGACCAGCACCACCGATGGCATGCCCGCAATGGTGAGCGTCCGTTCCTCACCGCCAAGCATCCCGACGAGGGCATCCTCGAGCGCATCCCGGGCCTCATCACCGGTGGCCGGACGTTGTCTCTTGGCCTCTTCGACCGCTGCCTTCGCGGTGTCGACCCCCACGTCGGCGGCGATGAGCGCCTCCTCGAGCTCCTCCCAGGCGGCGTCGTCGAGCCGATCACGACCAAACACCGACGACAGGGCTCCGCCGAGTGCGCTCCTCGTTCGAGTGAGCTTTCCCTTGAGGGCATCTGCGGTGTCACGGGCCGGCTTGTCACCGGGCGGCGCCGGCGCGGGCCCCGTGGCTCGCCAGATCACCAGCCCGGCAATGACGCCAATCACCGCCACGACCACAACGATGATGAGGATCTGGTCCACGACCTGGATCAGATGGCGGCGCCGGACATGCGCTTGGCCAGAACCTTCGACGACCCGCCGGGCTCCATCGTGATCCCGTACAGCACGTCGGCTGCCTGCATGGTCTGCTGCTGGTGGGTGATGATCACCAGCTGCGCCGACGTGCGAAGCTGGTCGACCAGGCGGAGAAACCGGTGCAAGTTTGAGTCGTCGAGGGCAGCTTCCACCTCATCGAGGACGTAGAACGGGCTCGGGCGTGCTCTGAAGACCGCAAACAGGAAGGCCAGGGCCGCCAGCGATCGCTCCCCACCGGACAGCAGGGTGAGCCGCCCGACCTTCTTTCCATGGGGTTGGGCCTCCACTTCGACGCCTGACTGGAGTGGATGGTCCGGATCGAGGAGGCGAAGCCGTCCGCGGCCGCCGGGGAACACCAGTGCGAAGTTCTCTTCGTACAGACCCGAGATCTCCTCGAATGCGCCGAGGAACAGCTCTGACATCTCTTCGTCCAGGACCTCGATGACTTTCAACAACTCGCGGCGCGACTCGTTGAGGTCCCCGAGCTGCCCGTCGAGGAGCTCAACCTCTCCGGTCAGCTCCTCATACTCGGCAGCGGCGAGGGGATTGATCAGGCCCATCCGGCGCAGGTCGGCCTCGAGTGCCTCCAGACGCTCGGTAGCCACGACACCATCATCGATCTCCGGTCCTGGTGCGGACAGCGCCTCCGATTCGTCGGCATCCGCGTCGCGCCGAATGCGCTCGAGGGTGGCCTCGCGGCGGACGCGGAGCTCGGCGAGCTCGACGGCGAGCACGGAACGTCGATCCCGATGCGCGCTGACGCTTGCATCCAGCTGCTCACGCCGCTCCTCGGCGGTGCTCAGCGCACCGTCGACGTCGCCAACTTGCTCCCGGATGTCGCGTTGCCTCACCCGGAGGGTCTCCACATGGGCCCTGACCAACCCGACGAGACGCTCGGCTCGTGCCTCGATCTCGCCGAGCGACCCAATGCGGGGATCGTCGGCGGGCAGCCCCTCGAGGTCCGAGAGCTCAGCGCGGATCTGTGCGGTTCGGCGCTCGACGAGCTCGACCCGCTCCGCAGACCGGGCCACGGACGCGGCAGAAGACTCTCGGAGCCGGCGGGCCTCGTCGCGACGCTCGGTTACCTCCGCCCGTTGGACGCTGAGGGCTTCCCAGGCTTCCTGGCGAGTCGCCTCCTCGCCCTCGAACTCATTGAGGCGGTCCTTGAGGTCGGCAACGCGAATCACCCGAGCAGCTTCCGCCCCATCGATCGCCGTCACGCGCTCGTCGAGCCTTGCCAGCTCGGCCTCGCCCTCGGATCTGGCCCGTGCGATCAGTGCGAGCGCTTCGGTGTGCCCGGCGATCTGCGCTTCGATCTCCTCGAGTGCCTCCAGCGCGGCGCGTTCGACGTCCATCGCCGCGTCAAGCCGGGCTCGGCTGCCGGTCAGCTGGCTCTCGACCCGGGCTCGCTCGGTCTCGGAAACCTCGAGGGCGACCCGTGCCGCTTCGAGGGCCGCCTGTCCGACTCCGTCGGCCTGGGCGACTCGCATGCCAGCGGCGGTGATCACGTCGCCCTCGGGCGTCACCGCCCGCGTCTCGGGAAAGCGTTCGACGATCTGCCAGCCAAGCTCCCATCCGGCGACCAGCACGACATCACCGAGCAGCAGATCGGCAATCGTCCGGTCGGCGCCTTCGCCAAGAAGGTCGACAAGAGCGTCGGCGCCGAAGGTCTCGGAGGCATCCCGGGCGGCAATCTCGACGGCGTGAGCTCCTTCCCCGGACTGCGGCGCGACGACCGATACGCCGCCGAGTCCCCGCTGCTTGAGGGTCCTCGCCACGGTGCGCACGACCCCAAGGTCCTGGCCGGCGTAGGCGTCGCTCCACGACCCGAGCGCCGCATCCACCGCAGCTGCGATGTCCTCCGGCACATCCAGCCGGGCCGCCAGCGCCCCGACCACCCCTTCGCCGCTCTCGACGAGCGAGCGTGCCTCGGGATCGCCAAGTCCGGCGAGTGCAGACTCGAGCGCCTCGATCCTGGCCTCGGCCGCGGCCAAGGCCAGCTGCACATCGGACCGCTCCTGATCATTGCGTTCAAAGGCCTGTCGGAAGGCTTCCCGCTCGGACCGCGCGTCCTCATAGGTGCGCTGGGCGGCGGACCCGAGGGCATCGGCGTCCTGGATCCACTGGTTCAGGTCGACCGCCTCTGCCGTCTCTTCGGCGAGGCGAGCCTGGACGACATCGCGCCTCGATGCCACCGAGCCCAATTCACGTTCGTCGCGCCTCGAGGCAGCCTCGAGCGCCCGTAGGTCGCCGCGTACGTTCGCCACCACTCCCTCGGCCGGGAGTTGCAGCTGCTCGCCGAGGGCGCGCTCCTCATCCTCGAGCGCATCGACCGCCACAGTCCGGTCCTCTTTCTCGGCCAGGGCCTTGGTCGAGGCGGCGCCCACTTCGATGAGCTCGTCGGCGAGCTCGCCGAACTCATTCTCCAGGTCCGCCCTTCGCGCTTCGGCTCCCTCCAACCGGCCTTGCAGTGATACCCGTCGTTCCCGGGCAACGAGGCTGTAACGGCGAAGCCGCTCAGTGACCGTCTCGAGCCTGGCGGCGGCTGCGGTGTCGCGCTCCAGCGCAGCGCCGGACTCGCCCGCCGAATCCCTGAGCTGTTTCAACTCCTCGATCGACGACTCCAGCGCCTTGGCCTCTCGTTCGAGAGAGGCGGAGCGCCCCTCATCTTCCGTGGTCGCCGCTTGTTCCCTGGCCGCCAGCGCTCGCAGCTCCTCGCCCCCAAGCCAGAGCCGCAGGGCCTTGGCCTCCGCCTTGACCGACCCGTGTCGCGCAGCAGCGTTGGCTTGCCGCTTGAGGGGACGAAGCGCACGGCGCTTCTCGGTGAGAATGTCGTTGAGCCGCTCGACATCCAGCTCGGTCGCATCGAGACGGCGAATGGCGCGATCGCGTCGCGCCCGGTGCTTGGTGATGCCGGCGGCTTCCTCGATAACGGCCCGATGCTCGTCCGGCCTTGCCGTGAGAATCTCACCGATCTCGCCCTGGGATACCAGGACGTGCTGGTGTCGTCCCACACCCCCGTCGGAGAGCAGCTCCTGGATGTCCAGCAGGCGGCACGCTGTTCGGTTGAGCTCATAGTCGGAGGTGCCGTCGCGGTGAAGGCGCCTCGTGATCGTGATCTCTGAGATGTCGACCGGGAGGAATCCGTCGCTGTTGTCGAAGGTGAGCGATACCTCGGCGCGAGACACGGCGGGTCGGGTCGCGGTCCCGGCGAACACGACATCTTCCATCTTCTCGGTGCGGAGGGAACGAGTGGCCTGGGTGCCCATGACCCAGGCCACGGCATCGAGGATGTTTGACTTCCCCGACCCGTTCGGCCCGACCACGATGTTCACCCCGGCATCGAATTCGAGCCGGGTCCGGTCGGCGAAGGACTTGAAGCCGACGAGTGTAAGCCTTTTGAGGAGCACGGTTTGGCGAGCTTACCAGTGGGAATTACAAGGGTGTGAGTACCGAGGAAGTCGAGAGTCTTGAGTCAAGAGTCAAGAGCAAAACCCGATTAGGACTCACGACTCTGGACTCACGACGTTGGACTCTCGTTCCGCCAGGCGATCCAGCGCCTGGCGGGCCGCCTCCTGCTCGGCCCGCTTCTTGGAGCTCCCGGCGCCGGTTGCCAATTCCTCGCCGGCCGAGGTCACCGTGGCGGTGAACTCCTTGGCGTGCTGGGGCCCGGCGTCGGTCACGACGTAGCGAACATCTCTCCCCGATGCGATCAATACCTCCTGGAGCCTTGTCTTGTAGTCGCGTTCGCCCGGGGCAACGGTCCGCTCGTCGATCGCCAAGGCCCAATGGCGATGCACAACTTCCTCGGCGGCCGCAAACCCCGCCTCCACAAAGATGACGCCGATCAACGCTTCGACCACGTCTGACAGGATCGAGTCCTTTTCCCTGCCGCCGGTGAGCTCCTCGCCCTTGCCCAGGCGCACCGCGTTCTGCACACCCCAGGTCCTGGCGATCTCAGCAAGCAGCGGCTCGGATACCACGGCGGCGCGAACCAGGGTCATCTCTCCCTCCCGCGCATCGGGCATCGCCTCGAACAGGTAGCGGGTCACCGCAAGCTGTAGCACCGCGTCCCCCAGGAACTCGAGGCGGTCGTAGTCGAGGTCACCCTTGTTCTCGGCAGTGAACGAAGGGTGGGCGAGGGCTTCGTCAAGGAGCGCGGTGTCGAGAAATCGGTAACCGATGGCTGCCTCCAACTCGCCGATCCGATCGGTCATTGGCCGGCGGCGTCGAGCCCGGATGCGATCCGATCGACGAGTCCGCGATCGACCCCCTCCACCGCCATCTTGATCGCGTTCTCCACCGCCCGATGCGAACTCGAGCCGTGGGCGATGACGACCACCCCCTCGGTGCCCACCAGGTGGGCGCCGCCGGTGTGCTCCGGGTCGATCTGCTGTCGCAGCTCCATGAATGCCGGCACCAGCTTGGCAAGCGGCTCCTGATACTCATCGGCCTGCATGCTCTCCAGCAGCAACCGGAAGATGGCCTTGGCCGCTCCCTCGCCGGTCTTGAGCAGGATGTTCCCGGTGAACCCGTCGGTGACGAACACGTCGGCCCGGTCCCGTCCGAGATCGGTTCCCTCGACGTTGCCGACGAAGTTGACCGCCTTTGTCTCATCGAGCAGCTCGAACGCCACCCGCTCGAGCGGGCGTCCCTTCCCGGGCTCCGCACCGATGTTGAGCAGACCGACTCGTGGCTTGTTGAGGTCGTTATACACCTCGGCCACCGCGCTGCCCATGATGGCGAACTCGAACAGATGCTCGGGACGTACGTCGATGTTGGCGCCAATGTCAATGACCACTTCGCTCGTCGGAAAGATCGAGGCGATGGCCGGGCGAGAAACCCCCGGCAGACGGCCGATGATGAACGCCGCGGCCGCAAGTGTCGCACCGGTCGATCCGGCGGAAACGAGCCCGGAAGCTTCGCCATCAGCAACCAGTCGTGCCGCAACCAGCACCGAGGCGTCGCGTTTGTCGCGCAGCGCCCGGGAAGCGTCCTGATCCATCCCGATCACTTCGGCAGCATGCACGACCGGAATCTCGCTATCGAAGCGGTCGAGCAGCGGCCGGATCAGGCCTTCGTTGCCGACCAGGATGACGTCGCTCCCGCTGCGGGAGGCATCGATCGAGCCCCGGATCACTTCAAGCGGGGCGTGGTCCCCACCCATCGCGTCCACGGCGATCGTGGTCATGGCTATTAGGAGGGTGGTCGGTGATCGGCCCACGCGGAGCGCAGCACAGCGACCGCTGGCGCCCGGGGTAACCGTTTACGGCGCCGCGTGGCACTCGTCATCAGGACCGCCCTCCTATGAGACTTCGTTCACGGTGCGGCCGTTGTAGGTGCCGCAGTTGTTGCATACGCGATGCGAGACGTGCTTGGCGCCGCATCGCTGGCACGTGGCCAGCTGCGGGCTCGACACCTTCCAGTGTGCCTTGCGGCGCCGGGTCCTGGACCGCGACATCTTTTTTTTCGGGACGGCCATGAGGGAATCCTGTTCTCGTCAATCTCCGGGAGGCAGCAGATCGCGTAGGACGGCGAAAGGCGAGCCATCACCCGGGAGGTCGGTATTCAAGTCCGTTTCTGGTGTAGTCACAACCACGGCACAGCCATCCGGGCATTCTGGGAGCAGGGGAAGCGATAGCAAGGCCTCGTCCCTGAGGAACGGCTCGAGGTCGATCTCGGCATCCTCGATCGGGTAGGCATCCTCCCCCGGGTCTTCTTCGAAGAGCGCGGCGACCTGGAGATCCATGTCCTCGGTGTAGAGGGTGAGGCACCGTCGGCACCGGTGTTCGACTTGGAAACGCAGGGTGCCACGACCGAGAACTCCGCTCGGCAGCGGTGACAGGGTCAGGTCCGCGCTGAGTGGAGGCTGCGACTGGATCGTGCTCAGCTCGAGGCCCCAGTCGACGGCAACGTCGATCTCCACATCGCGCGGCGGTGCTTCGCGATCGAGCAGATCGGAGACATTGATAATGAGAGAAGAAGTCATGAGTCGCGAGTCGCGAGCAGGAATCGCCCGAAGTCTATCGCCAGCCTGGCTTGTTGTGACTCGCGACTATCGGGTTCTCGACTCGCGACTCGCGACTCACTGGCTAATCGGTGGCTCCGGTGCCGGAGGCAGCGCCTGATGCAGCTCCGCCCGGGCCTCGCGCACATAGCGAAGCAACTCGCCGAGTACGGTCTCGGCCTCCGCCAGATGGCGCTCCGCAAAGTCCTCCGACTCGAGCCGTATCCGGCGAGCCTCGCCCTCGGCGTTTCGCACCAGGGTGTTGGCCTCCTCCACGGCCTCCTGGACAATGTACGACTCCGAAACCAACTCCTCGGAGCGCTGCTTGGCCTGGTCGATCACACCCCTGGCGGTCTCGTTGGTCTTGGCGATGTAGGCCTCGCGCTCGCGAACCATCCAGCGCGCAGCCCGCAGCTCCTCGGGCAGCTCCTTTTGGATCCGAGCGAGGGCGTCGAGCGTGTCCTCCTGACTGACCATCACGCTGTTGGAAAGCGGCACCTGTCTCGCGCCTTCGACCTCGATCATCAGCTGCTCGAGCATGTCGAGCACCTTGCCGGGCAGCGGCGGCGGTGCCTGGTCGTGCTGGGGTTCCTCGACCGTCATGCGAAACGCTCCTTGAGGGCGGCGGCAACGATCTCGGGGACCAGTCCGTCGATCGCACCCCCGTATTGGGAGATCTCCTTGACCAGCGAAGAAGACAGATAGCCGTAGTCCGGGCTGGTTGCGACGAAGAAAGTGTCGATGCCGGAGAGTTGCCGGTTCATCTGGGACATCTGCAATTCGTAATCGAAGTCGGTGACGGCGCGCAGGCCTTTCACAATGACATCAGCGCCGACTTCTGCGGCGTAGTTGACGAGCAGCCCGTCGAAGGCTCCAACCGTGACGTTGTCCCAACGGGCTGTGACCTCGGTCAGCATCGCGTCGCGCTCGGCCTCGGTGAACAGCGGTCGCTTGGACGGGTTCCTGATAATGGCCACGATGATCTGATCGAAGAGTCCGGCGCAGCGTTCGATGACGTCCAAGTGCCCATTGGTCGGCGGATCGAAGCTTCCCGGGATCAACGCTGTGGTCACGAACCCTCCTTTGCAAACACCCACAACTCGGTATCACCGTACCGTCGCTTGTCGGTGAGACGTAGGTTATCCGACTTGGGGCGGGCGCCCCCCGATCGCCGATGGACGATGGCGGTGGCGCCCTGGTTGAGGCGGTTTTCGACCATAAAGAGCACCTCCTCGACGGCTAAATCCTCGAGGGCGTACGGAGGGTCGACGAACACCAGGTCGAAGCCTGCGTCGGAGCGAACCAGGTAGTCGACGACGGTCTCGGTCTCCACCCGTCCCCCGAGCCCCACCGCACCGATGTTCCGCTCCAGCACCTTCACGGCCCGGCGATCGCGCTCGACGAAGACCACCTCCGCAGCGCCGCGGCTCAGCGCCTCGAGCCCGAACGAGCCGGAGCCGGCGAAGAGGTCGAGCACGGTTGCGCCATCGACGGTCTCACCGAGAATCGAGAACAAGGCCTCTCTGACGCGACCGGTGAGCGGCCTGGTGCCTTCGTCGGGCGCGTCGAGCCTGCGGCCTTTTGCCTCACCGCCGATGATCCGCATCAGGACCGCTCCAGCCACTCGGCGTCGTCGCCGAGGAGCAGCTTCACCTCCTCGGCGAGCTCGGGATGCCCTTCGAGGTAGGGGTCATCCTGCACCATGGAAAATGCCTCCCGGCGCGCGGTAAGCAGGCTCTCGTAGTCGCGCAGGATGTCGGCCAGCTTCAGATCGGTCATCCCCGACTGCCGCGCCCCGAAAACTGTGCCCTGACCGCGGATCCGTAAATCCTCCTCGGCGAGTCGGAACCCATCGTTCGTGGAGAGCATGGCGGCAATACGCTGCTCCCCATCCGCCGTGGTCGGGTCGGCCACCAGGACGCAGTACGCGGGATAGGCGCCTCCCTTCCGCGGACGGCCGACGCGGCCACGCAACTGGTGGAGCTGGCTCAAACCGAAGCGATCCGCATCCTCGACCACCATCACGGTGGCGTTTGGCACGTCGATCCCGACCTCGATGACGGTGGTGGCTACCAGGACGTCGACCTCTTCGGCGCGGAACCGACGCATCACGTCGTCTTTCTCCCCCGGGCGCATCTGGCCATGGAGCAAACCGAGGCGCAGCTCCGGGTACACCCGGCGAAGCCGCTCATACTCCGCCGTCGCCGACTTCGCCGCCAGCTTGTCGGAGTCCTCGACGAGTGGGCAGACGATGAAGGCCTGATGGCCGGCGGCAACCTCGGACCTGACCAGGTCTTCGACGAAGGAGTCGGTGGGCCCCGCGTGCCGCGTCCGCACCTCTTTGTAACCAGCGGGCATCTCATCGAGTACGGATACATCGAGGTCGCCGTAGAGGGTGATGGCCAGGGTTCGGGGAATCGGGGTAGCCGTCATGATGAGCAGATCCGGGTCGTAATCATCCGCCTTCTCGCGTAGCTGCACCCGCTGGTGCACACCGAAGCGGTGTTGCTCATCGACGACGGCGACCGCAAGGCGGGCGAAGCGGACCCCCTCCTGGATCAGGGCATGGGTGCCGACCACGATGTCGATGTTCCCCGATGCGATCAGGTCAAGGAGGTCGGACCGGGGAAGGTCGGGGGCGAAGTTGCTGATTGCCCGGTTCGAAGTCAACAGGGCCACGCGAACCTCAGGATCATCTCCCCGTTCAAAGAGGTTGGCCGTGCCCGCAGCGCCTTCCAAGCCGGCGGGCGCCAAACCGGCCTCTTCGATCGAGGTGATCGTCGACAGGTAGTGCTGATCGGCAAGCACCTCGGTGGGCGCCATGATTGCGCCCTGTCGGTCGGCTTCGGCTGCGTCAAACAATCCGACGAGGGCAACCACGGTCTTGCCGGACCCGACCTCGCCCTGCAATAAGCGGTGCATCGGGTGCTCCGAGGCCAGGTCGGCACGAATTTCTTCAATGGCCCTCGACTGAGCGGCGGTCAGGTCGAATTCGAGCGAATTGAGGAAGGTGGCGGTCAGGTTCCCCTCAACATCGAGGGCCACACCACGCGACGCGTCGATCTGCGCCCGCTTGCGCAGGGCGAGGGCGACTTGCAGGCGGAGCAATTCATCAAAGATCAGGCGCTCTCTGGCGCGTTCGGCGTCGGCTCGCGCGGCGGGGAAATGCACGTCACGGATTGCCTGGTCGCGTCCCACCATTCCCAGCCGCGCAATGATGTCGTCTGGCAAGACGTCGCTGATCGGGGCGGATCGTCGCAGCGCATTGTCGATCGCCTGTCGCATCTTGAAGGCACTGAACTTTCCGACGGCCGGGTGCACCGGGACGATCCGCCCGGTGACCAGCGAGCCGTCATCATCGTCGAACCGGTCCAGGTCCGGAGACTTCATTTGCAGCTTGCCGCGGAACAATTCGACTTTCCCCGAAAGCGCAACCTGCCCACCTTCGCGGAGCTTGATATACGGGTTGAACCAAACCGCATGGAGCACATTGGAGCCATCCGAGATGTCGGCCTCCACCATGGTCCGGCCGCGGGAGATCCGCCGGGTCTTCGTCTTCTGAACGGTTCCGGCGACGGTGACCTCCTCCCCGATCGGAACATTCGACAGGTCGAACATCTGTGACCGGTCGAGGTAGCGCCGCGGGACGTGGAGCAGGAGGTCGGCAACCGATTCGATTCCGGCCTCGCTGAGCTGCTTCGCCGACTTCGGCCCGATTCCTTTGACCAGATCCGTGGGCAGCGTGGCGAGATAGGCGAGCGAGCGTCCTGCTTGCTCACTCGCGGCGTTGCTCATGGGTGCCATGATGCCAGCTGAGAGTGACGCTGCCCCTCAAGTTCGCACCCCTCACTGCTACTCTCCCGGTCGCTGCGCCCCTGCTCGCGACTGGTGGCAGGGCGGACGGAGGATTTTCCATGTCATATCGATGCGAAGTGTGCGGCAAGGAGCCGTGGGTAGGCAAGCAGGTCAGCTTCTCGCACAAGCGGTCCAGCCGTCGCTGGCTGCCAAACATCCAGCGGGTGCGGGTGAAGCACGGCAGCAACTCACGGCGGATGCGTGTGTGCACATCGTGTATCAAGGCCGGAAAGATCGAGAAGGTCTGATCCGATGCAGGGCGTCGTCAAGGTGTACGACCCCGCAACCGGAGTCGGTGTGATCTTGATCCAGGACCGCTCTGAGGTGCTGCTGCGGCCGGGATCGCTCGAAGGATCGATGTTCCGCTTCCTCCGCCAGGGCCAGCGGATCATCTTCGAAGTCGACGAGGAAAATGGCGATCGCTTCGCCCGCGATCTCCGATTCGGCTCCGACGGCTACTGACGCTCCGAACCCCGCGCCGATTCGTTCGGTACACTCACTGCAACGACGAGGAGGAGCATTGGTTAAGGCGTATGTCCTGATCCAGACCGACAGCGGCAAGGCTGCCGACGTCGCCAACACCATCCGCGGTATCGCCGGCGTGATTTCCACCGAGGCCGTGACCGGGCCCTACGACGTGATCGTCTTTTCCGAGGCAGAGGATGTTGACGCGCTCGGACAGCTCGTCGTCACCGCGATTCAGCCGGTTGACGGCATCGTCCGTACCCTCACTTGCCCGGTCATCAACCTATAACGGGTCCGGAGTGACGAAGCGGGCCCTTGGTTCGTTGATCGGGGCGCTGCTCGGCGCCACGCTTGGCTATACCGTCCACCAGGTCATCACCGCGGAGGACACCGGCGAGGCAGACCTCACCGTCGCTGCGCCGCTGACCGTCGTCCTCCTTGGCTTCGGCGTGGGCATATTGAGCGGGCGCCGCGCTCCGGTCGTGTCGTTTCTCGTCGGGGCGATTGCCGGCGCTGCACTGGGAACCCGGCTCGACGAGCTCTTCCCGCGTGGCAGTTCCTAAGCAACCCCGAGTGGTACGGGCCGCGGCGCGCTCGACCGTTGTGGTGACTCGGTTACTCCCGACCGTCCGTCGTCAGTCCCGGAGCCCGAGCTCGACCAACTGGTTGCAGAGCTCGGCGTAGGTCATTCCTGAAGCCATCCACATTTTCGGATAGCCGGAGATCGGGGTGAACCCGGGCATCGTGTTGACCTCGTTGATGAGGAATCCCCGACCGGCCTCCTCGAAGAGGAAGTCCACCCGCGCCAGTCCCCGGCACTCGAGCGTCGAGAACGCCCGCTTCGCCAGCGCCTGCACTTCGGCTGTTCGGGGTTGGGAGAGGGGGGCGGGGACCTCGAAGCGACTGCTCTCGTCGTGGTACTTCGCCTCGTAGTCGTACCACTCGTTTCCGGGATGCACCTCGCCGGGAATCGCCGCTCCCGCGCCCTCCAGGATGGCAACCTCGATCTCGCGGCCATCGATGAACTCATCGACGATCGCCTTTTCCCCGTAGCGGAAGGCCTCGTCGAGGGCGTCCTTCACCTCCGCAGCAGTCGTTGCCTTGGACACACCAACCGACGAGCCCAGCGCCGCGGGCTTGACAAAGACGGTCCTGCCGAGCGAGGTGGTGATGGCATCGACGGTGCCGGTCGGGTCGTCGGTGTAGTCGCCCGAACGAACCAACTCCCAGCGAGGCGTCGGCAATCCGGCGCGCTGCATCAGCTGCCTGGCAACGTCCTTGTCCATCGCGATCGCCGAGCTCAGCACACCGCAGCCGACATACGGCTTACCGACGATGTCGAACATCCCCTGAACGGTCCCGTCCTCGCCAAACGGTCCGTGGAGTACGGGGAACACCACATCGAATTCGACCTCGTCGGAGGAGACGATCAGCGCTCCCTCGGGTACGCGCATCCAGACCGGCCGGCCCTTGGCCTGAAACGGCCGCGAGGAAGGATCGACGACAAACCAGGCACCGTCGCGGTCGATCCCGACCGGGATCACCTGGTGATCGGCAGCGACCAACGCGTCGTAGATGGCGACCGCCGATACGCACGACACCTCGTGCTCGGCGGATCGGCCTCCGAAAAGCAGCAGCACCCGGCTCATCCGGAGGAGAGTAGCGAAGTAGCCAAGTAGCTAGGAGTAGCGAATTAGCGAAGTAGCGAAGGGAGGAAGTAGCCGAGTAACCGAGGGAGGCACTGAATCACTGACTACCGAGCGCTACTCAGCTACTCAAGCGAGGCGCAAGCCGAGCGCTACGACTCCTTGTGTTTGGGCATTGCCACGGCGTGGAAACCGCCGTCGACGTGGATCACTTCACCGGTGGTCGCCGGCGTCCAATCGGACATCAGCACGCACACCATTTGGGCGATGGGCTCGGGGTCCTCGATGTCCCACGGGAGAGGCGCACGCTCACCCCAGACGGCGATGAACTCTTCGATGCCAGGAATCGAGCGGGCGGCAACCGTCTTGATCGGACCCGCCGCCACGGCATTGACCCGGATCTGTTCCGCCCCGAGATACCGCGCCAGGTATCGGGTCACCGACTGGAGGGCGGCTTTGGAGACGCCCATCCAGTCATAACCGGGCCATGCCCAGCTGTTGTCGAAGTCGAGCGCCACCAGGGAGCCGCCGCCGGCCTTCTGCATCAGCGGCCGCAGGCCCGCAGCGAGCGTCTTGTACGAGAATGCCGAGGTCAGAAACGCCGTGCTCGCCGACTCCGCCGGGGTGGACATGAACGAACCCCCGAGCGCGTCATCGGGTGCATACGCAATGGCGTGAAGTGCGCCGTCGATGGCCCCCCAACGCTGTTCGAGGTCGGCAACGACCGCTTCCATGTGTGCAGGGTCCGTGATGTCGAGCTCGAGAACCGGCGGCTCGTCGGGGAGCCGCTTGGCGGACCGCTCGGTGAGCCGCATGGCTCTGCCAAAACCGGTCAACACGACGGCCGCCCCCTGTTCTTGGGCGAGTCTGGCGACATGCCAGGCAATTGAGGCATCGGTCAGCACCCCGGTCACCAGGATTCGTTTGCCCTTCAGCAACTCCATGCTTTCCCTCGCTGTCTGGTGACCATGCTAGAGGTCACAAGCTCATCCACGCTCTGATGCCGAGGCCCATGACGAAAAGCAGCAGGATCCCGTATGCCAGAGCCGGCCGTTTCGCCAGCTGTGCTCGATAAACGTACGCAATGGCGAAGGTGATGGCGATCACCACACCGTAAAACACGTGGAATGTCGCCGGCCGGTCGCCGGAGAGATACAGCAGGACGCCCGCAAGCACCTGGACGAGCATGACGCCGATGGCAACGGCGGTGGCAACGCCAAACGCCCGGCCCGGCGGACGGCGCAGAATGGCCAGGCCGACACCCCACAGGCCTACAACGCCGGCGGTCACTACCGCCACGAAGAACCAATTCTCATGGAACCACAACACTGCGTCCATGTCGGCGGATGCTACCGAGCCTTGGAAACGGGCGCGACCGCGGCCCCCGTGATGGCAATCAGGTCGTCGACGTCGAGATGAATCGCGACGCCTTCGGTGCCAGACCCGATCGAAACCTCGCCCGTGCCCTCGATCGTGGCCTCGATCACCAGCGGCCAATCCCCCGCAGCACCAAGGGGCGTGATGGTGCCCCGGTGGTAGCCGGTGGCTGCATAGGCCTCGTCGGCGTCAGCCAGGGAGAGTCTGCGCTCGCCGAGGAGGTTCCTGAGCGCCTTCCATTCGATCAACTGATCGCCGGGAACCATGACGAGCACGTATCGCCCCTGCCCGACGCGTACCACCATGGTCTTGAGAATGCGCTCGACGGCGACACCGCGCCGCTCGGCCGCAGTCTCGATGTCGCGACCTGGCTCGTACTCAACGAGGCGGTAGTCGACGCCATCAATCTCGGGAATGTCCACGGCCGCGAGACTAGGGACGGGAAGTCAACTGACCGCGATCGGGCCCTCCACACCTTCCACCACCCAGCCGCCGTCCGACTCGGCGACTCGATAGGTGAACCAGGTGCCGCACAAGCCACCACACCACATCGACATGGGCACGAGTGCGCCGTCGTCGTCGAAGGTAATGGATCCGACACCCAGGATCGCCGAACCCTCGACGACCGGCATCAAGTCGGCGGTTCTCCATTCCTCCGGATCATCGATCCAGCGCACCGCCGCCAACGGGGCCAACGCGGCCTCGATTGCGCTCCGTTCTTCATCACTGAGCGGACGCGTCTCCCCGCCTTGCCCGCCGAGTCCGGCGCCCGGGTCGAGGCTGGATTGGACGAGTAGCTCCGCAAACGGATTCCCGGCTCCGCCGAACGTGTTGTCCTCGGTGACCAGCTGGCGCAGCGCCACCGCATAGATCGCAGCGCGGTCTCCGGAAGCGTCGATGGCTGGTTCGGTCGTCGGTGTGCCGCCCGTGCATGCTGCCAGAAAAATGCTTGTAGCAACGACAATCACGACCGGCTTCATGCTTCTTGGACGTCAACGACGCGATGTTTGGTTCCGCCCTGGTCACGGGCGACTGGCGCCTCGAGACTCATATCTCGTCGAGCAGCTGCCGGCGCTTCGCCTCGTACTCGGTGTCGGAAATCACTCCATCATCGTGGAGCTGCTTGAGGCGCTGCATCTTGTCGATGGCGTCATCGGACTCGGGTGCGGGCGCCGAGCCGCCCTGGAGCGCCAGCGAGCGCTTCTCCCGGACGTTGTACAGCACCGCGGCGAAGTTGTCTGGCCGCGGGATGTTGGCGAACCGGCTCTGACCGGACGTGCCGGCCGATTCGACGAGCAGATCGCCTGCGCCCAACAAGCGCTCCCAGAAACTCTGGTGGAAGTTGACGTTGGTAATGCGCTCCAATGGGATCTCGATGCCGGATTGGGCGATGAGGCCCGTTCTTGTCATGAGCCGCTCGGTGGTGAGCACGTACCGGGTGACCCACCAATCGACGACGGGCCGAACCACGAACCACCCGAACGCCGCAATCACGACAAGGGAGAGGATCAGGTCGGCTGTGGCGCCCCCGGGGATCCATTGCAGGATCACGAACAAGGCGATCAGCACACCGAGGAACCAGGCAAACGGGATGGCGAGCAGTTTCCAGTGCTGGCGGAACGACATGATGACCGCTTCGTCGTCGGTGAGCGCGTTCTCGGGCCATGGCATGGGCAGGAGCTTAAGGGTGAATCGCTGAACCCGAATTGCTTCTCGTTCCATTCGGGCGGCAAACGCGAGAAACCCCGAGGAAGCCGAAGCCCCCTCGGGGTGTTCTCGATGCGAGTACCCTTGCGACTACTCGCCCACCTACCGGCCGAAACCGGAGGCAGTGTCTTTCCTGTCGACTCCGACCCGCAGGCCGGTCACGGTTGTGCCTCTCAGCACCGGTGCGGTCCCCTTCCGAGGTGCACCCAGGTCCAACTTTCTCGGAGCCTTTCGGCTGCCGTGTCGACCCCGAGGGGCCGGTTGTCGCCGGTGCGGTCTCCCGCTTCCTCCGACAGTTGGGAAGCTATCCGATGCCGCGCGCAATTGCCAACCAAATAGCTAGTTCGTTTTCGCGGGCGAGCGGTAACTTTCGCGTGTCCTCGAGAGCCCTTGCCGTACAGGCGTTTCGATTTCGCGGACCGAAAAGAGACGGTTCGCCAAAGCCGAAGTCCCCGCCATGGTGAACGGTCGCGCGGGGTTGCGACGCCTGCCTCGGAGGGGCTGCTTCCTTGCCTCCCCCTCAGGGGGA
>Ga0255056_10000184_pt1 | contig 16898 bp, 17 predicted proteins | sample Cases_109_1_MG_FD_183639 | JGI IMG/M metagenome (GOLD analysis project Ga0255056, IMG submission 183639) | Seawater microbial communities from Amundsen Gulf, Northwest Territories, Canada - Cases_109_1 | ecosystem: Environmental > Aquatic > Marine > Gulf | place: Canada: Northwest Territories... | reverse complement strand
TGTAACAGCACCAAAGTTACACCTTGTTACACTTGTTACACTTGTTACAGTTTAAGTGTAACTACTGTAACTCATGTAACTAGTGTTACTACTGTAACCAATGTAACTACTATTTATAGTATTCACTATGTAAGCAAATACTTTGATTACTAAACCAACTACAACTATTTGTAGTTATCCAGCGCATGATATTGCTTTGTATTCTTATTTCTCCCCACCTGTCCATCATCTAACATGCGGTACAATGTTTGGCGTATGGTTGGGTAATCTTTCTTCAATGTTCTTGCTATATCTGCTGGTTTCATTGGGCCTTCATTGATTAGCAAATCTATAATTTCTCGTCTTTGTTGTCTATCGACTGTATGAAATTGTCGGAGTATATGGCGATACCATCAAAGAAATCATTGCTGAAAAATTTGGCGATGGAATTATGAGTGCAATCGATTTTTCAATGGATATCGATAAAGAAGAAAACCCTAAAGGCGATCGTGTTGTTATTACATTAAATGGTAAATTTTTAAAATATACATCGTGGTGATTATGAATCTGGAATGAATTATTATAAGTGTCCGCTTTGGGTTATTAGCAGTCATATTTATTTAACTTAAACAAATCATCCATAATTTAACTCTTATTTGTATATCCTTGTATTCACATTTTAGGTCGAGTGCACCAGACCCGATATAAATTCTTCATCAGATAAATTAGAAAGTGGATGTATAAACGCACTCCAAAAAGCCCCATTCACAACGTTGTAACGTGTATACAAAGCAGAATCGAAATTGGCCTGCATTAAACGCAGTAACTCTCCTTCTTCGATATTTTTAACTTTAACAATAGACTCGATTACCCTTATACGTTCGGCTTTTCATCGGTGATAATTTGCGCACTAATGATGTCCTGAGTAACCACCTAAGAACCTAACTCCCCTTGCACTTTAGGTCGGCGCCCTATAAAAGAGCATGCATACGCACATTATTCATTGGCGTGTCTTTTTATCGATTCAGTCATCATATCATCTTCACTATTTAACTTTTTTTTGAATTTTCAGGTGAAACTTCAGTATCCGCACTCCCAAAAGACAGATAATACAAAGAACCACATAGTAAAAAATAATGTAATACACCTTTTATAAATCCATCTTTATTTAAGCCTTATTCTTTAACTCAGCCAATCGTTGTATTCCAATTTTTAAGTTTTCTATATTTGTAGTGTAGGCAAAACGTACGTGTTGTTTTGCGCCCACAACACCAAAATCAATACCGGGAGCAAAAGCGACATGTTTTTCTTGCAAAATTTTACAAGCAAATTCATAACTGTCTTCACAAAACATAGAGCAATCAGCATAAATATAGAAAGCACCCTGTGGTTTAACACACATCTTGAACCCTAAGTCTGCTAAAGCTCCATATAAGTAATCACGCCGAGCTTTAAATACATCACGCCTATCTATGAGAACCCTCCGGGTTTCATCATTAAATGCTACGAGTGCAGCATACTGCCCAGGCGTGGGTGCCGCCAAATACGTATGTTGTGCAAGTTTGTTCAATGCATCTAAATAAGGTTTAGGTGAAACAATCCAACCCACTCGCCAACCCGTCATACCGTAAAATTTCGAGAAACTATTTATAACAAAGGTATTTTCATTCAAACCCACAGCTGTTTTGGGTGCTCTGTCATACACTAAACCGTGATAAATCTCATCCACCAACAAAAACACGTTTTTTGATTCACAAAAGTCTGCAATTTTTTGTAATTGTGCATCTTCAAGAATTGTTCCAGTAGGATTTGAAGGACTCGCTAATAACACTGCATTAATAGAATTATCCCAATTCTCCTCGAGTTGTTCGGCAGTCAGCTGCCAAAATGAATCTTCATTCACAACAATATGCAAAACTCTACCGCCTAACAAACGCACTAGATTATGTGTACTAGGATAAGCGGGGTCTGGAATAGCTACGGTATCTCCATCAGAAACCATCAGATTTAATACCAGCTGTAGCGCAGTAGCTGACCCTGGAGTAATCACAATCTGTTCCGGATCAACCGAAACGCGATGTTCTTTGAGATAGAAACTTGCTATCGCTTCACGTAACGCTGGCAAACCCAGTGTGGGCGTGTAGTGAGTAATGCCGGATCTTAATGCTGCTATTCCTGCATCAATAATCGGCTGCGGAGTTGAAAAATCCGGCTCGCCCATTTCCATATGTATTACTTGATGGCCTTGCGCATCCAGCTGTTTCGCTTCGGCCATTAAGCTCATCACATGAAATGCGTTTATACCCTGCAAACGCTTAGATATCTTAACTTTAGCCATGCCGAAATCCTAACAAGGTTATGTGATCAGCGGTATATAACATTGAATCTTTTGTACCATCTAACCCTTTAGCCTATCTAATTCGTTTATATAGATGAATGAAGTAGGATTGCCTTGCCCCTTTTGTGTTGAGAATGAGGCATCGTTAGGCTGCCAGACATGGAGCAAGCGGATAATACCTCGGGTGAAGAAAGAAGTCAGCGACGAAACCTTAATGCTGCAGTATCAGCATGGCGAGCAATCAGCCTTTGAAACTTTGTATCGAAGGTATAAGGATGTGCTTTATCGATACTTTCTTAAACATTGTAATGACCACCAACAGTCAGAAGAACTATACCAGGAAGTGTGGATTAAATTGATCAACAGTGCTGCACATTATACATCCAAGGGAAAATTTAAGGCCTATCTATTTACTATTGCACACAATACCTTGGTAGATTTTTATCGCAAAGCAAAACCTTCTCAAACGATTGAATTTGAAGATGCAGAAATGAAAGAAGATATTACAAATAGCTCTACACCTTTAGCTTTGCCTGAAGACGAATTCACCTTAAAACAAATAACCAAACTGTTTATGAAAGCCTTGGAAGAATTGCCAGTCGAGCAAAAAGAAGCTGCAATATTACACTTTGAACAAAAAATGAGTGTGCAGGAAATTGCTGAAGTTACCAAAGTTAAAACCGAAACAGCTAAAAGCCGATTACGTTATGCCAAAAAAAAACTCAAAGCAGCAATAACAAATTAAAGATGACTATCACCCCACAAGATGACCAAGTGCTTGCACAGCTTTATAAAGAAGGTGCCAAAAATACACCTCCGGCTAAGTTAAATTACGAAATTATTAGTTATGCTGCTAATGCGAATCAAAACATACCTAATCATGAACAAGTATGTAGCCATTTTGGTGGTGCCTGGAAAGTCCCATTATCTATGGCTGCCAGTATTGTGGTTGTATTTTCGTTACTTGTGCAGTTGGATCAAAGTTCGCAACAATTAGAATTGCCTCCTATTCCCGATATCTCAATTCTAATTGAGCAAAAACCAAGACAACCACAAGATAATGTACTAAAAAGCCAACCTGCAACTGAAGATATTAATGAAGCTGAAAAATCACTTGCAAACAATATTTCTTCTTTCAAAAATGACGCGAAAGAATCTGATAAAAATTCACAAGGAACTGGTGCACTAATCATAGACAACCAAATGCAAACAGAACCGCAAACTGCAACGCATTCAATTCAAACTAAGCGCAGCGCAAACAAAAATGCCGAACAAAAAATAGAGGCCTCACGTGATCGGTCTGTTCTTAAAAAGTCAATTCCGTCTGATGAGTTTAGATCTCAAAACAATGAACCTACAAAATCACATTCCACCTCATCACCGAACATACCTAAATCTAAAACCAATGAGAGATTTTCTACTAAGACTGATAAATCTCAAGCTGTTGGAAAACAGATACACGAACCTTCCAAAGATGTTTTAAGTAATAGCGCAAAGACCGCACCAAGTGACGATATGCAACCAAGATCTATGAGCGAAAAGCCTGTGACACAAGAGCGCGAAGATACATTCACCGCATCAGATATGGCTGCTGATACTGAAATAGAAAGTGATGAGGCGCAAACACAAAGTAAGACTGAAAATGAACAAAGATTTGCTCCAATACCTGTTGAAGATTGGCTATTAATGATTGAACTCCTGATAGCACGCAAAGACTATGCTGAAGCAGCCCGTCAACTAGTAAAATTTAAGCAAGCACATCCAAAAATAAATGTCGATGATTTGGATGCTAAAATCCCTTAATTACGTCAATTTAGATGTAACTATAGTTTATAAAGTTTGTCTTATTATTCCATAAAAATAATAACTCATTGATTTTATTAATTTAATATTCTAGATAAGCCCGCTAATGACCTCGTAAAATAGTACGAAATGCATTTTATTACGATGCTGATAATAAGATAGTGAATAAAAGTAGTCTGTAGAATAAAGTAACTTACTCCTGAAACAAATATCTGTCACCATACATAGCTTGAAGAAAAAAAACAAAATACTCCTACTACTAGCAGCAATGAGCCTACTCATATGCCTTGTTATAACTTTATTTTACTCAGTCAAAACTGGCCTACTACCCTTTCAAATGGGATTGTTGTTGTTACTTAGCCTATTAGGCATGTACATCGGGTTTGGAATTTTAATCGGTGCATATCGTTTAGTGAATAAGCTCGATTAACTCACTCAATTCTAATTGTTTAATCTCGAAAACTCAGTTTAAGCGCTAATTCAGTGAGAAGTTGTGCTACCAACAAGTTGTACAGCTGCCGTTAAATTCATTGAAATAGGTAGAACTTCATACAATTTAATTACCCGTTTGTCGGGTCTAGAGGCAGGATCAGGTTTTTTTGTAAGAATATTGTTACAGCATACAAGGAACACATGATGGCATCGAACAAGTTAAATACAATTATTAGAAAAATTATTCCTTTAAAAGACATACCCACAGACACACAGAGTTTGCTTGACAACAAGACGGATATTAAAACCGTTGTGGACTGTTGCAGAGACGAAATACAAAAATCAGTAGACACGGGAATAATGCCTGCACCAAAATATTTTGAGCAGGTAGCTGTTTTATCTAGAAAAGAAAAAAACTATCAAAACGAAATAGCCATATGCGATATGTATATAAAGCTTGTTAAAAAATATGCATCTGAGAACAATATGTCCAGACAAGAATTCACTGACACAGTACTGCCTGAATGCGCCCCGCTCTATAAACGCATGCATAATGCAAAATTTATAATATCTAAAACACAATCTGAATAATTTCCCATAGACACTGCCTTTCTGTGTAGACCCTAAGCCCACGCGACTGCCATTTGGCAGGATGAAGCAAATGTGATCAGAGAAATGGCAGATCTTGGTAGCACGTAGTAATCATTTTATCTATCGTTTTTTTACTTTCTTAAGTAAACGTTTACGACTGTTTTCTTGGCGAGGAGTGAGCTTATTACGTTTACCCGCATAGGGATTATCAGGTTGTTTAAATACAAGTTGAATAGGTGTTCCAACTAGTTTTAAGGATTTACGAAAATAATTTTCTAGGTAACGCTTATATGTTGTTGGAATTCTGCCAATTTGATTTCCATGTATTGCAAAAGTAGGTGGGCAACTACTAACTTGCGCCACGTATTTGAGTTTAATTCTGCGCCCTCTTACTAATGGCGGTTGAAAACTGTCTAATGCTGCTTCTAACATTCTATTTAGATCTGCAGTTCCCACATTTACATTTGCTGACTTGTAGGCGCGTGCTGCAGCACGCATTAATTTTGTAATGCCTTCTTTATGTTTGGCGGATATAAATTGTCTTTCTGCAAATACTAGGAAACGAAGTTTTAGGTCAAAACCTTTTTGCATTTCTTTGCGATCTTCAAGAGAGCTTATATCGGTTTTATTAATCGCAATCACTACCGCACGACCACTTTCTAACACCATGCCTGCCAAATGTGCGTCTTGCACTGCAAATTCTTTGGTTCCATCAAGTATTAAAATCACCACATGCGCATCTTCAATAGCTTGTATGGTTTTAACCACGCTAAATTTTTCTACCATATCACTCACTTTGCTACGGCGGCGCACACCTGCAGTATCAATTAGTTCAAACTTGGTACCAAATTTCTCTATATAAGCTGAGATGCTGTCTCGAGTTGTGCCAGGAATATTAGAAGTCACAAATCGCTCTTCACCTATTAATGCATTTGCTAAGGTTGATTTGCCTACATTAGGCCTACCCACGAGCGCTACTTTAATCACATTTGATGGGCCATCTTCTTCTGGCTCATCATTAACATGAGGAAATTCTTCATCTATATCTGCGAATAAAGCACGAACACCTTTACCTGATCTAGCGGAAGTTTCATATATGCGCTCCGCACCAAGTGAATAAAAATCACTGGATAGCATATTAGCAACACCAGAATCAGCTTTATTTACTAAGACAAATACTTTTTTATTAGTAGATCTGAGCTTTTTGAAAACCTCTTGATCTTGAGGAATAAGACCATCTGTACCATCGACTAGAAAACAAACCAAATCTGCTTCTTCAATTGCATGCCAAGCTTGAGTGCTAATAGCATGATTCAAATTATCTTGAACTTGCGACTCATCCGGTGGCGCAATACCACCGGTATCAATCACAATGAAATGATTATCGAAGCGTTTGGTTAATCCATAAATGCGGTCACGCGTTAGACCAGGCTGGTCTGCTACTAATGCATTATTAGATTTCGTTAGGTAGTTAAATAACGTTGATTTACCAACATTAGGACGACCAACCAGCGCAATGACAGGCTTCATATCTATACACTCGTTGGTAACTAAATATTTGAATAAAATAAATTAGAAATTACTTTCTATATTGTAATACTGAAAGAGAACCATTGTTTGCCAGCACATAGGCACGGTCATCTATTATAATAGGTGCAATTTCAATTTTATCTCCTGCTACATTATTGCGGCCGATTATTTTACCTTCTCCTTTAGATAACCAATGCAAATAACCTTTATAGTCACCCACAACAATATAATTACCCATTATTTGTGGCGCGGTAAGCTCTCTATACAAAAGTTTGTCTTGTCGCCACAATGTCGCACCAGAAGAAATTTCTAACCCCCAAATACTATCGTCGGCATCGGTGACGTATACACGGTCATGGTCTACACTTAAGCCCACATAAGATGAAAGATTTTTCGCCCACAGGGTTTTACCGGTATCTAAATCAATTGCAACTACGCGACCATTAAAACTTGCTGCGAACACAATACCATCTAAATAAGCAAGTTCGCCATCCACATCAGACATGCGCTCTAATTCAGATTTACCTTTAGGTGTCGAAACCGATACTTCCCATACGGGCTCACCGTCGCGCAAATTAATGGCCATTAATTTTCCATCATCAAACCCTACCAGAACTAAATCACCCACAACTTTAGGTTGACTTGCACCACGCAAAGTTAATGGTGGCGCTCCTTTACCAGCACTCCAACCAATTTCACCAGTATTTGAATCTATCGCATGTACTTTACTATCATTAGTACGTGTAACTATGACGCCATACTTAACTTCAGAAATTGACATCACTTCACTAGGCACTTTTACACGCCAACGTTCCATACCATCACCTGCATCTAATGCAATGACTTCACCATTTTCAGTTCCAATGACGACAATACCTTCGCCACCATTCACCCCGCCAGAAATTTTTTCTTTAAGATTCACCGACCACAAACGATTGCCATCTTCCCGTTGCCACGCCTCTACACGACCTTTCGCATTGCTTACGTACACGCGGTCTTCGGCTATATAAGGACGGATTGTATTGTAAGACTCTTCTAGGTCACCAATTGAATTACGCCATACTTGCTGAACTTTAATTTTTTCAGAATCTAAGTTAGTAAGCTTTGCAGGTTCTCTTAAGTTTTCTTCTTTTTCAAACCATTGTTTAGGTTTGCTTAATAGGCTGCAACCTTCTAGTTGCAAACAACTTGCGATCACAATAATTAGAAATAAATTGATGCAGCTACGCATGGCGATTGAATGTGCCAAATTAACTTCCTAGATCATTGCGCTTAAGCTGCAAGTATTCCACTCCGCCACCGCCAGCTTCCTGCATAGCTTGATCATAAGCCCCTTTAGCTTGTTCAATTTCACCCTTAGCGACAAAAATATCACCACGAATTTCGTTCGCTAATGATGCATAAGCACCAGAGATTACGCTATTAACCATTACTAGCGCTTCATCAAATTTATAATCTGCAAGTAAAAGCCGTGCCAAACGCAAACGTGCAACGTTCTGCACAGAATCTTGTTTACTGTTCTTTAACACCCAACGCAAGCTTTCCTCGGCTGCGGCATTATCTCCTTTCTCAATTTGATTTTTTGCTTGATGCAATGCCGCAAGGGATGCATAAGGTGTAGAAGCGTAATTAGTACGTAAATTTTTAGCTTGCTCATGCAATGCATTTATATCATTATTATTTAAAGCTTCTTGCGCTACTGCAAAAATATCAGAGGCTTCAGTTGCTTGCTTTTCCTGATACATATTCCATCCACGCCAACCCAATAATGCAGCAATACCTAATACTGCACCACCAATAATGGCCAGGCCATTTTGCTTCCACCACTCTTTAAGCGCTTCAACTTGTTGTTCTTCTGTTTCATACTCGGCCATATTTCTCGCCTACCTAATTCATTACTGGTTTATATAATTTTCTAAAAAAGCTACTAAATCACTTTGCGAAACTATCTCTTGATCACGTTTTTCACGCAAAAATTTCACTGTTACATTTTGATTTTGCAGCTCATCTTCACCTAAAATAAAAGCCAGCCTAGCTTGTGACTTATCAGCTCGCTTCATCTGTGATTTTATACTACCTCCACCGCAATTTGTTACCACAGAAGATATAGGCAGCTGTGTACGCAGTAAGTTAGCTAGCTGTAAACCTGCAATTTCAGCCGCTTTTCCCATTAGTACCATATAAGCATCTACACTTAGTTCTTTATTCAGAGCGCCATCTTGCACTTGCAAAGAAGCAAGTCTTTCTAACCCAATCGCAAACCCAGCTGCGGGGCATGGTTTGCCACCTAGTTGCTCAACCAGACCATCATAGCGTCCGCCGGCACAGATAGTAGCTTGAGCACCTAGCCCTTCTGCAATCCACTCGAATACGGTTTTACTGTAATAGTCTAATCCACGCACAAGTCGCGGATTAATGGTGTATTGAATATTTGCAGCACTCAATAGATTTTGTAATTGCATAAAGTGATCTGCTGATTCGGCATCTAAATGCTCTAAAAGACTAGGGGCGGCTTGTATTATCTCCTGCATATCAGGGTTTTTGCTGTCCAATATTCGCATTGGATTTGTATGCAAACGTTGTTTTGCCTCTTTATCAAGTTTTTCTTCGTGCTGTTGTAAATAAACAATCAGCTTTTCACGATATTTTTTCCGCGCCTGCGACGAACCCAAACTATTAATTTCTAATCTTGGCTGCATAGGAAGATTAATTTTCTTCCACATATGTGCACTTAATATAATTAATTCAGCATCGATATCCGGCCCAACAAAACCAAATGTCTCTACACCAAGTTGATGAAACTGACGATAACGACCCTTTTGTGGACGCTCGTGACGAAAAAAAGGTCCGCAATACCAAAGCCGCTGTGGTTGCCCATATAAAAACCCATGTTGTATTCCAGCACGCACACAACTTGCAGTACCTTCGGGACGCAATGTTAAACTATCACCATTGCGATCCTCAAAGGTATACATTTCTTTTTCTACAATATCGGTAACTTCACCTAGAGAACGCTTAAACAATTCTGTCTCTTCAAGCAGTGGCATACGTATTTCTTTATAGCCATATTGCTGCAATACATTTTGAGTTGCATGTTCGATTGCGCGAATCACACCACTTTCTGGCGGCAACACATCATGCATGCCGCGAATGGATTGTATCCGCTTAAACACTGTATTTTTTATTAATGAAGAATAAGTTAATTGAGCGAGCCGCTCGATACCTGAAATCGTGCTGTGCGATTACTTCTATTGTATTGCGAATGATCAAAATAGAGTCCATTAACTTCAATTACCACTCCTGGCGCATTACCTAAAAATATTTCAAATGGTGGCTTACCGCTTAAGTTTCTCACGACTCCGGGTTCAATCAAACCTTGCATTAATGTATTAGAGTCAGCGTCTCTAATTTCTGTCCAGCTTTTCTCCACATAGGTGACAGTAAGGACTTGAGCACCATCCATAGAACTAACAAGAGTTGGATTTTGTGAAGCCTCTTCCATCGCCTGATGCTGATCAGCTGTTATGACCTCAATAACGTTAGAAGTGCTTTGCTCATCCTCTCCTAAAGAAGAATTTAATGAAGGCTCTTGTGTTGCTTGGGTAATGATTTTACTATCCTCACTAACAATTAACTCTTGATCGTTGTTAGTTAAAGAAGTATCGGATTGAGACTTCTTTACATTCTCATTATTTACTACTACTGCATTATTCGCCAGTTCAGTACCTTGCTTAGGTATTTGGTTTGTTTCAAACCACCAAGTAATTACTAAACCAACAAGTACGCTAAGAACTGCTGCAGTACTCCATAGAATAGCCGGATCATAGCTTTTTATGGTTTTTCTATTAACCTCTACTACTACCGGTTCCCTGCAATGTTGATCTGCATACAACTTAATCAAGTCTACATCGTTAATACCGACTACACGGGCATAATTACTCAAGTAACCCCGTATATATATAGGCTCAGGAAGATTGTCATCTTCATCAGCCTCAAGGGCTTTGATGATTCGTATTGATAAATTTAATTGTTCAGCAATATCAGCCTGACTTAATGCAGCAGCATTGCGCGCATTAATTAACAAAGCGCCAATGCTTGTGCTTTTCTTGAGCGACTCTTGTATCGTATTATTGTTGTTTACTTTCTGCATTCCAATAACTTTCTGCTAATAATCTTGCTTCTTGGGAAGATGGGAATAATATTTTCAATTGATGCGCATAATCGTCTGCTTTACCTTGGTTACCCAGGCTCACCTCAGTTTGATACGCCATCCACAAAGATTGTGAATTATGCTTTGCAACACTTTCATATCTTTGAAAATAAAATGATGCTTGCTCATATTCTTTACGCTCAAATGAAATTATTCCCATTTGATACAAAGCAGAACGCTCCGAAGCATTCCGCTCTAAGGATTGTCTAAAATACTCTTCAGCTTTAACCTTGTCTGACACTTTTAATAAGCAATTACCTGCATTTGCATAAGCAGAAGAAGCTTCGCTATATAAAGGGTTTTCAATTGCGCGAAGAAACTCTTTTTCTGCCTCAGGAACTCGATCCTGATTACACAAAAAAGTGCCATAATTATTATGTGCTCTCGAATCTTTTGGATCTAAGGAAATGGCTTTACGAAAATGCTTTTCCGCAACCTCATCCTCACCTAACCTTTCTTGCAACAAAGCAAACACCCAGTTTGCTGGGGCTGATCTCGGATCCTGTCTAAGTGCACGGCGCAATTTCTCATCTGCCAGTATATATTCACCCTGACCCATATAACGCGCACCCAGTTGAACATTAATTTCAGCTGCTTTTTGATTGTCGGATAGAGGAGCATCTGCACTAGGAGATACACATGAAGACAACAGCAATAATGCCATACTTAAGATAAGAAAATCGGGCAACATCATGCGCATGCGAACTCAACTTTATGTTTTAGCAAGTCAGCTTCATAGAGTTTTTCATAGTGGCGCTTACGTTTAGCTTGGTCTTGAATATCACCGGCTAATTGCCCACAAGCAGCTGCGATATCTTCTCCACGTGGTCGACGCGTTATGGTTGTGATACCTGCAGCTTGTAAAATTTCTCTAAACTCTTCAATCGCCCGATCCGTTGAACGCTGGAAACCTGAATTCGGGAATGAGTTAAAAGGAATAAGATTTACTTTAGACGGTAGAGTTTGAATTATTTTTACCAGTTGTTTGGCATGCTCTATTTGATCATTAACTTGATCTAACATCACATATTCAAATGTGATGCTGTGTTTACGGTTTTTACCTTCCAAGAAACGATGGCAAGCACCGATTAGTTCTGTAATTGGATAACGTCTATTTAATGGTACGAGTTGATTTCTAATCTCGTCATTTGGCGCATGCAAAGAAACCGCTAGACTCACATCTAATGTTTCTCTTAACTTATCTATCTTTGGCACTAAGCCTGATGTACTGACAGTAACTTTACGTTTACCTAAGCCATAAGAATTATCATCCATCATGATCTGTATAGCTTTCACGACATTATCAAAGTTCGCTAGTGGCTCGCCCATTCCCATGAAGACTACATTGCTAATAACGCGCTGCTTACCCAGCTGTTTACGCAATCGATGCTCTGCAAACCATAGCTGAGCTATGATTTGAGCTGAACTGAGGTTTCCAGCAAATCCTTGTCTAGCTGTAGCACAAAATGTGCAATCCAATATACAACCAACCTGAGAAGATACACATAATGTAGCTCTATCGTCCTCGGGAATATATACGGTTTCAACTGCATTTTTATCATCTACTCGCAATAACCATTTTCGCGTGCCATCAGTTGAAATTTCTTCACTGATCATCTCTGGCATTTGCATTTGAGCATTTTTATTCAACCAATCTCGCAATGATTTACTAAGATTAGTCATTTTATTATAATCAGTAATACCTTGTTGATGCGTCCACTTCATAATTTGAGTGGCACGAAAAGACTTTTCACCTACAACAGAAAAATATTGTTCAAGATCTTGATGCGTCATTCCCATCAAGTTCCGTGTATTTATATTCTGTTGGGTTAATTTCATGCTGCGGTTTCTAGTTTTTTCTTGCTTACTTTTTTTTGACGAGAATAAATTTGTCTCTCCGGGAAAAAGAAACCAATTTCACGTTGAGCATTTTCAACAGAATCAGACCCATGCACTGCATTATGTGCATTTGATATCGCAAAGTTAGCACGTATAGTTCCCGGCTCTGCTTCACCAAACATGGTTGCACCCATTACTTTGCGATATTTTTTAATAGCATCTTCTCCTTCAAGCACTTGCACTATGGCTGGTCCTGAAGTCATAAATTCAATCAGATACTCATAAAAATCCTTGCCCTTGTGGATTTCATAAAATTCACCCGCTTGTTTTTTACTCATACGAGTCATTTTTACCGCGATGATTGATAGGTCCGCATCTTCAATCTGTGCTTCAATTTTCCCAATAACATTATTTTGCACAGCATCAGGCTTGATAATGGACAAAGTACGTTCCATTGCCATGAAAAAAAACTCCTAGGTCAATATATTAATTAATATGAAATCTAACTATTTGGGCTTACATTTTGATTTAAACGCAATTTTCCCTGATATTTAAGTGGATTCTACTCCTTGAGAGTAGCTAGAATCAATGCTTATAAAGTACGGAGAGGTTGTGAAAATGCCCAGTTATCAGACAGAGATTAAAGCAGTGCTTATTGGGTCTTCTAAGGCAAGGTTAATCACGCTCATCTAACCAGGCCATTTGAATCGCTTCAAGAATTTTTTCATTGGAAGAATCTGGGTCATCTTGGAACCCTTCTAACGAACAAATCCAGGTATGCAGATCTGTAAATCGCACATATTGAGGGTCTACATCTGGATATGCCTCATCCAAAGCAATGGCAATATCCAGTGAATCGGTCCATTTTAACTGCATATGCTACTCTCTAATTATAATATGAATACAGCAGATTTTATTCTTATATAAGAAACTTGGCTCTCGAGAAACGGAGCTTACATCATACAAGGGAGAACCAAAGAGGGGAACAGCGACTAAATAGAAGGATAAAAGATGCATTTTTTAGTGGTTTTCAGAAACCATATTAATAGTATATTTTGGAATTTCTATCACTAGATCTTCTTCGCCCACGATCGCTTGGCAACTCAAACGTGAATCGGGCTCTAAGCCCCAAGCCTTATCCAAGTAATCTTCCTCATTTTCCTCAGCTTCAACGAGCGAATCTAAACCTTCACGCACATAGACATGACATGTCGTGCAGGCGCAAGACTTTTCGCAAGCGTGTTCAATTTCAATGTGGTTAGACAGCGCTGCATCACAAATACTGATGCCAGACTCAACCTCAATAACCTTGCCTTTTGGACAAATTTCTTCATGTGGTTTAAACGTAATTGTTGGCACTATTCAAATTCCTCTACTTTATGTCCTTTCATAACTTGTTGCACACTTCGATTCATCCTGCGTGCAATAAATTCTTCGCTTTCATCTTCTAAATCTTTAATAGCCTGCATAATTAACTCACCATCATCACCCTGTCGAGTTTTTAATAATATACTTTTGGCCTGCTCTATTTTCGCTAATTCATCGTTTGTTACTAATTCACCATCTTTTTCAAGCGCTGAACGTAACGCCTCTAACACTCGATCTGCTGCTACTTGCTGTTCTGCTAATTGTCGTATATGCATATCCTCCTTTGCGTGTGCGAAAGAATCTTTCAGCATAGTCTCTATTTCAGTATCCGTAAGACCATAAGATGGTTTTACTTCTACACTAGCACGCGCATTACTACTCTCCTCTTCAGCACTGACACTTAATAAACCGTCTGCATCCACCTGAAAAGTAACTTTGATATGCGCAGCTCCCGCAACCATGGGGGGAATATTGGTCAAATCAAACGTTGCCAAAGAGCGACAATCCGAAACTTTTTCACGCTCACCTTGCACCACATGGACACGCATTGCGGTTTGCCCGTCTTTAAACGTAGTGAATTTTTGTGCCCTGGTGACAGGAATCACGGTATTACGATCAATAACTTTCTCAACCAGCTCACCCATGGTTTCAATTCCTAGAGATAACGGCAAGACATCCAGTAACAACATTTCTTTATCTGGATTATTCCCTGCAAGCTTATCCGCTTGTTGAGCAGCGCCCAGAGCAACCACTTTTTCGGGATCAATATTGGTTAGTGGTGATTTACCAAAAAACTCGGCTATTTTTTTACGCACAAAAGGTGTGCATGTTGAACCGCCCACCATTACTACATTCTGAACATCAGCAGGCTCAACCTCAGCTTCCCGAATAGTCTTGCGACACCATGCAATCGTTTTATTAATATGCGTTCCGATTAACTGTTCAAATTGCTGACGAGATAATTTAGTCTCAAAGTTACTTTTATCTATTAATTGCACACTAAGAAGAGTTTCCTCTGTGTTACTTAAATCTTCTTTAGCCCGGCGAGCTTCTTTCATAATACGACGCATCATTTGGTGATCACTACTGGCATCTATATTTGCTTGCTTTAACAGCCATGCCGCGATTTCACGATCAAAATCATCACCACCTAATGCTGTATCTCCACCGGTTGATAAAACTTCAAAAACTCCTTTAGTTAGTTTTAAAATTGAAATATCAAATGTACCCCCACCAAGATCATAAATTGCAGTTACACCTTCGGCCTGCTGATCCAAACCATACGCAATTGCTGCAGCTGTGGGCTCATTTAATAAACGAAAAACATTTAATCCTGCCAGGGTTGCCGCATCTTTAGTGGCTTGGCGCTGCGCATCATCAAAATAGGCCGGCACTGTAATTACCACTCCCATAAGCTCTCCACCTAAACTGGCTTCAGCACGTTCACGTAAAGATTTTAAAATTTCGGCTGATACCTCTATAGCCGTGACCGCTCCCGAAACAGTATCAATGCGGGGCACATTACTATCATGGTTTGCAAACTTATAAGGAAGATATCCTTCGAGCGTAGCTAAATCACTTACTGATCTGCCCATAAGGCGCTTCACTGAAGCAAGCGTATTCAATGGATCAGTAGTTGCACACAATAAAGCTTCAGCGCCTACTATAACTTCTCCGTTTTCTGTGTAACGAACAACGGAAGGCAAAATATGTTCACCATTTGCATCTACCAGAATGTTCGCAACGCCGCTACTCACTGTGGCAACCAATGAATTTGTTGTGCCTAAATCTATCCCTACAGCAAGCTTATGCTCGTGCGGGGCGGTAGACTGCCCTGGTTCTGAGATTTGTAGTAATGCCATACTAGAGAAGTTCTTCTTCGTACTGTTCTTGTTTTTTGCGCACTTGATTTTTTAGGCGCTCATAAAATTGCAGCTTTAAGGCTGTTTCTTTTGCAGCATCAAGTTCGCTATTCTCATATTGACCAGAAAATTGAGAAATGAGTAGCTGCTGCTGTTGTTTTAACTGTTTAGACAAATCATCAAGCGCATCCAAAGGGTTTTGGGAACTACCTGCCTCTTCTACTTGCTCATGCAGTTCCATTGTTTGCATCAAGAACTCAGCATCACTTGATGTTTCAGTATCTGCATTGAATTCAATATCACTTAGCTTTAAAAGGTAATGCGAACGCTTTAGATCACTTTTTAATGTCGTATAGGCTTCATTCACAAATGCTGTAGCTTGCACAGACATTCTACGCTCTTGATCACTTGCATTAGCAAAACGATCAGGGTGCAAAGCACTTTGAAAGGCTCGATATTTTTTGGCTAACTGTTCTTGGTCAATAGAAAATTTCGCAGCAAATCCAAATAGCTCGAAATAGTTTCGAGTAAAATCGATATTCATTTATAGAAATTCTAAGAAATTAAGACAAGTATTTAAAATTTATTTTTTACTTTAGCGAAGAAGCTTTAATTTATTATTGAAGCGACTGGTACGTGGAAAAATGTTGGAATGTGGGATATATATTTACATATACATGAGCGATTTGAGATCATTTTTTATCGAAATATCAGAATAATTCAAAGCCTCTTCACACACTGAAGCTTTCTCCACAGCCGCATCGATCTTTCTCATTTGGATTCGTGAACTTAAAGCCTTCATTCAGACCTTCACGTGTAAAATCTAATTCAGTGCCACTTAGATAGACCATACTTTTAGGGTTGACGATAACCTTTACACCCTTATCTTCAAAAACTTGGTCTTCATCTTCCGCATGATCAGCAAATTCTATGGTATAGGCCATAC
>Ga0255056_10000180_pt1 | contig 17037 bp, 18 predicted proteins | sample Cases_109_1_MG_FD_183639 | JGI IMG/M metagenome (GOLD analysis project Ga0255056, IMG submission 183639) | Seawater microbial communities from Amundsen Gulf, Northwest Territories, Canada - Cases_109_1 | ecosystem: Environmental > Aquatic > Marine > Gulf | place: Canada: Northwest Territories... | reverse complement strand
GGCTCTCGCCAAGTCAACAGCACTGAGAGCTTCCTGATACTGAGCGTTCGCAGTCTCTGCCTCGCGAACAGCATCAGCAACGTCCGAGTTCGCCCGGTCGTAGAGCTCGGCGAGATGCTCGACCTCTGCATCGACGTCCTCCTGGAGTAGGCGATAGGTCTCCTGTTCAGCGAGGTATGTCACCTGAAGCTGCGCGAGGCTACGTCGCTGGATAAACAATTCGTCGACGCGTGCGCGCCCATACGCAACGACGTCCTCAACCACTGAAGACCTAACGAGGGCCTTTTCCACCGAGTCGCTGTTGACCAAGTTGACCGAAGGGGACGACACCACGGTCATGTAGGCGTCGATGGCCTGGATCTCTATTTCCGCCTGGATACCTGCCATCTCGACATCAGCAAATCCAAGCTTTGCGGCAATTCGATCGAGCCCCGACCCCACGATGGATAGCTGTGACGAAAGCTCGTTGACTCGTTCGATCGTTGCTGCCAGCTCTCTTTCGATTTCCATGCGCTCAGCAACTGCAGCGTCAACGAGACCCGACGCCTGGTCAGCCCTCTCTTTGGTTGTATCAGCATTGTCTTCGGCGTCCGATGTGGATTGGGCGAGCGCCAGCGGTCCATTGGCGAGCGCCAGGGAGAACACGAGGGATGCCGCAACGGCAACAAAAACTAGGCGATAAGACCGCATGGGGATCTGAAAAGGGTAACCAAACGTTTGGCCTGCGAGAAGTGGAACCTACAGATCGAGGAAAGGGGCGGCGTAGCTGACCACCCCCGCCGACACAGTTTCGGGGTTGAGTAGCTGAAGCCCCCCCGGATCCACGGGAAATGGGGAGACCACACCAAACGACTCGGCAGCCTGGAAGCCAAATCGGCTGTAGAACTCAGGATCGCCGAGAACCGTTACCGGTGAGTCCCCGGCGGCGGTGAGCACATGGCCCACGACACCCTTGCCGATGCCTCGGCCTTGAAGGTTCGGAACCACTGCAACTGGTGCCAGAACCAGCAGACGGGTGCGCCCGACCGACCCGATACTGAGGGCGGCATGTCCCACGACTCGGCTGTCAATCAGCGCGACCGAAGATGCAAATAGGTCGCCACTGTCTCTGAGCGCGTTAACCAGGTCGGCCTCATCCCGCCGACCGAATGCCTCTGAATTGACGTGCCAAATCGATCTTTGGTCTTCGGGTGTTTCGTCCCTCAACTCGATTGGAATCGAATCTGTGTTCATAATGTTTGCCTGAATCCCCGCACGAAGGAAACTCCATGATCCCTGATTCTTATGCAGATCTTTTGGACTGGGACACCAAATCCTTTGCCCATGTGGCGACGCTCGGTCCCCAGGGTGAGCCGCAGAGCAGTCCGGTCTGGTTCGACTGGGATGGCACCCATATCAAGTTCAGCCTCACGACCGGCAGGCAGAAATATCGGAATCTTCAGAGCGACAAACGGATTTCCATTTCGATCATCGATCCTGAGAATGAATACCGATACGTCGAGATCCGTGGCGAGCTCGACGAGGTGGAGTCAGATCCCAACATCGACTTCATCTCGAGGATGGCAAAGAAATACATCGACAAAGACCGTTATCCCTGGCATCAGGAAGGCGACGAGCGGGTGATCATGAAAATCGCACCCAAAAAGACATCTGGAATGGGGTAAGGCTTGTGCGTGTGTACACGCATAGCCTGTTGACATGCGACAAAACATCTCGTCAGGTTCTCCTTTCGAGCCTCAGGTTGGCTTCTCTCGTGCGGTCCGTGTCGACGATCGGGTGATCGTGGCCGGAACCGCACCTATTTGGCCCGACGACTTTGTGGATCCTGATCCCAAGGTTCAGACCCGGCGCTGTCTGGAAATCATGTTGACCGCTCTGGAAGAGGCGGGTGGGACACCCGAGGACGTGGTTCGTACCCGAATGTTCATCACTGACGCCTTGTTGGCTGGACCGGTGGGCGAAGCGCACGGTGAAGTGTTCTCGGAGATCAGGCCCGCAGCCACCATGGTTGTGGTTGCGGGTCTGATCGATCCAAGATGGCTGATTGAGATGGAACTTGAGGCTGTCTTAACCGGTTGAATGGTTTGATAATCCTGTGATTTCTGGGGGAGGACCCCCAGACGCCCGCTCGTGGAGGTTGAGATGTTTGGAAGAACCACAAAAGAAATACCCGAAGCCACAGACGCCCTTCCCGGCCGTGACATGCCGGTCCCGGTCCCTTCGGCGCACTTCATCAACAGCAATCCCCTTGATGGTCCGTACCCCGAGGGTTTGGAGATTGCGGTGTTCGGGATGGGTTGTTTCTGGGGTGCGGAGCGTCGGTTCTGGCAGGTGCCGGGCGTGTACACGACCTCGGCTGGATATGCGGGCGGATACACGCCGAACCCGTCCTACGAAGAGGTCTGCACTGGTCGGACCGGTCACACCGAAGCCACCATGGTTGTTTACGACCCAGCACAAGTGAGCTACGACGAGTTGCTCAAGGTCTTCTGGGAGACCCACGATCCAACCACTGGATACCGCCAGGGAAACGACATCGGAACCCAATACCGCTCCGCCGTTTACACCACTAATCATGATCAGCTGGATCAGGCAGAACGATCACAGGACGTGTATCAGGCGAAGTTGACCCCGCTTGGCTTCGACCAGATCACCACCGAGATCAAGCCGCTCGATGATTACTACTTCGCTGAGGAAGTCCATCAGCAGTATCTGGGGAAGAACCCACATGGTTATGACTGTCACGCCAACACGGGGATCGAATACCCGGGGCTGGGTTAACCCGGTTCGATTGGCGCTAGGTCGCTCTCAGCGCGACGAGAGGGCAACCGAACCTATTTTCGGTGCTCCCTCTAACGTTGGCTCATGAACCAACGTCTACGCCAAAGCGATCCCATCCACGGATTTTGGTCGGCAACAGCGCATCCCGCGATCGTGGAGCTGGCAACCTCACTGGGCCCGGACTTTCTTTGTCTCGACGCTCAGCACGGGACCCACATCAGCCAACTGACCGCACAGATGTTCACCGCGATGGCAAACCACGATGTGCCCGGTCTCGTTCGAGTGGCACGAAACGACCCGTCACATATCGGTCGCGCTCTCGACCTGGGGGCGTCGGGCGCAATGGTCCCGATGATCGAGACGGCTCAAGATGCCCGACAAGCAGCCTCAGCCTTCAAGTACGGACCAAGCGGGACCAGGTCCTACGGGATGCAGACACCTCGTGTCGACCCATTGTCCGAGGGTTACCAACCGCTGTGCGCGGTTCAGATCGAGACAACCGCAGCCATTGAGAACATCGAGGAGATCGCATCGGTCGACGGTGTTGATTGGCTTTACATCGGACCGGCAGACCTCGGTTTGGGTCTCGGCGGGATCCCGGGTTCGGATGTGATCGCGGTCTTTGAAGGCTCGCATCCACTGGCGGGCCAGCTGCAAGAAGCATTTGCTTCCGTTGTTAGGGCCGCTTCTCGAAACGGCAAATTGGCAGGTCTTCACTGCGCATCAGGGGAGGCGACTCAAATCGCACAGGAACATGGCTTTTCTGTTTCCAGTGTCGCGGCTGACACTTCTGAGGTGGCGGCGGGGATGTCCCGTCAACTCGACGTCGCTCGATCAGGTCGCAGTCAGGACGCGGATGCCTGACGCGACGTGGCGAACCACCTCGAGATCGCCAAGGGCCTCGAGGGCACTGCGGTGATCCATCTCCGGGGAGGGGTGAGTGATAAAGAGGAGAGTTGCTTCGTCACCACGACCAAGTTGGACCATCGATTCGATGCTTACGTTGTTGTCGCCGATGACCGCCGCGATCTGAGCTAGAACCCCAGGCCGATCCAGAACCTCGAGCCGCAGGTACCAGCTGGTATTGACTTCCTCGAATTTGCGGAGACGACCTGGTCCGAAACGAACTCGCGGGGGCACCTGAGCGCCGGCCAGTAATTCTCGTGACGCCGTGATGATGTCGCCGAGCACTGCAGTGGCGGTGGGTTCACCCCCGGCGCCGGGTCCAGCGAACAGCAGTTCATCGACTTCGGGGCCTTTCACGAAAATTGCGTTCTGGGAACCGCGCACCGCCGCCAAAGGATGGTCGTCCGGGATCAGTGTCGGATGAACTCGAACGATCACTCCATCACCTGTGTCACTTGCCAATGCGAGCAGTTTCGGTAGGTATCCGAGATCGGCGGCAAAAGCGATGTCGACGGCGTCGATTTTCTCGATGCCTTCTCGATACACGTCTTCGCTCCCAACCCAGGTCCCAAACGAGAGGCTGGCAAGGATGGCCGCTTTCGAGGCGGCGTCAGCGCCGGATACATCAGCGGTTGGGTCGGCTTCTGCATATCCGAGTTCCTGGGCTTGAGTCAGGGCGTCGGCGTATCCAGTCTCGTTTTCGCACATTTGAGTGAGGATGAAGTTGGTGGTTCCGTTGACGATTCCGAGGACCTCGGTGATCCTCTCGCCGGCTAGCGACTCGGACAATGGCCTGATAATCGGAATGGCTCCACCAACGGCCGCCTCAAAAAGAAGTGACACACCGTTGGCCTCAGCGGCCTCAATCAGCTCGCGACCCCGGGAGGCCACCAGTTCTTTATTGGCCGTTACCACCGGCTTGCCGGCGTTCAGCGCTCGAAGCACTAACTCGCCGGCCGGGTCCAAGCCGCCCATGAGCTCTACCACAAGCTGGACGGTCGGGTCGTCGACGACATCGAGTGCTTGATCGGTGAGGACTCCAGGCGGGAATGCATGAGGTCGCGGTTTATCTAGTTCTCGGACCGCCAGATGGCGAAGCTTGAGCGAGAGACCAGCCTTGTTGGCGATGGCCTCGCGCTCGGTCAGAAGACGGTGGGCAAGAGCACCTCCGACTGTTCCTCCTCCGATTATTCCAACACCAACGTCCACGATTGCTCCCTGGATACGAAGCGGGAGATTGTATGCCGGGTCAGGCCGCGTCGAGAACCGCCTCTACAAGAGCCTCGCGCTCGAGGTTGTCCAGGTCCATCTCGATGTCGGGAGTGACCCCTACGCCGCCGAAGTCAAGACCACCAGGGGTGAGCCAGCGTGCAATGGTCAGCTTGAGCGCACCGCCGTTGGAAAGGGGGAATCGTTGCTGAACCGTGTTCTTTCCGAAGGTGTTGACTCCTACCACAGTTGCCAATCCCCTTTCCTGAAGGACTGCTGAAACGACTTCAGATGCCGAGGCGCTCCCTTTGTTGACCAAAAAAACGACTTCGAGATCGTCGGGGACAATGGACGCTCCGGTGACTGGATAGGAGGTGCTCTCGTCGGGGCCCTGGGTGACCAACACATCTCCGTTTGAGAGGAACACCGACGCAACAGCGATGGCGGTGTCCAGCAAGCCACCTGGATTGTCCCGGAGATCGATGACGAGGCTGTCAACGCCTTTTGCCAACTGATCGAACACAGCATCCTCGAACTGTTCGTCTGCATTCTGGGAGAAGATGCGAAGTCGGACGTAGCCGGTGTTGCCGATGGTTTCGGCTTCGATAACCGGGATTTCGACTGCAGCCCTGGTGATCGAGATCTCCAGCGTTTCGCCGTTCCGATCGATGCTCAGGGTCACCTCGGTTCCTGCAGCGCCACGCACACGAGAGGTCACTTCGTCGACGGTCCAGCCTGAGATCGACTCCCCGTTGACACCCACAATGACATCATTTCGGAGGAGACCAGCACCCTCGGCCGGGGCACCCTCAATGGTGGAAACGATGAAGATCCGACAAGTTTCGCTGACGACAGAGCATTGTTTGTTGTCGCCTTCGAGTGACTCGTCTTCGGGAGAAACCAAGGCCCCGATCCCCTCGATTTGCCCTTCTTGTTCTTGTTCAAGGAGGAAAAGAGCTGCCTCGTCGAAATATACGGAATTTGGGTCGAGAGCATGTGTGGCCAGTCCATTGACGATCGCTTCCGCGGCAGATGCGCTGTCTCCAACAAATGTTGCGGTGGCTTGGCAGGCCTCCACAAAGGTCTCCGTGGGCACGGCGCAGACGATCTCGCCGGTTGCAGCACCTTGTTCAGAGAGTTCGAGGCTTTGTTGGGCTGCAGATGCGAGGTCTTCATCTGATACATCGTCCACATAGTGAATCTGGATCAATTGGTAAGCCTCGCACACGATCTCGACGTCACTTGGGGCGGAATCACAATCGACTTGATTCACGGTTCTGCTCGGCAGAGTGCCGTCGGTTTGAGCTGTCGTCGTCGGTGCGATCGTCGTCGCGGTTCGGTCGACGGTTGTCGGCTGACAGGCAACGAGAACCAAGGCGAGGACGAAAAGCAAGGCTGTGAATCGTTTGGTTTTCATGACGCGGCGTCGAGTGCGGCTTCGACGACCTCCTCGTTAGTCAGGCCGACGGGTATCTCGAGCTCTCGATCTGGCCTGAGTCCACCGTTGCCGGCGGTGATGCCGTTTGGCGTCTCCCAGCGTGCGACAGCAAGGTACATTTCTCCGCCGTTCCGCAGGCCAAAGGGTATCTGCACGGCGTCTTTACCAAAGGTAGTTGTGCCGACGATGACTGCCCCTCGTCGGTCCCGGAGGGCCCCGGCCAAAATTTCACCCGCCGAGGCAGTTCCTTTGTTGACCACGACGATAAGCCGCTCTCCTGTGGCTAAGCCACCTTCGGTAGCCGAATACTCGAGGTATTCATCCGGGCCGGCCGACGTCATCACCAACCCACCGTTGATGAACATCGAGGCGACATCGACGACCGCATCAATGAAACCGCCTGGATTGTCCCTGAGGTCAACGACGATTGTCCGCGGTGAAAAGTCGGCCAACGACAACAGAGCATCCTCAACGAGGCCAGGTATGTCCTCCTCGAAATCGGGAATTCGAAGATACCCGACATCCGATGCAGGAAGGTCGACGATCACGGTGGGGACGGTGAGTCCGGAGCGCTCGATGACAAAGACCAACGTCTTTCCATCGCGCAGGACAGTGATTTCCACCTGGCCTGTCTCGTCTGCTGCGATGACGCCCGCCGTGGCCGCGAATCCTTGACCCGATGTTGGCTCCCCATCGACAGCGACAACGACGTCGCCGGCAATCAGGCCGGCTTCCGCACCCGGGTTGTCCTCCACCACAAACACGATCTCCAATGGACATGTCTCGCTGATTTGGGCACATTTCGAGCCGACGGCGTCGGTGGCATCCAAGAGGAGGCCAACTCCGCCAACGATGCCGTTCTGGCGGAAGAAACCGACCTGCTCGGGAGGGACGTAGTAGCTGAACGGATCGAGTCCTATGTCAGCCATCGCGCTGACAGCCGCATCGACAGCCGCAGCAATCGCAATCTCTGATTCCAGTACGCGTTCGGCCAGAGCAATACAGAACTCTTCGAACTCGGTTGATGGTGCGGCGCACTGCAATGTCCTGGGCCGTGGCGCTTTCTCGAGCCCGACATACTCATCGAGCGCTTGGATGGCGACGCTGGCGAGCAATGCGTCGTCGATGGGACGATCGACATGCCATTGATGGACCAACTCGTGTATCTCGCAGAGTGCTGAGAACGAAACCGGGGGTGAGCTACATCCTTGGATGACGTAGTCCTGGCTCGGCACGGTTGTTGTGGTTTGGGGTATCGCTGTGGTTGGCGACGTCGTAGAGGTTGAGGATGTTGGTTGAGCGCACGCGGCAAGAACGATCGCAGTGACGACGAAGGACCGGAGCATGGAATTCATTATGTGAAGTCCTCGGCAGTTAGCGTCACTTTCGTGAGCATTCGGGTAACTCTCCGCTCCCCGTTTGGCGAGGCCCATGTCAGGGATATCGTCAACGGACGATGGGCTGAGCCTGCTGGAACGTCGCGGGACGAGATCGGTTCCCGGACGTGGGCGGTGCCCGGACTGGTCGACGCCCATGCCCATCTCGCTTCGGGGAGCCTCGACTTTCAACCTGGCGTGTTGATCGAGGCCCAGCAGCGGGCGAAGGATGCTCTTGACGCCGGTGTCACCCTGATATTCGACAAAGGTTGGACTGACACAACTGTCGTTGATGTCATCCGAACGGTTTCCGAGGCCGAGCGCCCCACTATTGAGGCGGCCGCTCGCATCATCGCAGTAAAGGACGGGTACTACCCCGACTTCGGACTTGTGATCGAGCCAGCTGAGATCGCGAAATTTGTCGAAAGCGAGGCCAGGGCTGCAGCAGGGTGGGTGAAGCTGGCCGGTGATTGGCCGAGACGTGGTCAAGGACCGGTGACCAACTTCAACGAAGAGGAACTACGTCAAGCCGTCGCCGCCGCCGAAGCTGTCAATGCTCGTGTAGCCATCCACGCCATGGCTCGTGACACTCCGAGTGTTGCAGTGGCGGCTGGTGTCCATTCGATCGAGCACGGGCTTTTTCTCACCGATGACGACCTTGACTCTCTCGGGGATCGGAACGGGATGTGGGTGCCGACAGTGCTTCGCACCGAGGCAATCATCGGACAGCTAGGGGCCACGTCGAGTGGAGGGAAACTACTTTTGGAAGGCCTAGAGAACACCCGTCAGCTCCTCCCACTTGCCGTCGAGGCGGGTGTCAACGTGCTTGCCGGAACCGATTTGGTGGGGACGCCGGCCGACGTCGCCGACGAGGCTATTCGTCTTCACGAGTACGGCCTCTCTATCGAGAATGCGCTCGATGCGGTCACTAAAAGCGGGTTTCGCGCAACTGGACGTGGTGAGAACTTCGACATTGGGGCCCCCGCAGATGCAGTGCTTTTCCTTGAGAACCCCCTTACTGACCTCGCGGTGTTGAAATACCCGGCGACAGTGATCAAATTGGGCGATGTCCGATGAAGTTGGTGCTTGCCTCGGAATCGCCTCGCCGTCGCGAACTGTTGGAGCGACTTGGTCTCGATTTCGAAGTTGATCCGTCCCACGTTGATGAAACCCGTCGGCCCGACGAGTCGCCTGGCGTCTACGTCGAAAGAGTCGCCAGGGACAAGGCGGGGGCGGTCGCCGGACCAAACCGTCTTGTGATCGCAGCCGATACAACGGTTGTCCACGAGGGCCGTGTCCTTGGCAAGCCAGCCCATCCCGAGGAGGCACGGGCGATGTTGCGTCGTCTCGAAGGAGATCGACACGAAGTGTTCACCGGTCTCGCCGTGGCGGCTTGGGGCAGCGGAGTGCAGCTGACCTCCGAAGTGGATGTCACCGAAGTCAATATGGTGCCGATGACGACTGACGAGATCGCCGACTACGTGAGTTCCGGCGAGCCAATGGACAAAGCTGGTGCCTATGCCCTTCAGGGTGCCGGAGGTCGATTCGTCGCGGGACTGCGTGGGAGCCCTTTCACTGTGATCGGCTTACCCATTCACCTGCTACCCCGACTGATCTCTCATGCCGGCTCCGAATTCGAATCGTTCCGGCTCCCCTCCGCGATTGGTTAACTTCGCGGTGATGCGAAAGCTTCTTCCGCTGTTGGCCTTGGTGTTCACGGCCTGCAGTCCTGGCGACGCCGGCGACGCGACAACGTCGTTGCCCGGATTTACAACATCGTCGATCGCTTCGACAACGACTGAGGTGCCAACCACGATTTCGGTTCCTGTGTCCACGTCGAGCTCGCCGGGAACCTCCACTACGACCTTGGCTACGACCACAACAACCGAACCGGGCGGTAACTGGGCTGACCAACCGCTGATAACGACCGGATTCGGTGCTTTGGGTTGGTGGGACGGTGGCATTTGGGTTCCCTCCAAAGACGTCGGCGCCTTGCCGATCGTCGGAGGTGAGGACTATCAGATTGCCGTGATCGGTCTCCAAGCAACTACGACAGGTGGGTCCCAGGACCTGCGCTGCGAACCATTGAACAACCTGGGAGTTCAACTCGACAATGAACATCTTCTCGGGGAGTTTCCTGGCCCCTACGGAGTCGCTATCTCGGCTCCGTGGACCCTCCAGCCACACCTTTTTGAGGCCTTCAACGATGACGGGACCTACGCCTCGATTGCATCCGGCCTGCTTGCAGATCGGGGTTTGAATGTGCCCAAACCTGTGATCAAACAACTCTTCCGCACCGATTTAGAAGGTGACGGGACCAACGAGGTGCTGGTGGTCGCAGAGGACATCAGCGGCGGTTTCTTGCCGGCTGCCGGTGAATACTCGATTGTCTTTCTCCAGAAAGTGGTGCAGGGCGATGTGCAGACAGCGGTCCTTGGAGCCACTGCCATCACGGATCCTGAGTCGCAGTTTGTTGAGGCGTTCACCATCGGAGCCGTCGCCGATCTCAGCGACGACGACAAGATGGAGATCGTCCTCAACTCGGCGTTCTTCGAGGGGTTTGGTGTGGCGGTTTGGGAGTATGTCAACGACGACATCGGTCCCAAACTTCAGATCCAAGCTGGTTGCGGCAGCTGATGAACGACCCATTCATCGACGGTGTCAACTACGTCGGCCATAGCGGTATCGAGCTGACCGAAATCTCACCGGATCGCGTCGTCGGGCGGATTGTGATCGGTCCCCAGCATCTGCAGCCATATGGTCTGATTCATGGAGGCGTCCATTGCACGCTGGCTGAGACATTGGCGTCTACAGGTGCCGCTTTCTGGGCGATGGAACAGGGGATGGCGGGTGCGGTCGGGCTCAGCAACAAGACGGATTTCATCAAAGGGATCACCGAAGGGGTGATTGTTGGTGAAGCAACGCCGATCCACCGCGGGAGAACTCACCAGATATGGCAGATCTTCAACACCAGGGAAGAAGACGGGAAACTTCTCGCCCAGAGTCAGGTTCGGCTTCAGAACGTGACCAGCACCGAGTTCTGATCCTTACACACCCACTGCCAATATCCTGAAGATATGACCCTCGAGATAGGCCAGATCCGCATCGAGCCGCCCGTGGTGCTGGCGCCAATGGCGGGGGTCACCAACGCCCCGTTTCGGAGGCTATGTCGCGAATTCGGGGCCGGTCTATATGTATCCGAGATGATCGGCGCTCGGGGCCTCGTCGAGAAGAACGAGAAGACACTGGCCCTCGCCCGCTTCGCTGACGACGAGGTGCCTCGTTCCATACAGCTCTATGGAACCGACCCAGAGGCGCTTGGCGACGCCGTAGCATTTTTGGTCCGGGAGCAGGGTGTCGATCACATCGACATGAATTTCGGCTGTCCCATGGCCAAGGTGACTCGCCATGGTGGTGGAGCCGCGCTGCCGTGGAAGTCCGGTCTGTTCCGGTCGATTGTGCGCGCTGCGGTCAGCAACGCCGACGACGTCCCGGTGACCGTGAAGTTTCGCAAGGGCATAGACGACGACCACCTGACTTTCGTCGAAACCGGATTGGTTGCTGAGGAGGAAGGAGTGTCGGCCCTGGCGCTGCATGCCCGGACAGCTCGGCAGCTCTATTCAGGATCAGCGGACTGGTTGGCGATAAAAGCTCTCAAAGAAGCCGTCACGACGATTCCGATCCTGGGAAATGGCGACATTTGGACTGCCTCGGACGCGGTGGAGATGATGAAGCAGACCGGATGCGACGGAGTGGTTGTTGGTCGCGGATGTCTAGGTCGTCCCTGGTTGTTTCGGGACCTTGTCGATGTGTTCGCGGGACGACCCATACAAGTTCCTCCGAACCTTGGGGAAGTCGGACGCATCATGATCAGACATGCAGAGTTGTTGGTCGACCATTTCGGAGAGCACATGGGGATCAGGCTGTTTCGCAAACACCCGTCGTGGTATCTCAAGGGGTTCCCTACTGGTCCAATCCTCAGGGACGGGCTTGCCCGTGTGGAGTCGGTCGAGCAGTTGCAAGACCTTGTCACTCGATTCGACGGCGATGTTCCATTCCCCGAGGAGGCGAACCGCATGGTCCGAGGGCACAGCCGTGGTCCCCGTTCAGTCAAGTTGCCCCGCGGGTTTCTTGATGACCGCGATGGTGATCGGCTCGGTCGGGAAGCCGAGCAAGTGGTCAGCGGCGGCTAATTCTGCGGGCTGGGTGGGTTCGCCCTGCGATACCCCTATTCAGCCTCCAACATCGGCATGTCGACCCCGCGTTCGCGGGCAACACGTTTGGCAATTTCATACCCGGCGTCGGCATGACGCATCACGCCCGTTCCGGGGTCGTTGGTAAGGACCCGCTCGACCCGGAAGGCACCTTGGGAGGTGCCGTCCGCCACGACTTGAGCCCCCGCGTGGATCGAATTGCCGATACCCACCCCACCACCGTGATGAACTGCCACCCAGGCCGCCCCAGAAGACACGTTGAGCATGGCGTTGAGAATCGGCCAATCGGCAATAGCGTCGGAGCCATCGGCCATCGACTCGGTTTCACGGTACGGCGACGCAACCGATCCCGAGTCGAGATGGTCACGGCCAATAACGATCGGAGCTGACACCTCACCAGAGGCAACTAGCTCGTTGAATCGAAGCCCGGCGAGATGTCGTTCGCCGTACGAGAGCCAACAGATGCGAGCTGGGAGGCCTTGGAATTGCACCTTTTCGCCCGCCATCCGTATCCAGCGTGCCAGGGCATCATTCTCGGGGAACAAGTCGAGGAGAGCCCGGTCGGTAGCGGCGATGTCGGCTGGGTCGCCGGACAGAGCCACCCATCGGAATGGTCCAGATCCCTCGCAAAACAGGTCACGAATATATGCAGGTACGAAACCCGGGTATGAGAAGGCCTTTGCGTAACCGGCAATTTCTGCCTCACCACGCAGATTATTTCCGTAGTCGAACACCTCGGCGCCGGCAGTCTGGAAACCGACCATCGCCTCGACCTGGGTTGCCATCGATTCACGGGCAGACTTGACGTAGGTATCGGGGTCGTCATCACGGAGAGCTGCAGCTTCGTCGAGGGTGTAGCCGGAGGGCACGTAGCCGTACAGCGGATCATGTGCTGATGTCTGATCGGTCACGATGTCGACATCCAGCCCCATGCCAAGCAATTGGGGGAACAGGTCGGCGGCATTGCCCAAGAGCCCGATCGATAGTGGCTTACGGTTCCGCTTGGCGGCCATCGCCAGGTCGATTGCATCTTCGACTGAATCGGCCTGGACGTCGAGGTATCCACTTTCGAAACGACGTTGGATTCGATGCGGGTCGACGTCTATGCAGAGGGCGACACCGCCGTTCATGGTGATCGCCAGCGGTTGTGCCCCACCCATGCCACCGAGCCCACCCGTGAGTGTCAGGGTGCCGGCAAGGGTGCCTCCGAACTTCTGCTCGGCGATGGCCACAAAGGTCTGGTAGGTGCCCTGCAGGATTCCCTGGGTTCCGATGTAGATCCACGATCCTGCGGTCATCTGCCCGTACATGATCAGGCCCTTGGCCTCGAGTTCCCAGAATTTGTCGAGGGTGGCCCACTTGGGGACCAGGAGGCTGTTGGCGATGAGTACGCGAGGTGCCATGTCGTGGGTGCGAAACACCCCGACCGGTTTGCCGGATTGAACCAGCAGTGTTTCGTCATTCTTGAGCCTCTGAAGCGTGGCGACGATCGCGTGCAGCGATTCGAGGTTGCGGGCAGCCTTGCCACGACCGCCGTAGACGATTAACCGCTCTGGATCCTCGGCAACGTCAGGGTCGAGGTTGTTGAGCAGACATCGGAGAACACCCTCCTGTAGCCAGCCATGTGTGTTGAGATCGGTTCCGTGTGGTGCGTGAAGGGGAAAGGTGAGATCAAGCATGGACACGGGAGCCTAAATACTCCGAGCGTGAGCAGACGCAGGGGTCTTACTTGCGAAGCATCCCGTCAAGTCGACGGTTGGCGATCGCTCCGCCGATGAGACCCATCACCAAGAGGAAGGCGGCGTGCCCAACCATGCTCCAGTCCAGGATGCCCAGAGTGAAGCCCCGAAGGAGTTCGATGCCGTGATAGAGGGGCGAGATCTTGGCGATGTTCTGAATCAGGGGTGGGTAGACGTCGAGTGGGTAGAAGGTTCCTGAGAAGAGAAAGAGCGGCATGGTGACCAAAGTGACTAGGTCGAAGTCCTGCCATGAACGCATATAGGTTGTGGCGGCCATACCGACCGCGCCAAACGCGAATCCGATCAGCGTTGCGGCTGGAATCGCAAATATCGCCGTCCACGACTTGGTGAGGCCCATTGCGAACATGACGACAATGAAGGCTGTGGAATAGAGGATCCCTCGGAGCAACGCCCACCCGATTTCACCGATGGCGATATCCGAAGGCTGCATTGGCGTTGTCAACACCCCGTCGTAGACCTTCTGAAACTTCAGTTTGAAGAAGATGTTGAAAGTGGTCTCGATCACAGATCCGTTCATGGCCGAAGCGGCCATCAGCGCAGGTGCCACAAACGCGGTGTAGCCGATCTGAATCCCACCCGGTCCGGTTACGTCACCAACCAGAGCTCCAATCCCGACCCCAATCGAGAAGAGATAGAAAACCGGCTCGAAGAAGCCGCTGAAAACGATTTTCCACAGACGTCGGTAGACAATGAAGTTGTGTTCCCAGATTCGCTGTGCTCGGAACGGTGTGATCTTGCCGATCGGTGTGAGTCGGCTTGGTGCTTGAACACTCATGGTCTGATCTTCCGATCGAGGATGCGCACCGATAGATAGATTCCGATGGCCATCATCACCACCAGATAAGAAACGTTCACCCACATCGGGAGTGAAGTGACAATCGTGCTGTCAGCACCCGGAAGAGCGATCTTGCGGACAAGCTCTACCCCATGAAATAGAGGTGTGATGTATGCGACAGACTGGAGAAAATCGGGCAATTGGCTGATCGGGAAAAAGGTTCCTGAGAAGAGAAACAGCGGGACGATCGCGAAACGAAAGAGGCTGGCAAGGCTCGCTCCGTCTTTCCTGGTGAGCGTCCACGCAGTCACCACCGCAGTGAAGGCCAGACCGGTGAGAATCCCTGGCAAGACGGCAACGAGAGCCGGCCCCAACTCCATCGCCCCGAAGAGCACCGAAATCACTGCGAAAATCGTGAGAACAAACGCCAGCCTGACGGCACCCCAAATGAGTCGGCCCCAGATGATGTCGGCCGGGCTTAGGGGCGTGGTGATGGTTGCGAAGAAGTTTTTTCGCCACAAAACGCCTGCCATCACCGGAAACGAGCCGTCAGTCGCACCGTTCTGCATCCCCGAGGCCGCCATCAGCCCGGTGGCGACAAAAGCAAGATAGGGGACTGCGAAGTCGCCAGTCCCGCTGTCGACAAGCGATCCAAGGCCGGCGCCCATGGCGACCAAGAACAGCACTGGGTTGACGAAGGATGTTATGACTGTGCCTCGCCAGGTGCGGCGGTAGGCAATGACCTCCGACTCGGCGAATCGGAGCGATCGTGAGATTGCGGTCATCAGTCGATCAACCGTCGACCGGTTAGACGGAGAAAAACGTCTTCAAGCGTTGAGCGGCGGACCAACACCTGCTCAGGATTGATGCCCCTGGAGTGGAGCCCCTTTTGGGTGTCGTCGGCACTGTCCGTATAGAGCAGAACACGGTCGGCGAGGATCTCTGAGCGAGCAGCAAGGCCGTCGAGTTTGAGTACCGCTTCGTCTTTTGAACCGTCGAGGAACCGGAGTTCGACGACCTCACGCGGTGCATACTCCTCGATCAGCTGGCGTGGTGATCCCTCCGCGACGATTTTGCCCTCGTCCATGACAACCAGCCGGTCGCAGAGCTGCTCGGCCTCGTCCATGTAATGAGTGGTGATAATGAGCGTTGCCCCGTCTTGCTTCAGTCGATAGAGCCGGTCCCAGAGGAGATGCCGGGCCTGCGGGTCAAGTCCGGTGGTTGGCTCATCGAGTATCACGAGCTCCGGTTCGTTGATCAGAGCTCGAGCAATCGTGAGCCGCCGTTTCATACCTCCGGAGAGGGGCTCGACCTGGGAGTCGCGACGATCGGTGAGTTGGGCGAAATCTAGAAGCTCGTCGATCCTCGGTTTGATCTCGGCTTTGGACATATCGTGGTAGCGGCCGTAGATGTAGAGGTTCTCGCTAACCGTCAGCTCCAGGTCGAGGTTGTCCTCCTGAGGCACCACTCCGATGCGTTGACGGATTCCACGACCCTGAGTGGTGGGGTCGAGTCCAAAGACGGTCATATGTCCCGCAGTAATTGGACTGACTGTGCTGATCATCCGCATAGTCGACGTCTTGCCTGCGCCGTTGGGTCCGAGGAATCCGAAGGCCTCACCCTGCTGGATGTTGAAGTCGATTTCATCGACAGCTGTGAAGTCGTCGAACTTCTTCGTGAGGCCACGCGCCTCTACGAGCGGTTTGAGCATAAGTCGAGGGATATTACTGCCTGGAGGGGACAGTTCTCTTCGCTCAGTAGCTGTCGATTTTTATGACTGTTTCTGCGTTCTTGCGACCACCAAAACGCCGTGGCTCAGCGTTCTCCGTCGGATATCCCAGTGAGATCGCATACCTGGTGACAGATCCGTCGGGCGCCCCAAGAAACTGCTGCGCCCCGTCGGAGCGGTGCAGCGTGATCGGACATGAGGCAACGCCGATTGCGTTCGCCGACAACATCATGTTCTGTGCTGCGCGACCGATGTCGAACATGTTCCCACCTTCCTCCTGAATAAGGACGATGGTCGCCACCGAGTCGCGCACTGGCTGAGTGAAGTCTCCGAATTGGGCAAGACCTTGGAGACGTTCGGGATCAGTGACCGCGACGAAGGACCAGTCCTGATTGTTTTTCGAGCTCCCCGTCCAGCGGCCCGCTTCGAGGATTGCGCCCAGGTCTTCTGCGGTCAGCACTCGTTTTTGATAGTCGCGAATAGCTCGCAGTTTGATAATGAAGTCGTAGGTGTCGTTCATGAGCCTGAGCCTACGGTCGACACCCTGAAGGTGTGAAGCTCGGTCAGGAGCGCGGATACAGCATCATCTGGGTGCAGCGGAAAGTGGCCAACGTCTTCCCGTCTGACTCGTCGGCAACCTCCACATCCCATACTTGGGTTGTCCTGCCGCCGTGAATCATGGTCCCATTGGCCAGTATCGCCCCCTCGCGAATAGCGCTTATGAAATTTGTCTTGGCTTCGATCGTCGTGAAGCCATTCGCTCCCTGGGGAAGGTTGCCGAGACATCCATATCCGGCGACGGTATCGGCAATCGACATGATGAGCCCGCCATGGAGATACCCATTGGCG
>Ga0255056_10000178_pt1 | contig 17068 bp, 12 predicted proteins | sample Cases_109_1_MG_FD_183639 | JGI IMG/M metagenome (GOLD analysis project Ga0255056, IMG submission 183639) | Seawater microbial communities from Amundsen Gulf, Northwest Territories, Canada - Cases_109_1 | ecosystem: Environmental > Aquatic > Marine > Gulf | place: Canada: Northwest Territories... | reverse complement strand
CGCTTTTTGACGAATCGCTGGATCTGGCGCGGCGCGGCTGTACCGTCGATATCACCGCGTTTCCGGTGGCTGAAGACGACGACGCCTGGGCGCCCGATGTCGCATTGCTGCGCTACCTGGATTCGGGGGCGCCCGTGGAGAAGATCACCGTGAGTTCAGACGGTGGGGGTTGCCTGCCGGTTTTTAACGAGAACGGCGAATTGATCGAAATGGATATAGGTCGGCCGTCCATGCTGGCGGTGACGTTGAAATCCTTGCTCGATCAGGGGGCGCCGCTTGCACGCGTGCTGCCTGCCTTCACCAGTAACGTCGCCGCGCTGCTGCGATTTCACGATAAAGGTCGGGTGCTGCAAGGTCATGCCGCCGATTTCATCGTACTCGATGACACACACCTTATCAGTGATGTCATGGCTGCCGGAATCTGGCACGTCAAAGACAAAAACCAACAGGTTTTCGGCCAATTCGAGAAAGCCGACCTGACGTCCTGACTTTTCTTACATTCGACAGACCCTTTATACGAATTTATGTGTCCTTCAAAGCAAAACGATAAATCAGCTCACGGTTACATCATTCCCATCGGCGGTGCCGAAGAGAAACTGCACAACCCCGAGATACTTGATCGCTTTGTCGACATTTGTGGCGGCAAGGGCGCCAGGATAGCCATCATACCCACGGCGTCGGAGCTTGCGGACACCGGCCGTAACTACGAGAAGCTGTTCCGAAAACTCGGCATCAAGCACGCGCGTGTCCTGCCGATAATTACTCGCGAGGACTGCCAGAATCAGAGGTTTCTGGACTACATAGACGGTTCCAATGGTGTCTTCATGACCGGCGGCAACCAGCTGAGACTGTCCACTACGCTGGGCGGTACGCCAGTCGCACAGCTGATTCGACGCCAAAGCGCGACGGGAATGCATGTTGCCGGCACATCGGCGGGAGCGGCGTTTTTGCCCGAGCACATGATCGCCGGAGGGGCTGAGGGCAGTACCCCGAGTCCTGATATGGTGACGCTGGCGCCGGGTCTGGGCCTGACGAACAACTTCATCATTGACCAGCATTTTCGCCAGCGCGATCGAATTGGCCGGCTTCTTACGGCGCTGGCGTACAATCCGTTTGCCATGGGTATCGGCCTCGATGAGGATACGGCAGCATTTATCCGGCCGGGCGACGATCTGGAGGTCGTGGGCAGCGGCGGTATCACCATTATCGATCCAGGCGAGTTGAGTCATTCATCCATGGACAGTGCGCGCCGTGGCGAACCGGTCAGCCTGATCAACGTGAAGCTACATATACTTATATCCGGCGGCCGATTTGCAATACAATCAAGAACGGCATCTCCTGAATAGCCAGTCCGCTTCACCTAAAATAATAAATTCGGAGTCGGGACAATGAAAATAGTCAGTACCAACGTTTACGTTGGTCCCAACATATACGCGCATTTTCCGGTGATTCGCCATGTGCTGGATCTCGGTGTGCTCGAAGAATGGCCGACCGGCCGCCTCGGCAAGGAATTCATTGAGCCATTGCTGGAGTCGTTGCCCGGACTTCACGAGCACGGTTGCTCGTACCGGGAGCCAGGCGGCTTTGTCCGCAGACTGGTCGAGGAGGAAGGCACCTGGCTGGGCCATGTGATGGAGCACGTGGCGATCGAGTTGCAAAACGTAGCGGGCTCCAACGTTACCTTCGGGCGCACGCGTTCAATCGACGGCGCGCCTGGACACTACAACATGGTGTTTCAATACAAGGATGCCGAGGTCGGACGGGAAGCGGGCCAACTCGCGCTCTCGCTGATCCACAGCATGTTGCCTGGCGACATCAAACCAAAAGAAGCGCCAGCCATTGACTGGGATTTTCCGGAGGAACGCGATGGTTTTATTCGCTACGCGCAGCGCCGTGCGTTTGGTCCAAGCACGGCATCGCTGGTCGACGCCGCTGAGGAGCGCGGCATACCGTGGCTTCGTTTGAATCGACAAAGTCTCGTGCAGTTCGGTCACGGCGCCTTTCAGCATCGAATCCAGGCAACAACAACCGGACGAACCAGCAATATCGCGGTCGAACTCGCATCCGACAAGGAAGAAACCAACAGCATATTGCGGGACCTGGGCTTGCCAGTACCGAAACAAATTGTGGTACGCGCATCGCGTGAAGCCAAACGGGCGGCCGAGCGAATCGGTTATCCGGTGGTGCTGAAACCGCTTGCTGGCAATCATGGTCGCGGCGTATCCATCAACCTGAAGACCGCAGAGGAAATCGAAGTTGCGTTTGAAAAAGCGCGCGAGCATGGCCGCAGTATCGTCGTTGAGAGTTTTCTTGAGGGATACGATCACCGGCTGCTTGTCGTGAACGGCAAATTGGTGGCCGCGGCCAAACGAATGCCGGGTCACGTCGTTGGCGACGGCAAGCATACAGTTGAAGAGCTCGTTGATATCGTCAACCAGGATCCGCGCCGCGGCGTAGGTCACGAGAAAGTATTGACGCGTCTGGAATTTGACCATCAGGCCGAGCGTTTGCTGGCAAAACTCGGTTATGACCGCGATACGGTCGCAAAGAAGGGCGAGGCCGTGTACCTGCGCTCGACAGCAAACCTGTCCACCGGCGGCACTGCAATCGATGTCACCGACACCATTCACCCGGACAATCTTGAAATGGCGGAACGCACAATCAAGGCCATCGGTCTTGATATCGGCGGCGTCGATTTTTTGACCAGGGACATTACTGAATCCTATCGTGAGACCGGTGGTGGCATATGCGAGGTGAATGCAGGTCCGGGTTTCAGAATGCATGTGGCACCCAGCGAAGGCACACCACGCGATGTCGCAGGTCCCGTTGTTGACATGCTGTTTCCTGCGGGTCAACCGAGCCGTATTCCGATCGCCGCTGTGACGGGCACCAACGGCAAAACGACGACCTGTCGGATGCTGGCGCATATCCTCAAAATGAGCGGCTACACGGTTGGGCTGACGTCGACCGACGGCGTGTACATTGACGGACAATTAAGCGTATCAGGCGACATGACCGGGCCGGTCTCGTCAAAAATGATCTTGCGAGATCCATCTGTCGATGCGGCCGTTATGGAAACCGCTCGTGGCGGCATGTTGCGCGGGGGTCTTGGTTTCCAGGAATGCGATGTCGCCTGCTGCCTGAACGTCACGGCAGACCATCTCGGTCTCAAAGGTATCGACACGCTGGAGCAGCTGGCGCAAATCAAACGTGTACCTTTGGAGGTTGCGAAGACTGCTGCCGTTTTGAACGCGGATGACGTGCATTGCCTGCAGATGGCGGACTACACGGAAGCGGAAACGCTTTGTTACGTCACCATGAATCCGGGGCACCCGCTCGTGAAGCAACATATTCGTGCCGGTGGCCAGGCGTTCGTGCTGGAAGAGGGTATGAACGGCCATATGATCGCGATCTACGACAACGAAGGTCATACACCGTTGTTGTGGACGCACCTGATTCCCGCGACGATTGAGGGCCGTGCCCTGCACAATGTACAAAACGCGATGTTTGCCGCTGCGCTGGCGATGAATTTGAAGGTAAGCCTTGAAGATATTCGGCACGGTCTGCGGACCTTCGACTCGACATTCTTCCAGGCGCCCGGTCGGATGAATATATACGACGAACACCCATTCAAAGTCATCCTCGACTACGCGCATAATCCGGCAGCGGTTCGCGCAATGTGCAACCTTGTAGACCGTTTTGATACTGAAGGCCGGCGCATAGTCGTGTTGTCAGCGCCCGGCGATCGACGCGACGAGGATATTCGTGACATCGCCGAGATCGCAGCAGGTCATTTCGATCGCTTTATTTGTCGCTGCGACGACAATCGCAGGGGCAGGGGCAAGGACGAGGTTGCAGTCATGCTGAAAAACAAGCTGCTTGAGACGGGCATTGAAGCCGATCGAATCGAAGTTGTCCCCGATGAGCAGGAAGCAACCAGCCGTGCATTGCAGATCGCAGAACCGGGAGACCTGATGCTGGTGCTGGCCGATGGCATCAGGCGAACCTGGAAGCAGATTATTTATTTCAATTCCGAGGCGAAAGTAGAAGGCGGCAGCAGTAAGCCATCGATGAATATCGAGCTACCCGAAACGGAGGAATTCAGCCTCGACGAATCTCTGGAAATCATCAGTGACGAACGGGGCGTTCGATATGCCCGTGAAGCAGGCGATTGATTGGCCGGTCTGTCAACGATGGAACTCATAGAGGCGCGGCGCCTCACCGGACCGAGTCTTCTCTGGAACAAGCCCGGTTCCATCCTGGAGATCCGTTGTACGCCGGCTGAATCGAGCAGGCTGATACCCGTCTGGGAACGCAACGTCTGCAAGATGCTCAATGCAGTGGGTTGGCAAAACGAAGAGACTTGCCACTGGCCATTGTCCGGCGGACTGAGCCTGGCTTTTTCTGCGCCTATTGATGTTTTGTATTCCGCATCGGCGATCAATGAATGGGCCTGGTCTTGCATTCAGGCCGAGCTTGGTGGCGGTGAAGACGAGACCGATGAGCCGGACTTCGATAAAATGGCTGCTGAAATTTGTGCCGCAATAATGGAAGAATCCAATCCCGCTTTGCTCTTGCTCGAAGAGGCGGCCATCGCTCATGATGTGTCGTTTCTCTGGGATGACGATCTCGTATCGGTGGGTCTTGGCAACGGATCCGAAACCTGGCCTTTTCGTGAGTTACCCGACCCGGAAACGCTTGACTGGAGTCGATTTCACGACATTCCTTCCGGACTGGTAACCGGCACCAACGGTAAAACGACAACGGTGCGTCTGGCGAAGCACATTCTGCGTGAATGTGGCCGAGATGTGGGTATGAGTTCGACAGACTGGATTGCCGTTAACGAGCGCATCATCGAGCGAGGCGACTGGTCGGGGCCGGGCGGCGCGCGAAGGGTTCTGCGTGAACCGGAAGTCGACATCGCCATTCTTGAAACAGCCAGAGGCGGATTGCTACGTCGCGGCCTCGGTGTCAACAAGGCAGATGCCGCGTTGATTACGAACATCGCGGAGGACCATCTGGGCGATTTCGGCTCGCAGAACCTGGACGAACTTCTCGACATCAAGTGGATAGTGAGTCGCGCGGTGGAGGATTCGGGTGCACTGATTCTTAACGCCGACGATCCGCTATTGGTCGGCAAGTCGACTGAATTCAAAGGCAGGATCGTCTGGTTCAGTCTTGATCCCAAGAATGCAGTTGTCGACATTCACGTTCGGTCGGGAGGGATTGCATTCGTACTCGATGGCGGAGACCTCGTGCGCATCGAGGGCGACAATATTCAGACAATATGTGCCGCCCGTGACATTTCAATCACGCTCAACGGGGCCGCAAGCCACAATATTGCCAATTCGCTGGCCGCAGCCGCGTTGACTGATCGGCTTGGCATTGCACTGGCCGATATTCAAAAAGGGCTGACGACAGTCTCGCAGGAAGACCATCCCGGCCGCTGCAACGTTTACGCCATTGACGGATTCAAAGTGCTGGTCGATTTCGCGCACAACCCGCATGCGATGCAGGCGCTCTTCGACATGGCCAGTGCCATCCCTGCGAAGCGGCGGCTTTTGTCCTTCGGACAGGCCGGTGATCGAACAGACGTTCAAATTAAAGAGTTGGCCCGCAGTGCCTGGGCAATCGGGCTCGATGCCGTTATCGTGTCTGAACTCGAACTGTATGCGCGCGGCCGCGAGAAGGGCGTCGTGTATTCAATAATAAAAGACGAGTTGCTCCGCTCCGGCGCAAAAGAGGAGCAGATTCGGTATTTCAACCAGGAACTGGAATCACTGGACGCCGCGCTCGCCTGGGCAGAGCAGGGCGATCTGATCATCATGCTGGCGCTCGGCGGTAGTAAGCCCATCATCGACAAGCTTTCGCAGCCAGCCGGCTGACAGGTCGAAAAGGAGTTCGCCCGAGGATCGGGCGAACCCGTCGTAATCAAAATTGCGAGGCGGTCAGCGAGATGTCGGACTTTGCCCAGATCGTGTCGAATTTTGCCTGAACCTCACTTGAATCCTTATCTTGAGCTATCAGGCTCTGAATCAACCCGTACATGGCCCAGCCATTTCTCGGCACCAGTTCCAGGTCGCGCCGGTAAACCGCTTCCGCATCCGCCGCTCGACCGGCTGTCAGCAATGCTTTCCCAAGGGTGTGTCGCGTCGGGTAATACCAGAAGGGCGGTTCCGTATACGGCAATTCGTCCTGCACCGAGACTGCGTTTTCAAAATGCTCAATGGCGGCTTGCTGATCGCCATCGGCCATCGCCAATTCGCCCAGCACCAGCGAGTCGGCGATTTCCAGTAACATCGTTGCAGGATAATAAATCGAGTCCAGAAACGTTACGTCCGTTGCGTCACGCAGCGGTAGCAGTTTTTCACGTTCGGCACGTGCAGATTCAATATCACCTTTTTTGACAAACGCAGTTGCCCTCGCGTAGTGCCAGATCGCATTGGAGTATTCCAGGCTTGCGGGCGGCTGCGGTTCTTCGAGAATCTCGTCCCACCGACCGAACTGAGTCAGCGCGAGGAGCGGAATCGTGTGGAAGAACTCGACGCTTGGATATTCTTCGATCATAGCCAGTTGGACATTTGCAGCAACCTTTCGCGCCGCCTCAATCGACACTTCACTGCGACCTTCCATGCTGGACGACGCCCACAGGAAGTGAATGTTGTGCGGGTAGTAGGCGGCCGGATAAAACCCCTGTGCGTTACAGGCCGCGATATAGGCTTCATCTACGCCGGCCGCTAATACATTTGCCTCCGACGCATCGTCATAGCGCCCGACTCGCCAGTAAATATGTGACGGCATATGCACGAGGTGTCCGGCGCCGGGCACCAGCGTCAAAAGCCGGTCCGCACCCGCCTCTGCGCGTGCGGGTGAATCCGACGCTTCGACCGCGTGAATATACAGATGAATTGCCAGCGGATGATTCGGTGATCGTTCAAGCACCATCTCGAGCGCCGCGAGCACCTCGACGGTCAGAGGCTTCGGGTTTTCGCCGTCAAGCCAATAATCCCAGGGCATGGTATTCATCATGGACTCGGCGAATAGTGCTGCGGCGTCATCGTCGTCGGGATACTTTTCATGCAGTTGCCGCATAGCGTCGACGTAGGCCAGATCCAGCGCCTCTCGCGGTGTCGCGGGATCGCCGTTATAGCGCGTCGCCAGCGCGTCGATATAGTCTCTTTCCTTTTCTGAAACTTTCGGCCTGAGTTCAATCGCCTTCTCAATCGCTGCGAATGCGTTGACACGATCGTCGTCGCCCATGACGACTTTTCCGTTACTGGTCACGTTGATGTTCGGTCCAAGCGCCAACGCTTCGCCCCAGTAGCACATGGCGCAGTCAGGATCCAGCGTTTGGCCAGCCCGGAATGAACGTACGGATTCTGCATGATTAAAGGCAAAATCAATGACCAGTCCCTGATCAAAATATCGCTGTGCGTCCGGGTCGGAGGTCGTAATCGCATGGTGATGATCGCCCATGCCATCGAATAGCGGCGCGCCGGCACGGGCCGCGAGATCGTCGGCTACGACCGGCGAATGATCCGTTGACGCCTGGTCGCGGGAACATGCCGCGAACGCCATAATTGTGAAAGCAACCAGGTATGGTAATGAGGATCGCATCAGTGTGCCCCGTTTGTTGTCGTGGATAATCTTTATGGCTGGAGAAAGCCGCGTCTTGTCAGCAGCGGCTCGATGCTCGGTGCTCGACCACGGAAGTTCTCGTACAACTCCATTCCCGGACGGGAACCGCCCTTGGATAGAATTTCTTTTCGATAGCGAGCGGCGGTTTCCTTGTCCAACAGACTGGTTTCCTTGAACGCCTGAAACGCATCGGCATCGAGAATCTCCGACCAGATGTAACTGTAATATCCGGCGTAGTAACCGCCCGCAAAGATATGCGCGAAGTAAGTACTTCGATAGCGAGGAATAATTTCGTCGATCATGCCGATCTTCGCCATTGCGGTTTCCTCGAATTCCTGCACGGAGAGGTCGACGGGATTCCCCAGCGTGTGGAATGCCATATCGAGATAGGCGGCAGACAAATATTCGACGGTCTTGAATCCCTGGTCGAATGCCGCCGTAGCATTTATCTTCTCAATGTACTCGTCGGGAATCGTTTCACCCGTTTCATAATGTTTCGCAAACATCCGCAATACTTCCGGCTCGCGCATCCAGTTTTCCATGACCTGGGACGGGAACTCGACGAAGTCGCGGGGCGTGCTGGTGCCGGCCATCGATTCGTAAGTGACGTCGGAAAACATGCCGTGAAGTGCGTGTCCGAATTCGTGAAACAATGTTTCAGCTTCCGTCAAACTCAACAAAGACGGTGAGCTGTCCGTTGGTGCCGGAAAATTGAAATTATTGGTAACAATTGGCGTGACCATGCCGTCGATTCTTGACTGCTCGCGAAGATTATTCATCCACGCGCCACCGCGTTTGCTTTCTCGCGCGAAAAAATCCATATAGAGAATAGCAAGATGGCTACCGTCTTCGTCGAATACTTCGAATATCTGCTGATCCGGGTGCCAGCCTGTCAAATCGTTACGCCGCTCAAATGTGAGTCCGAATAAGCGATTCGATAACTCGAATACGCCGTCGCGTACTGCACTGACTTCGAAATAGGGCCGCAGCTGCTCTTCGTCGAATTCGAAATTCGCTTTGCGGACTCTCTCCGTGTAGTAACGCCAATCCGAACTCTGCAGTCTTCCGGGTTCGCCTTCGCCGTTCATCATTGCCTGGCGATCGGCACGTTCCTGTTTCGCAACTTCAACTGCCGGTTTCCATACCTGGTCAAGCAATTCATATACCAGGTCGGTGTTTTTCGCCATACGATCCTGAAGCACGTACTGTGCGTAATTGTCGAAACCAAGAATAGAGGCTTTTTCAGCCCGCAATTGCGCCATTCGCAAAACAGTCGCGTTGTTGTCGTGTTCATTGCCGTTATTCCCGCGCATTGCGTAGCCGTCAAAAAGGTATTCACGATCTTCCCGACTTGGTGAGAATTGCAAAAATGGATTGATGCTCGGGCGCTGCAGGGTGAACAACCAGCATTCACATTCATGACCCTTTTTCGAGGCTGATTCGGCCGCGAGAGACACAAGGCTGCTCGGAAGATCACCGAGGTTCTCGATGTCAGTAACTAATAGTTCGAAGTTGTTTGTCTCTTCGAGTTGATTATCGCGAAATTTCTGTTCGAGAGTCGCAATTTCGGAATTGATGGCGCGCATTCGGGATCGAAATGACTTGCTAAGCCCGACACCGGAATTCACAAATTCTTTACGCGTTTCCTCAAGCAGGCGCAGTTGTTCTGCATTCAAACTCAGCGATTCCCGGTTTTCGAAGACGGCGTCGACGCGAGCGAAAAGGTCCTTGTTCAGCAATATGTCGTCGTAATGCGATGAATACTCTGGTGCGATTATTTTTGCCGTTTCCGCCGTAATATCATCTGAATTAGCGCCATTGACGGCGAAAAAAACCTGCGCGACCCTGGTAAGGACGCCGCTGCTTCGTTCATATTCTTCGATCGTGTTTGCGAAGCTCGGTGCTTGCGGGTTTTTGACAATCTTATCGATGTTCGCATTGTGCATTTTCATGCCTTCGCGCAATGCGGGAAGGTAATCGGCGGATTTTATGAGCTCGAACGGCGGAACTCCTTTGGGTGTATTCCAATCCGCCAAAAGCGGATTGGAGTTGATGTCGTCGATCACCGTGGCTGGCTCATCCGACGCATTGTCGGAACAACTGGCCGAAAGTGTAAGTAATAGTAACGTGGCAATTTTTTGTAGTTTCATTCGAGGCTCAGTACGAGGTTCCAGTGTTCGAAATTGACCGGGAATATTGACAGGCGATTTCCACGTTGATTCAGACGAAAATCGACCAGTCCCGGATGTTCTTTCATTTCCTTTAGCGTAATTGTGCGGTCAAACTTGCGGACGAAAGCAATATCCCGCAACAACCAGCGCGGATTATCCTGTTGACTTTTCGGGTCATGATAGTTCGAGCGGGGATCAAACTGTGTTGGGTCCGGATAGGCATCGCTTGCGATTTTCGCGAGACCCACGGCCCCCGGGATTTTGCAGCTCGAATGATAAAACAGAACATCGTCACCGATCGCCATGTCATCACGAATCATATTACGAGCCTGATAGTTTCGAATGCCGTCCCACGGCTCCGTCTTGTTTTTGGCAAGATCGTCTATGCTGAAAGCATCAGGTTCCGACTTTATCAACCAATAGGTCATTTTCACTCAAATATTGTCGCTGAAAACGCGCAAGTTTAGCACGAGCCGGCGGTTCAGAAATGGCCGTATTCTGCTGCTGATTTTCATTCCCTATTTCGATTGAAATATGAATATGTTGTGCTACCATCGCGGCTCCCGACGGCCGCCGTGCGTCAGCATTCATGGGCGGCCGGTCGCACTAACGCTACCATGCTATCCCGGAGCCTGACTTGTCCAATATGATTGCAAATATATTCGGCTCATCCCCTGTAATGCCGCTGGAAAAACACGTTAATCTCTCTTTTAAATGTACGCGGGAACTCATTGGTTTCTTTGAGGCTGTTATAGAAGAAGATTGGGATAAAGCCGCAATCATTCGCTCGGAAATTGAACGATTAGAACACGAGGCGGATGATTTGAAAAAGGAAATTCGCCTGCACCTGCCGAAAAGCCTTTTCATGCCGGTACCGCGCGAGGATTTGCTGGAGCTTCTGCTGGTGCAGGATAAGATGGCGAATCGCAGCAAAGACGTTTCCGGCATCGTGATCGGCCGGAAAATGAAGATTCCGGCAGCAATTTCCGGGGGTCTGCTGACCTTTGTGAGTCGAAGCGTCGATGCCGCGAAACAGGCGCGCAAAAGCGTACGCGAACTCGACGAGTTGTTTTCGACCGGATTTCGCGGAGCCGAAGTATCGCTGGTTGCCGACATGATCGAGGAACTCGATCGCATTGAGACAGACACGGACGATCAGGAGGTGGCGGTCCGTGCTGCACTGTTTGAGATCGAGCGTGATCTCGAGCCTGTCAATGTCATATTTCTTTATCAGGTGATCGGGTTGATCGGCGAGATCGCAGATATGGCCGAGCGCGTTGGCCGTCGCCTCGAATTGCTACTTTCCCACTAAACCCAAAGAAAATACACAGGGTGTCTTGATGGAGTACCAGCTCGTTTACATCGGTCTTGCGGCCGTGTTTGGCGTATTCATGGCGTGGGGTATTGGAGCCAATGACGTCGCCAATGCAATGGCATCGTCTGTCGGTTCCAAAGCGCTTACCATCAAGCAGGCAATCATCGTTGCGGCGATTTTTGAGTTTCTCGGCGCAGTACTTGCGGGCGGCGAAGTCACGTCGACTATACGAAAGGACATAGTCGACGCGAGTCTGCTCGCTGATTCCCCCGAGCTGTTGATTTACGGCATGCTGGCATCGTTGCTTGCAGCGGGAACCTGGCTCCTGATTGCGTCGAGAAACGGCTGGCCGGTCTCCACGACACATACCATCGTTGGCGCGATTGTCGGCTTCGCGGCGGTCGGCATCGGAATGGATGCGGTGCATTGGGGCAAGGTTGGTGAGATCGTCATAAGCTGGGTCATTTCGCCATTGACCGCAGGCTTCATTGCCTACCTGATATATATGAGCGTGCAGGCGCTGATTCTAAGGCAGGCTGACCCGCTCGAGCGTGCCAAGCGCTATGTGCCGGTCTACATTTTCCTGGCTGCATTTACGATCACCTTGGTAACGATACTCAAGGGCCTGAAACATGTAGGTCTGGAGATCAGTATCGCGAACAGCTATATGCTTGCCGTGTTGGTGGCCGTGGGGATAGCAATTGTCGGCGCCATCGCAATTCGCAGAATAAAAGCCGATCCAAAAGCCGAAAAAAGACAGCATTTCCATACGGTAGAACGGGTATTTGGCGTGCTGATGATTGTCACGGCCTGCGGTATGGCGTTCGCACATGGCTCCAATGATGTCGCGAATGCGATAGGCCCGCTAGCTGCCGTTATCAGCATTGCCCACACGGGTTTGATCGGCGCCAAGTCGGCGATACCGGTATGGGTTCTGGTTTTGGGCGGTGCCGGCATTGTTGTCGGCCTCGCGACTTTCGGGCGACATGTCATGACAACTGTGGGCGAGAAGATTACTCAGTTGACGCCCAGTCGCGGATTTGCCGCAGAACTTGCTGCTGCAACCACTATCGTTATCGCTTCCGGAACCGGAATGCCAATTTCGACTACACATACTCTCGTTGGAGCGGTCCTCGGCGTCGGGCTTGCACGCGGCATCGATGCCATCGATCTTAGAGTGGTGGGTCGAATATTCGTATCGTGGGTCGTGACCATTCCTGCAGGTGCGTTTCTGGCTATCGTGTTCTTCACAATTTTCAGGAACGTACTGCCGTCTTAGGCCAGGCGCGATTTCGCCGCCTTCAGTTGTTTCTCGAAACGTAGCCACATCAATGCAATTGCGACAATAGTGCCGGCAATCAGACCCCACCACAGGCCTTCTGCACCGAAGCCCATTGGAAAGCAGAGCAGCGCACCCGAGCCGAGGCCGATAAGCCAGTAACCCAGCAGCGATATCCAAAAGGGACTTCGCGTGTCTTTCAGTCCACGCAGCCCGTTGGACAAAACGATCTGAACGCCGTCGAACAACTGAAACAGGCCGGCATACACCGAAAAACCAAGCGCAATGGCCAGCACGCTTTTGTTTTCGACGTCATCCGTGTCCAGGAAGATGCCAACCAGGAACTTGGGAAACAGCCAGAGCATGAGCGTTGCCACAAGGATGACGACGGCGGCGAGCGTTATCGCGATTTTTGCCGAGCGTCTCGCAGCGTCGACCGAACGTATTCCAATGCCGTAAGCAACCCGCACACGTACGGCATCGCCAAATGCGACTGACGTACTCAAACAAAAGTAGATAACGCTATAGACTATCAACTGTGCCGCCAGAATGTCCGCACCGAGCATGCCAACAAAAATCGCGGCGACCGTAAACATCGCGCCACCGAGCATTTGTGAACCTGTGATTGGCAATCCCAGTAAAAAGATTTCCTTGCACGTCTCCTTATGAATGCGGCGGGGAAACAGGGACGGTCTGTATCGCGCAAAGTGCCGCGATCGATAAACGTAAATCGCGAGCGTGAAAAACATCAACCAATTGACAAGCGTTGTTCCAATGGCTGCCCCAACAACTCCCAGAGCGGGCATGCCGAATCTTCCGAATACGAGTGCGTAGTTCAGCGCCAGATTCAATGCCAGCGCGACTACGGTGATTGTCATGATGCCGGATGCTTTCTCCAACGCAGTAACATAGTTGCGTAATACGACAAACAACAGGGCCGGTAAAACGCTGAGCGCCAGTGGCCGGGAGTAGTCGGAAATCAGGCGAATGACGTCCGGATCCTGTCGTGCGTACTGCAGCGCGGGACCGAGATACCAAATCGCGAACATGACCGGAATGCTGCACAGTACGGCGACGATCAGTCCCTGTTCGGCGGCGTTGATGATGCCCTGCCGGTTGCCTTCACCAAAACTTTGCGCTACCAGGACGCCGACGATGGAAATGACGCCCATGCCGATCAGCAAGAGTACATAAAACCAGTCTGCGGCAAGTCCGACTGCGGCCAGTTCGTTGCTGCCCAATCGACCGACAATAATCATGTCTGTGATCATCATGCCCATCTCGGCAATATAGGCAGCCATCAGTGGCATGCTAATCGCGAGGATAGTGCGAGTTTCTTTCAGGCCGGCAGCGTTCACGGTTGGACAAAACTCCCGATGCAGGTACTCGAGTCATAGTAGCGCGCCGGATTTCGGCACCGGACACTCATTCTCACAATGTGGTGTAGATTGACCGCCGCATTTGTTATTGTGCCTGACACAAACAACGCCAGCGCAGCGAGGGCTCGGTGACGGTAGAAGCCGGCATTACCGGACAAAATGCACAGCAAATCGCGAAGAGCGTAAGAAATTATGCTCTCGGAATATTGACTGTGGTCTACATGTTCAACTTTATCGATCGGCAGATCATGGCGATTCTGCTGCCTGCGATCAAAGCAGAATTCGTGATCGATGACTGGGTGCTCGGATTCCTGGCGGGGCCGGCATTCGCATTGTTTTATGCGACTCTCGGTGTGCCCATCGCGACGCTCGCCGATCGATTCAATCGGCGCAATCTTATTGCCGCTGCCATTGCTATCTGGAGTGCAATGACGGCGTTATCCGGCCTCGCCGGAAGTGTCGTCACGCTTACGCTCGCCCGTATTGGTGTCGGCGTGGGCGAGGCCGGCTGCAGCCCGCCGGCGCATTCAATGATCGCCGACTATTTCCCGCCGGCGCAACGCTCGACGGCCATGGGCATTTACACGGTGGGCATCACACTGGGCATCATGATGGCCTACCTACTCGGCGGATGGGTGGCCGAGAATATCGGCTGGCGTGAGGCATTCATGATCGTGGGCTTGCCGGGCCTTCTTCTCGCAGTGTTGGTGCGTTTTACGGTGAAAGAGCCACCTCGTGGAATGTCGGATAATCGCACGGACAAAGGCGACAGGCCGAGCATGCTGGACGTTGCGAGGTTCCTGCTTACCCGGCGGTCATTTATTCACATTGCGGCTGGCAGCGGCTTTGCGGCGCTCGCGGGCTATACGTCGATCATATTTTTTCCGAGTTTTCTCGTTCGCAGTCATGGTTTGCCGGTTGGGGACATCGGCCTTTATCTCGGATTGATCTACGGTATTGGAGGCAGTGTGGGGTTTGCCGGCGGCGGGTACATTGCGGACAAGGTCGGCAGGAAAAGCAAGAAACGATCTCTGTACGCCGTTTGCATTGCGGGCATGTTCGCGTGGCTGATTACATTTCCGGTCATGCTGATGGACAACATCAAGTGGGCGCTGATTCTCTACATCGTTCCCGCAATATTCTCGAATTTCTACCTGGCGACATCGTTTGCGCAGGTGCAAGGTATGGTTGAACTGCGCATGCGGGCCGTCGCTTCCGCATTCATTTTGCTAATCATCAATATTGTTGGTCTCGCCATGGGGCCGCAAATAACCGGCATTCTGAGTGACTTGCTTTCTGCGTCTTTTGGTGACGATTCATTGCGCTACGCGATTCTGATCGTGGTCGCGATTGTTGGCCCATGGTCCGCGATTCACTATCTATTGGCCAGTCGGCACATTGACGAAGATCTGGCCAACGTGGAATAAATAAAGAAGGAGTACGAAGTGCTTGCAGAACTGACCGCACGTGTGGGAAAGCTCGTTGACGGAAAAGATGCCGTCGGTTTCAACGTCAAATTCGATATGGGTGACACCGGAAAAATCCATGTCGCTGGAGAAAATGCGCCAATGGTCGTGTCAAACGACGATGGTGAGGCTGAAACGACCTTCAAAATCAGCGGAGATGATCTGTCATCCATGTTGAGTGGCGATCTCAACGCAATGAATGCCTACATGCAGGGAAAACTAGTCGTCGAAGGGGATCTTGCCAAGGCGATGCAACTGAGCAGTCTGTTCAGTTAGTCATATCACCTGTCGTTCTTCCGCCTGCATAGGGCTAACGAAAAAAACTAAACGGCCCTGAGATACCAGTCGAAGTCCAGCTCACCGACGCAATTGTGAAAGCGGCGGGATTCGCTGCGCCGATTCCTTACGTAAGCGCTGCAATATTCCCGCCCCAGGTATTCCGGCAGGAACTTGCTGCGCGACATCTTATCGAGCGCCGCGTCCCAACGATTCGGAATCATCTGCTTGAGTTCGACGACTTCGAATTCCTCGACCATCCGTCCCGGATCGCATTTGTGCTTCAGGCCGAAATCGACGCCTGCGAGAATTGCAGCCGTTACCAGATACGGATTCGCGTCGGCTCCCGATACGCGATGTTCGATACGAAGATTTTTCTGATCGGAAACGGGAATACGTAGCGCCACATTGCGATGGTTGACACCCCAGTTTGGTTCAACCGGCGCAAACATCTCCGGCCTGAGCCTTCTGTATGAATTGGCGTTGGGTGCGAAAATCGCGGTGCTCTCAGCCATCGTCTTTGCAAGCCCGCCGATAGCGTGCCGAAATCGTGCAGAAAACGGCGGAACGGTCATTTTGTCCTTACCCTGCGAAAAATAATTCGTCCCGTCTTTTCCCACGAGGCTCAAGTGAACGTGTAAACCGGAACCGGAATCTTCCTCAAAGGGCTTCGCCATGAAACATGCAACGAATCCATGCTGTCGTGCAACAGACTTGATCGCGCGCTTCAACAGAACGGCATGATCGCACGCCATTACCGGGTCACTGACATGTTGAAGATTGATCTCGAATTGTCCTGGCGCGAATTCGGATATCGCGGTGCCCACCGGAATATTTTGAGCGGAACAGACGTCGTTTACATCATTCAGAAATTTTTCGATGTCCCACAAATCGTCCGGGTGATAAACCTGTGGGCCCGGTTGCGGGCGATCCGTGCCCGGAACTTTCGACACTCGCGCTGTTGGTCGGCTCGTGTCGCCATCCAGAAGGTAAAATTCAAGCTCACAGGCCATGGTCATGGTCAGGCCCCTTTTTTGCAGCGGTTTCATTGCGCGCTCGAGAACGTGACGTGGATCGGCGAAGAACGGTTCGCCGTCGCGAGTCTGCAGACGATAGAGAGCCTGTGCGGTAGGCTTGATCGCCCATGGGACGGGTGCGAGGCTTCCGGCAACGATCGTAGCGTAGGCGTCCGGGTCGCCGTCGTCAGACGACCAGGCGGCGCTGGGAACCGTGTCTCCGAGCGTATCGACTAGCACGATTCCGCCTGGCAGGTTAAAGCGCTTCCTGAAGAGGCTTTCAAATTCGTTGCCACGCACGCGTTTACCACGCATGACACCGGCAGCATCCGGGATCAATAGTTCCATGACATCGGTTTTCGGAAAACGCTTCATGAATCGGCGTAATTCGGACACTGCTTTGCTCGCTGGATCACTGGACATGTCAGATGAGTTCCTGAGAATCGTTCAAATGTTAGCCGATATGGCTGCGGGGCGCGTCAAGCATAGCCGAGTTGCGACTTGCGTCAGTCTTATTTCATATGTTGG
>Ga0255056_10000176_pt1 | contig 17121 bp, 17 predicted proteins | sample Cases_109_1_MG_FD_183639 | JGI IMG/M metagenome (GOLD analysis project Ga0255056, IMG submission 183639) | Seawater microbial communities from Amundsen Gulf, Northwest Territories, Canada - Cases_109_1 | ecosystem: Environmental > Aquatic > Marine > Gulf | place: Canada: Northwest Territories... | reverse complement strand
ACTGGCGGAGCTGGGAACACCGAGCATTCCGAGTGCGTTTCCCGTCTCGCAGGTGCAAAACGCTTTCGATGATGATGGCAACCCGCTCGACGATGCCTACGATACGCGGATTATGAAATTCCTGGATGAATACGAGTGGTACGCCATGGCGATGCGCCATGCACGCAACAAGCAAGAATGCAGCGAGAGCATTCCAACACAGCAGGAAATGTGTCGCGGCAATAGCTAGCGAATCATTTAGCTTTCGACAATGCAGGTCGTTTCTATCTCGATCTTTGCGCGGTCCTCTATGAGTGCCGCGACCTGCACGCAAGCCATCGCCGGGTAGTTCTTGCCCATGACGTCGCGATATGTCTCGCCGATATCCCCGAGTCGTGACAGATAGTCCCGCTTGTCGGTGATGTACCAGGTCATGCGCACCATGTGTTCAGGCCCGGCACCACCCTCCGCCATGATGGCGCGTGTACTTAATAACACCTGCCGGAACTGATCCACCAGATTGTCCGATTGAAACACGCCGTTCTCATCCCAGCCGACTAGACCTGCGACGAAGACGAGGCGACCGGCATCGACAGCGATTCCATTGGAGTAGCCCTTCGGTCTCGGCCAGCCGTCCGGCAACAAGATATCCACTATGAACGCTCCTGAGAATCATCGATCAAAAAAGCGCTCAGGTCGGAGCGTAGCTCGTCGCCGAATGCGATGGCCTTCATTACGGTCAAATCGACATGTGCAAGCGTGAGCGCCACCTTCAGGCGTTGCTCGTCGCCACATCTCGCTGTGATCAAAAATGTCGCAGACGAAGCACCGAGCTTGCTTATCCGCAGCGAAAACGTCAGCACATCATCACAATAACTTGGTGCAAGAAAGGTCGAATCGATGTGAACGGTCGGCACGCCGGTCTTTTTTCGCCGATGCCAGTCGCCGAAGGGACGGCCCAGCGCCTCACGAAAAAAATCTTCAACGACTTCGTTGATCATCTCGAAGTAACGCGGATAGAAAACGATTCCGGCGGGATCGGTGTGACCGTGCCTTACGAGACGATTCGTTTCGAATACCTCGCCCATATCAATCGGCACTCGCTGCCAAATGCGATCGCGCGATAATGACTTTTTGCACTTCTGATGCACCTTCGTAAATTCGCAGCGCGCGGACTTCCCTGTAGAGCTCTTCGACTTTCACGCCCGACACGACGCCCATGCCGCCGAAAATCTGCACGGCTTTGTCGATGACCTGCTGCGCCATATCTGTCGCAAAGAGTTTTGCCATCGCCGCTTCTCGAGTGATTCGTGCCTGGCCGCTGTCCTTTGCCCAGGCTGCGCGAAATATCAGTAGTGCCGACGCGTCAATGTCGAGTGCACTCTCACCGATCATGGCCTGTACGAGTTGCAGATTGTGAAGCGGCGCATCGAACAGCTCTCGCGTGCGTGATCGCTGGGTGGCCTCATCGAGCGCACGCCGTGCGAATCCGAGCGCCGCCGCGCCGACCGTCGGTCGAAATATGTCGAGCGTCGCCATCGCTGCCTTGAATCCTTCGCCACACTCTCCGAGGAGATTTGTCGCCGGGACACGGCAATCATTGAAATGGACGGTTGCAAGAGGATGCGGCGCGATGACCTCAATGCGTTCCGACGCGTCCAAACCAGGCGTGTCGGCGTCGACAACAAAGGCGGACAAGCCACGAGCACCCTCCGCCTCTCCTGTTCTTGCGAAAACGACGTACTGATCCGCAATGCCACCGTTCGAGATAAAGGTTTTCGTGCCGTTAATGACATAAACATCACCATCGAGGGCTGCTGTGCTGCAAATATTCGACACATCCGAACCCGATTCCGGCTCGGTCAACGCAAACGCTGCACAACGACTGCCGTCGGCGACGCCTGGCAGGTATTTGGATCTGGCTTCGTCCGAACCGACCAGCGATATTGTTCCCGACCCCAGGCCCTGCATCGCGAATACGAAATCCGCGAGGCCCGAGTAATACGCCAGCGTCATCCGGATCAGACACAGCGAGCGAACATCCAGCTGCTCGTGTACCCCGCCCCATTCCCTGGGCACCGCGAACTTCGTGTAGCCCGCGTCGCCAAGTAAGTTCAGGACCCTGCCACAACTCGCATCGACGTCGTCGTGAAAATCGCCTTCGTCAATCACCGGTACCAGTACATCGCGGCACCATTGATCGAGCTCGGCCACCAGATTTCGATGCTGGTCCTCGAAAAACGGCCAGCTCAGATAGCTCGTATCCGCCATAGCCTAGTTTCCCTTGAAGTCCGGCGACGTTTTGTTGATGAACGCCTCGTACGCGCGCTCGAAGTCGGCCGTCTGCATGCAGATCGCTTGTGCCAGTGCTTCCGATTCGATGGCCGTTTCGAGGCTCATATCCCATTCCACGTTGAGTTGATGCTTGGTCATACCGTTTGCGAATCCCGGTCCGTCTGCCAACTCCCTCGCCAGAGCCGTTGCCGCGTCCAGCAGGTTTTCAGGGTCAACTACGTCATTGAAGTAGCCCCACGCGAGGCCTTCGTCTGCACTCATGCCGCGACCGGTAAACAACAGCTCCGATGCGCGGCCATGCCCGATGATGCGCGGTAAAATGGCACAGGCACCCATGTCGCAGCCGGCCAATCCAACACGATTGAACAGGAAAAAGGTTTTCGATTTGGGCGTGCCGACGCGCAGATCGGAGGCCATTGGAATAATCGCGCCCGCTCCAGCGGATATTCCGTCGACGGCAGCGACAATCGGCTGCGGACAATGTCGCATCGCTTTGACCAGGTCCCCTGTCATGCGAGTGAATTCCAGAAGACCACTCATATCCATCTTGACCAATGGCCCAATGATGTCGTTAACATCGCCGCCGGAACTGAAATTGCCTTCGTTTGACGCGAACACGATCGCTTTTACGGCCTTGACGTATACCAGTTCCCGGAACGTGTCACGTAGCTCAGCATAGGAATCGAAGGTCAGCGGATTCTTGCGGTCCGGGCGATCGAGCCGGATGGTTGCAACGCCGTTGTCGAATTCCCAAAGAAAATGGGTGGGCGAATATTTGCCTGGGTCCAGTGTCATAAGTCCGATTCCTTCATTACGTGATCTCTCCACCGGCGACAGCGATAGCCTGCCCGTTCATAGAGCGACTCGAGTTCTGACACAGCCACAATACGGTGTCGGCGACCTCTTCCGGGGCGATGATTCGTTTCTGGGGGTTATATTTGATGAGTTCGGCGCGCGCCTCGTCTTCTGAACGGCCGGTTTTAGCGGTGATATTGGCAACAGCGTCCGACGCGATCTCAGTATCCGTAAAGCCCGGGCACACGCAATTGGCCGTAATTCCCGTCAATGCGAGTTCCTCCGCCAGGGCTCGCGTCATTCCCACGACGCCATGCTTTGATGCGGCGTAGGCCGCGATATACGGATAGCCTTTCAAGCCCGCGGTGCTGGATATATTGATGATGCGCCCGCTGTCGCGCTCACGCATCGACTTGAGCGCCGCCTGAGTGCACAGGAACACACCCGTCAGATTGACGGCCATTATTTCCGACCATGTTGACAGGCTGGTCTTGTGGAACGGCGTGGCAGTCACGATGCCTGAGTTATTGACAAGAATGTCTATCGGCCCGGCCGCATCGAACACGCTCGCGATATTGCCAGGGTCGCTAACATCAAGAGTGACTCCGGTCACTCCCTCCAGCTCATTTGCTACCGCGTTTATGCGATCAGCGTTACGGCTCGCGATCGTCACTCGCGCTCCGGCGGCAACCAAACTCCGTGTAACTGCGAGTCCGATGCCGCTTGCGCCGCCCGTAACAAACGCGTGGCGCTGCTCAAGTGATTTCACGACAGTCTCCGGACGGTCTTCCGACATCGGCACTACTCCATCAACTCAAGGTGCTTGCGCAAGTCCACGATGGACGACTGCATGGATCGCAACTCGGCTGCCGAAATCTCGCTCAGCCCTTTTCCAACCCAGTGCCCGTGTTCGATCGCCATGTCTTCAAACATGGATGCGCCTTTGCGTGTCAGGCGCACGATAAAACTGCGCCGGTCATCCGGGTTGGGGCTGCGAACAACGAGTCCGTCATTTTCCATGCGATCGATCAGCCCCGTAATGTTTTTGCTGGACGCGGCCAGAAGTCGCGAGGCAAGAATCGTCACAGGCAGTGTCATGCCGTCGGCACGATAGAGCTGCGATAACGCATCGAAACGAGTGAGGCTCTGACCGAAGTTCTTGCGTAGCTTGCTGCCGAAACTCGTTTCCATCATTTTCGCGCAGCGCAGCAACTCAAGCCAAAGCCGCACGGCCTGTTGTTCGCGACGATTTTTGATGAGCTTGCTGGGCGACATGATGGGATTTCGGTCTTTTCCACCAATTTGGGCGCACAGTATAGCCGTATTTACTTTATATATAAATACTTTATATGTAAGATACTTACCTTGCAGCGCGTAATGGCATGACAGCTAAGGTACGTGACATGAAAACGACGATCGTCGGCGGTGGCCCGGGCGGCCTGTACTTCGCGATTTTGACCAAAAAGGCCCGGCCTGACTGGGATGTAGAGGTGTTCGAGCAGAATCGCTGCGACGACACTTTCGGCTTTGGCGTGGTGTTTTCGGACAGTTCGCTGGATGAGTACGAGTCCCGCGACAAGGAAACCTATGAGCGCATGCGCGCTGAATTCGCTTATTGGGACGATATTGACGTCCATTTCAAGGGCGAAGTCATGAAATGTCGTGGCAACGGCTTTTGCGGAACATCGCGCGTGCATTTGCTCACGATCCTGCAGGAACGCTGCCGTGAACTCGGCGTAACGCTTAATTTCGAGGAGCGGATTGACCCGGCCACGATCGAGACCCGCTTCGCCGACTCCGACATGGTGCTCGTTGCTGATGGCATCAACTCCGCGATACGGGACGCCTATAAGGGCCCGGACGGTTTTGATGTCACCATGTCAACGCGCAGCAATCGCTTTTGCTGGATGGGATCTACACGGCCACTCACCGACTTTACGTTTTTCTTCAAGCAGACAGAACACGGCATCATCTGCGCGCACACTTATCAATACACGAAGGACATGTCGACGTGGATCTTCGAGATGACGGACGAGTGTTGGCAGAAACACGGATTTGACGAATACGACGAGGAATGCTCGGCCGCAGTCCTCGGTGACATATTCGAGGATGAACTCGCCGGCCATTCGTTGATACTAAATCGTTCCAATTGGCGCCAGTTCCCGAGAATTTTTTGCAAAAACTGGAACATTGGCAAGATGGTCATCCTTGGCGATGCGAAGGCATCCGCGCACTTCTCCATTGGCTCCGGCACCAAGCTCGCGATGGATTGTGCTATCGGTCTTTTCGAGGCGGCAATCGCCCACCTCGAAAGCGATGGCATCGCCGCCGTGTTCGAGCAATACGACAAGGACCGCCGAGTTGCAACGCAAATCGTGCAACACAATGCCGATGTATCGCTCGCATGGTTCGAACACATGGAACGCTCCTGGGACATGGACCCATATCAATTCGCTATGGTCGTTATGTGCCGCTCCAAATCCGTCACCTACGATAACTTGCTGTTGCGCGACCCCGAGTTCGTACACGCAGCGGACAGCGAATGGTATCAACGTCACTTTGATGAAACCGGCGACGACTACCGCGGATCCCGACCAACGCCGATGTTCACGAAATACAAATTGCGTGAGCTCGAATTGCGTAATCGAATTGTGATGTCACCGATGGCGCAGTACTCGGCCGACGAGGACGGCAAGCTTACCGACTGGCATTTCGCGCACTACTGCGGCGCCGCCCGCGGCGGCATGGGTTTGATGTATGTCGAGATGACCTGCCCGTCACCCGAAGCGAGAATTACGCTGGGCTGCCCCGGGATGTGGACTGACGAACACGAAGCGCAATGGAAGCGCATCGTCGACTTCGTTCACGACAATACCGAGACAAAGATTTGCATGCAGCTCGGCCACTCGGGACGCAAAGGCTCGACGCAGCTCGGCTGGGAGGCGATGGACCATCCGATTGTGGACAACGACAAGAACTGGCCTGTGCAATCAGCTTCACCCATACCGTGGATCGAAGGAGAGAGCCAGGTGCCCTCAGAAATCGATCGCGCAGGCATGGAGAAAGTTCTCGAGGATTTTGTACAGGCCGCGGAGCGCGCCGAGCGCGCCGGCTTTGACATGCTCGAGTTGCACTGTGCCCACGGCTACCTTCTTGCCAGTTTCCTGTCGCCTCTAACCAACTTGCGCAGTGACGAATACGGCGGTTCGATGCAAAATCGGATGCGCTTTCCGTTGCAGGTATTTGCTGCCGTTCGCGACGTCTGGCCAAAGGCCAAACCGATGTCAGTGAGGATCTCGGCGAGCGACTGGAAAGACGGTGGGATCTCGGAAAACGACACCTTCGCCATCGCTGAAGCGTTCCGCGACGCCGGCTGTGATCTCATTGATGTTTCGGCGGGACAAACGGTACCCGATCAGACACCCATTTACGGGCGCATGTTTCAGACGGGATTTTCCGAGGCGATTCGCAATGTGCCGAAGATGGCGACGATGGCCGTCGGGGCGATCACCGATGCGGGCCAGGCCAATACCATCCTGCACACCCGCCGCGCGGACCTTGTTGCAATGGGTCGCGCCCACCTCTGGAACCCGTTCCTGACGCGCCAGGCGGCAGCATGGTACGGCGTCGGTGTGGGCGTTGAGTTGGGCGGCGACTGGGAAAAACAATACCTGGCCGGTCAGCAACAGGCGTATTCCGTCCAGAAAAAATCGAGCGAACAACAATACGAATGGCAACTGAAGGCGCGACCGAAGCGCCACTTCACGTTTCAGTAGGCGTTCACTCTCTTAAAGCAAAGCGTTGAATCTTCCCCGTCTGGGTTTTAGGCAATGCATCGATGTACTCGATCGCGCGAGGGTATTTGTAAGGCGCAATCTTTTGCTTGACGAAGTCCTGAAGATCTTTCGTCAATTGCTCTGAGGAATTGACGCCGGCAGCGAGAACGACGAACGCCTTCGGCACGTGGCCGCGTTTTTCGTCGGGCGCGGCGACCACGGCGCATTCCGCGACACTCGCATGACCCAGCAATGCTTCCTCAACTTCGGGGCCGCTGATGTTATAGCCCGCGGAAATGATCATGTCGTCGCCGCGGGCGACATACCAGAAGTGACCGTCCTCATCGCGCCGAAAGACATCACCAGTCAGGTTCCAGCCATCCCTCACGTAGTCCAACTGGCGCGGATCCGCGAGATATTTGCAACCCGTTGGGCCGCGCACTGCGAGCAGGCCTTCCTCGCCGACTGGCAAGTCCTTCATCGACTCATCGACTATCCGCAGCTCGTAACCCGGTACCGGGATTCCCGTCGACCCGGGCTTGTCGCCCTCGCCCGTCATCGACAGGAAAATGTGAATGATTTCTGTCGCACCGATGCCATCGATCATCGTTGCCTCCGAACGATCTCCCCATTGCAGGTAAACCGGCTTCGGCAGATGCTCGCCCGCGGAAACGGCGATTCGCAGGCTCGATAAAGAATTGAGGTAGTCATCGCCTAACAAAATCTTATAGGCCGTCGGGGCCGTGAAACATATCGTCGCTCCGGTTGCGAGAACGGCCTCGGCTAGCATTGGCGGCGCCGGGTTTTCGAGTAATACCGTACTGGCTCCGGCGTACAACGGAAATGTCAGCAAGCCACCGAGCCCAAAGGTAAACGCCAGCGGCGGAGAGCCAATAAATATGTCGTCCGGGCGTGGCTTCAGGACCTGTTCGGAGAATGTCTTGCACATCGACAACACGTCACTGTGAAAATGCATGCAACCTTTCGGCGTGCCCGTCGTGCCACTCGTGAACGCAATCAACGCCACGTCATCGCTGGCCGTCGCGACGGCGTCAAATCTGTCGTTCGCAGCTGCAGCCAGCCCCTCGAGTTCGTCCGACATCAGTAAGCGCTCGAAAACAATATCGGCAAGCTCATCGTCGAGGCGTGAATCGCAAATCGCGAATTTGATTTTGGCTTTATCGGAGACAGTTCGGAGTTCGCTCGCCCGTAGCATTGGCATCGTCGGTACAGCAACGGCCCCCAGTTTCAACACCGCCAGGTAACACGCGGCAAAAAACGGCGAGTTCGGAAACCTCAGCAAGACACGATTGCCTGGAACGATACCGACTTCCTCCACGAGAACATTGGCAATACGATTAACGCGCGATTGAAATTCGCTGTAAGTCCATTGCTCGTCGAGGGAACGCACTGCGACCTTATCGCCACGCCCTTCACGGATATGCTTGTCCAGCAGTGGGCCGACGCAGTTCAGTTTTGCGGGATAATCTAGCTCGGGCAGAATAAAAATTAAATCTGGCCATTCGTTTTCGGGCGGCAGATTGTCGCGAGTAAACGTGTCGACATGAGTGGAAGGATGCATGCGGGCGCTATTGTTGGCAGGTGCGCCAGTTCCAGGCAATCATTGGTGACTCCAGTTATCGGAATCACTGGAATCGCCTGGCGATAAGCCAATGATGTCCCCATCGGTGTTGATGCCGAGCCCAAGCACCGTACGGTTGGCATAAGCGAAATACGCCGTCACCTGATTGATCTCGAGAATCTCGCCATCATCGAAGCCTGCAGATCGCAGCGTTTCGATGTCTGCCGCCGAAACTTCTTCGGCCGCCGCCGTGAGCTTTCCCGCGTATTTCAGTCCTGCGAGGTCACGCGCATCGAAGACTTCGGCAAGGCCTCCGCTCGAAAGCGCTCGCCAGATCGCTGACGCGCGATCCTCATCCGCAAGCAAGCGCGACAGCCCTGCGAAATGATGGTCCGCACAGTAGTCGCATTCGTTCAGCATGCTGACATAAACGCCGATGGTTTCGAGGTAGGCCTTCGGCAATTTGTTGCGAGGATGGTGCAGTACATATTTGTACAGCGCCATGTGCCCCTCCATGGAATGCGGCCGCAGACTGTGCGCCAACATGATGTTGTCGATATTGTCGTCGGGACCCTTGATGCGCTCGTACAGGCGCTTAAGGGCGCCGGTAGCCTCTTTGAACGAGATCGTCGTAATCCAAGTCATGGTCGCTCTTTTGTTTCAGGCATTACACCAGATTGAAAACGAATATCGCAGCCACGGCGAATGGCGCAATTACTCTCACCAGCAATAACCAAATCTGGAACATTGCCCCGTCTCCAACACCGATTTCTTCCACCAGGGACTCCCGGGACAACCACCAGCCCGCAAATAATGCGTACATCATGCCGCCGATCGGCATCAATACGCTTTGCACGAGGAAGTCCATGAGGTCGAACGGCGTCTTGCCCGCGAACATGTCGAACTGGCCGAGAAGGAAAAGATTTTCCCAGCTCGAGAACGAAAATACAGTGACCAGCCCAAGAAGAAACGTACATGTACCGATCAGCGTGGCCGCCTTGACCCGTGACGCTCCCTTGATTTCCATTGCCCGCGCCGTCATCGTTTCGAGCATCGAAATTGACGACGTTAATGCCGCCACCAAAATCATGAAGAAGAAAGCGGGACCAATGATCGAGCCGCCAGGCATTTTCGCAAAAGCTGTCGACAGTGTGACGAAGATCAGGCCGGCGCCTTCGCCAGGATCAAGATCGTTCGCGAAAACAATCGGAAATATCGCAAGACCCGCCAGCAATGCGACAATAGTGTCGCCCAGCGAAATCGTAATTGCAGAACGAAACAGGTTGACGTCTTTCGGCAAGTAAGCTGAGTAGGTCAGCACCGCTCCGACACCGACATTGACCGAGAAAAAGGCCTGCCCAACAGCGGCAAGGACCACCGGTGCAGTAATCTTGCTGAGATCCGGCATAAACAGAAATTCGAACGCCGTCTCGAAATCGCCAACGATTGCGGAATTTATGACCAACGCGACGAGTGTGATGAACAGCGCCGGCATCAATACTTTGACGATTCTTTCCAGACCGATTTTGACGCCCTTCGAGATGATGAATACGGTCGCCGCGGTGAACATCAGGTGCCAGAAAATCATGGGACCGGGGTCGTGCAGAAATTCGTCGAAGCCGGCGCCAACCTCCGCCGCATACAGGCCGGCGAGCCCGCCCATTGCGGATTTGACCAAATAAGCGGCCGTCCAACCCGCAATGACACTGTAAAAACTGAGAACCAGCACCAGGGCAAACAGTCCCATCCAGCCAACGATCGCCCAGTGGCGGCTGCTGCCATTTTGCACCGCCAACTCCTGCATGGCGCTCGGTGCACTTCGCCGTGCCCGGCGACCAATTACCATTTCCGACAACATGATCGGGGTGGCGACAAGCAGGATCGCAAGAACGTAAATCAGAACAAAGGCGCTTCCGCCACTGCTGCCCAGCGTGTACGGAAACTTCCATATGTTCCCGAGGCCGACAGCCGCGCCGATTGACGCGAGTATAAAGGCCATGCGGCCGGACCAGCTTTCCGTTGTCTTTGTTGCCACCGTTTTTGCCCTTCTTGTTTTTGTTGGCAAGATGCCGCGAATTCTACCGTATATACGCCATGCTGACATTGCCGCTCCGCTGCGCTAGTGTGATTCAACAATCCAGGGGAATCCGATGGTTCGAAAAAGTCTGTTAACAACATTGGCCTTCATTTGTACAATCGCGGGCTGCTCCGATAGCCCCGACACGGACGCCGCCTCGAGCGCCACAAGTCTCCTGTTGATCAATGCCCGTATTTACACTTTGAATTGGGATGACGCAGCACCCGATGGCACGCTGATGCCTGATGCCCCTCACGATGACAACGGCTGGCATCCGGACGCGGAAGCACTTGTGATCACGGGCAAGACGATCGTTTACGTTGGTTCGAACGAGGAAGCGATGAGCTATCGCAACGATCAAAGTCGAATCGTCGATCTTAGCGGTGCAACTCTCATTCCTGGCCTGGTTGATTCCCACACTCACGTATTTGAACTCGGCGAACGCATTGATCGGGTCAACCTGGTCGATGCGAAAACCGAAGAGGCCGCGGTTGCGCTGATCGCCGAGCGTGCAAAGAATGTGCCTGAAGGAGAATGGATAATCGGTCTGGGTTGGGACGAAGGTGCATGGGCCGATAACTATCCCGACAAGCTATTGCTCAGCGAAGCCGTACCCAATCACCCGGTCTTCATGCGCGGTCTGCATGGTTTCGCGGATTGGTGTAACCAGTTAGCGCTCGATAACGGCGGCATTACGGCCGCTACTCCGGTTCCGGTTGGCGGCGAGATGCGGCTCGGCGCGGACGGCGAGCCCAACGGGTTGTTCATCAACAACGCAGTAGCAGTATTGCGAGACACGATGCCGGAACCCTCGGACGAGGAACTTCGGAGACAGCTCTTGCTGGGCCTCAATCGAATGGCGGAAGACGGCTACGTTGCGGTACACGATGCCGGGCTTCCCAGCCGCAAAATGGACATCCTGCAACAACTGGAAGACGAAAATGCACTGCCGATTCGCGTTTACGCGATGTTGTCGCTACGGGACGAAGCGCTTATTCATGTTTGGATTGAGAAAGGCCCTGATCAGGACGCTGACAGCATGCTGGTTACGCGAACCGTTAAGGCCTACTACGACGGCGCCCTGGGCTCGCGCGGCGCGCGGCTGCTGTACGACTATTCCGACATGCCGGGTCATCGCGGCGTCAGCGGGGCGGGATACGGATTTAACGAAGCGCTGAACGCCGAAGCGATGCGGGCGGGCTTTCAGATTGCCATTCACGCGATCGGCGACGCCGGCAATCGCGAGGCCATCGATATTCTTGAGCGCGTTGTAAGGCTCTCGCCAGAAGCCGCGGCCAACAGACACCGAATTGAACATGCACAGGTGCTGCACCCCGATGACCTGCCGCGCATCGGAGCGTTGGGATTCATCGCATCGATGGAGCCGCCGCATGCGATGGAAGACAAGCCGTGGGCCGAAAGTCGGCTGGGAGAGGAGCGAATACTAGGCGCCTATGCCTGGCGATCGCTTCGCGAAACCAACGCTGCACTGACCTTTAACTCGGACAACCCGGGTTCCGATCACAATATTTTTTACGGCCTGCACTCAGCTATCACGCGCCAGGACAAGGACCATCAACCGGAAGGCGGTTGGTATGTCGACGAAGCAGTGAATGCCGAAGAAGCTGTGCGCGGCTATACGCACTGGTCTGCCTACGCGAGTTTCCGAGAGGACGAAACCGGCATTATCGAAGCGGGTCGGTGGGCTGACATTACGGTCATGGACGTCGATCCATTCGTGTTAGCCGATGACAGCCCGGGGGATATGCTAAACGGTCGCATCCTGATGACGATCGTCGGTGGCAATATTGTTTATGAACGACCGGGAACCGGGGAATGAGTAATTTGCTCCCGGATCAACTGAAACGACGCAGGGCTTTCGGCGCAGCCATCGGCCACATGTTGCTCTGGTCGATCGGTATTTTATTGCTGATTCATCTTTTTACATGGATCAGCCCGAAGAAAGACGGGTCGCCGGTGCTTCCCGAATGGGCGGAATTAGTCGTTTGGGCCCAATTTATCCTGCCGGTTGTTCCGGCGACCATTGCCGGAGCCACGCGAATTCGCGGCCGTGAAAAATGGAAGCCGGTATTGCTCGGCGCGGTAATAGGTGTGCTAACGCCGCTCTTCAGCCTCGCAATATTGATCGTTACGTTCTTGTTGATTGGCGGCAGCATCGACCTCGGGCCCCACAACGAAAACATATCTGAAGTAGCCATTCTGTCGACGTTGTTCGCAACCACGGCTGTTCTCGGCGTCGGTACCGCACTAGTCTACCAAAAGCCACCGAGAACTGTTTAGGCACGTCCATCCTCCACCGCTTGCTGAATACGACGGGGTGACTGCGCGGCGGCCTCAAAACGACTCTCGTACTGTGGGTGTTCAGTGTTCATCCAGCGATCCCACCAGGTGAAGTAAAGTCCGAAGTTGCTGCCACCGTGTGAGTGATGCAGGTCATGGTGCGTCGTCGTCGTGAACGCCCTGAGAAAAGGCACACGCAACCACCAGCTGGGAAACAATTCGATGCCCGCATGGCCAACAACGTTGCGCACGATCATGTGGTTTACAAAAAGAAAGGCGGTCAGTTCGTGCATGGGGACGAACAGTGCAGCAAACGGCAAAATACCGGCCTCCAGAACGGCCTCGCCGGGTGCAAACGCGTACGCGGCCCAGGGTGTCGGCGTTTTCGATTTGTGATGTACGCGATGCAGACGGCGAAACAACCAGCGAGTGTGCATTGCACGATGTGCCCAGTAAAAATAGGCATCGTGCAACAGCACCATGCCGACGAATTCCAGAACAAGCATGCCGGCAACGGGCAACTCTCCGCCGTAAATCCTGAACATGCCGTGCTGGCTCGCCGCGTACACGGAAAAACCCACCAGCGAAAAAATCAGTGCCGTATTCAGTGAATAAGCTATTTCTCGGCACACATCATGTGCAGTTGCGTTCCGAGATTGAATACGGCGACTTGCAAGCGGGCCGGCGAACACGGCAAGTATCATAGCCAATACGCTTGCAGCGATTAGGTATCGCGACAGGTCAATGGTAAAAATGATCGGCCAGGCCGCGACGAAAAGTTCAGATAGGGTGTATTGGGTCATGCCTGCACTCCGGCTGTTATCAACTGAAGTGCAAAGTAACGGGAAATGGCCCGTTCAATCTCGCCGATAGTGACGGATGGTCACCGATTTCGAAATCGGCGATATTTAATCGGAATCGGCTACCCCGTGCGGCGCATTCTGGCGAAATTCTGTCGGTGTCATCCCGGTTGACGCCTTGAAGGCTCGATTAAATGGACCAAGCGACGCGTAGCCTAATTCTAGCGCGATTGTAAGGACCGGAATCCTGGCCCGCTCCGGGTTAGTAAGCTGAGCCTTCGCCTCGACAATGCGATAACTATTAAGAAACGCCGAGAAGTTTCGAAACTCGAGATGCCCATTGATCAGGCGGCGAAGTTGGTGTTCAGGTATTTTCAGTTCCTTCGCCAACATTGGAATGGTCAATCCTGTCTCGCGGTAATAAGCATTCTCCATCAGGCCCAGCAGCCTCTCCTTGAGAACACGGTCAGCCGGACCAAGTAGCTTGTCTGCGGACCCGCTTTCGGCCGCTTCGCTTGCCAGATCATGCTCGAAGAAATCGGCATCCAGCCGCAACATCGGTATTGCGAGGCCAATGGTCAGCAATGCAATGACGATTACGTTGGCCATTTGAAGCCATGCTGGTGGTGTCGTTGTGCCGAGCGCGAGTTCTACGATCAGTACAGCCACGACCTGAGCCGCAACAACGATGACGAAAAACATTCGAAACGTTCGCCTACGCTCAATCAAATCATCAAGGCGACCTCGAATAGTGAACCAAAGCGTGTGCATGACGATTACGAGCGAGACGAGGTGCATTGCAATGTTTGCGGCATTGACCCAGCCGGGGCCGAAATTTTCGGCGCCGAGGAAAATCGACCAAACCGCGAAACCAAATCCTACGAATAAGGCCATTACCCAGTTGTTGAGCCAGGACGTCTCGAATACGGCTCTCGCAAATGCCCACAAACAATAGGGCACGATCATTGCCAGTAACATTACGATCGGCAACAAATCGGGCGATGCATTGCGAAGTGTTGTATCGGAGTTAAACAGATACGCGGCAATACTGAGTAACAGAAGTGCGCCACTAATCCGGGCAACACGGGCGCCCGTACCAAACAGAAAAATCGTGGCTATCAAAAGTTCCTGTCCAATGACAAGCAAGCGTATCGCTGTTTCAACCGTTGGCATGGCGATGCTTCATGAAAGTACCAATTCGATCCTTTGTCGGAGCAATGGCAGCAGATCCGTTTCGAACCACGGATTCCGTCGCAGCCAGATATTATTTCTGGGGCTTGGGTGCGGCAGCGGAACAATACGCGGCCAATACTCGCGCCAATCCTGTACCGTTGCGGTCAAAGTCGCTTTTGCCTCTGGCAGATGATGCGCCTGCGCATATTGACCGATGACCAACGTCATTTCCAAATCAGGTAATTGGGCCAGAAGTTTATCGCACCATGCTGGTGCGCACTCTTGGCGCGGGGGCAGGTCTCCCGATTTTCCGGTCCCGGGATAACAAAAACCCATCGGCAAAATAGCGACTGACTTCGGATCGTAAAACACGGAGTCATGGATGCCCATCCACTCACGGAGCCTTTTTCCACTGGCATCATCAAATGGGATACCGGACTCATGGACTTTGCGCCCGGGCGCCTGCCCGGCGATTAACACCCGAGCCTCGGGATGAATTTGAAGAACAGGACGGGGGCCAGCCGGCAAATGCGCGGCACATATTGTGCAAGCACGGACTTCGTTGAGCAGAGATTCAAAATGGGTCATGGCGAGTGTCCGCGATGGAGCGCACGTTCAGGACTTGAAACCGATCTTGGCGTGCTGACCGTCGCAAAACGGCTTGTTCTCAGACGCGCCACATCGGCACAACGCAACCTGCTTGCCTTGCCACCCTGTACGGCCACTGCCCGAAGTAATCGTGACATTGCCTTTGATCATTAATGGGCCATCCGGTCGCGGCGATACACTCAATGTGCCGCCTGATTCTTCCAGTTTGCTGCCGCTCTCGCCGACGGCACCGTAATCCTTGAAGCCAGCGTCCTCGTGACTGTTGTCGCAAAACGGTTTGTTCTTTGACTGTCCGCATCGGCACAGTGCCGCACGAAATTCGAGGCCCGGTATGTCGTTCGGTGCGCCCTCAATCGCCAGGTCGCCGCGAACGTAGAGCGGCCCGTTGTAGGCGACATGAATCGTGTTTACCGCGTCGGCTTTTTCTTCGCCAGAGCCATCCTTGTATTGGTAGTTCAGCGCTCCGGTTGGGCAGCGTTTTACGACATCTTCGACTTCGTCATCGGTCGCAAGATTCGGATCGCACCAGGGTTTTCGACCAGTCGTAAAAAGCTCGCCCTTGGCGCGCCCGCACTCGCCGACATGAATGCACAGACGGCCGTTCCAGTACACGTCAAGTTTGTCACCTGGGTATTTGATTGCTTTTTTTCCGCTCATTCTCACTGCCCTCCTGCCAAACGCGATGCCAAGTGTTGTAGCTTAGCGTAATTATCCAAGCTGTCGATGCCGAGGTCTATGGCTCCCAACAGCCCGGCGCCCCATGCTATTGTAAGCCTCATCCAAGCCAGCCCAGCCAACCCTGGAGATCTCAGATGCGAGCCATATTTGCTGTTTTGCTTTTGCTGATAGTCGCCACCGCGACCACAGAAACCCAAGCGGACACGCTGAAGCGTATCGCTGAGACCGGTGAAATCCGCATAGGATATGTGCCCGATGCACCACCACTTTCTTTTGAGAATAACAACGGCGCAGTGGTTGGATATTCGATCGATCTCTGCCGCCACATCACTTCAACGATTAAGAGCGAATTAGGACTCGACAATATCGACATCATCTTCACGCCGCTGGTCTCGATGGAAGATCGTCTCAGCGCCGTCGAAAATGGCGACGTCGATATTGAGTGTGGCGCGACGACCGTAACGCTGTCCCGACGCGAGCGCGTCGATTTTACGTTGATGACCTTTATTACAGGTAGTGCCGTATTGTCGCGAAAGTCGAATCCAATCGATACGATCGACGATGTGTCAGGCGCAAAAGTTGCCGTATTGACCGGCACGACGACCGAGAAAGTAATGCGTCGCGTCATCGAGGTAAACGAATTCAAAGTCGACCTGTTACTGGTCGATACGCATGAGGAAGGGATGGCGTTGTTGAACGCGCGCAAGGTCGATGGCTACGCGTCGGATCGTGCGATGCTGATGGGCCTGGTTTTCTTCGACCAAAACGCCCAAAACAGTTACGCCTTATCGCGCTCGCCGTTTTCCTTCGAACCCTATGCGATGATGGTTCCGCGCGGTGACACCGAATTTCGGCTGGTCGCCGATAAGGCGCTGGCGTCGCTATTCCGCACTGCCAGAATCCGCCGTCATTATCAAAACTGGTTTGGCCGCTTCGGCGAGCCGCTATCGCCGATCGTCGAGGCGATGTATCAATTCCAAGCCGTGGGCGAATAGATCATAAATCGGGGTCGCGAAAAATCGGGGTCGAACCGAGGTTTTCAAAAAAACTTCGGTT
>Ga0255056_10000175_pt1 | contig 17160 bp, 13 predicted proteins | sample Cases_109_1_MG_FD_183639 | JGI IMG/M metagenome (GOLD analysis project Ga0255056, IMG submission 183639) | Seawater microbial communities from Amundsen Gulf, Northwest Territories, Canada - Cases_109_1 | ecosystem: Environmental > Aquatic > Marine > Gulf | place: Canada: Northwest Territories... | reverse complement strand
CCGCCTCGCTGCGCTCGGCACCTCCCCCTGAGGGGGAGGCAAAGAAGAAGCCTTGCTGCGCTCGGCACCTCCCCCCGAAGGGGAAGGCAAGGAATGGGTCCCTCTCCGGCTCGTCGCGTTCGGACCTCCCCCCTGAGGGGGGAGGCAAAGATTGGGTCCCTGAGGGGGAGGCAAGGCGACCGTTCACTTGAGTTGAGGGAGGCAACGCGGAGGTGGGTTCCTGCGTTCGTTACTGTGTGTCCGGTGCTGGAAGCGATCATCGCCGACGCAGAAACGAGGGCAGAGGCTGCGCGCGACAATGCCGCTCATCTGCGCACTCTTGCCCGCTCCGCACCACCGGCCCGAGGCTTCGCCGCCCGTCTCGGCGCCGCGGGGAACTCCGTGGTCGCTGAGATCAAGCGCCGGTCTCCCTCCCGCGGCCCGCTTGCACCAGGCCTCGATGCCGCGGCGCAGGCCCGGCGATACGAGAACGGAGGGGCTGCCGCCATCAGCGTCCTCACCGAGCCGGATCACTTCGACGGATCGCTCGACGACCTCATCGAGGTGGTCGCCGTGACCGATCTTCCCGTGTTGCGCAAGGACTTCCTTTTCGACCCGGCCCAGGTGTGGGAGTCCCGGGCGGCCGGGGCCGACGCGGTATTGCTCATCGTTGCCGTCCTCGGTCCGCAGCTGCTGGCGTCGATGATCGAGACCGCCGGGGAGGCGGCGCTCGATGCCCTCGTGGAAGTGCACGACGAATCCGAGGCCGAGATGGCATTGACGGCAGGGGCGCGCCTGATCGGTGTCAACAACCGCGACCTCGCCACGTTCGCCGTCGATCTGGGTGTATCCGAGCGGCTTTCCGGAACGGTGAAGCAGCCCGGGGTCATCGCCGTTGCCGAAAGCGGCGTTTCGGATCCGGTTGCGGCAGGGCGGATGTGGGCCCTTGGCTACGACGCCATCCTCGTCGGGGAGGTGCTGGTCACCGCCTCGGATCCGGAGGATGTTCTCAGCCGCTTGGTTACCCCGTGACCTGGGTCAAGGTCTGCGGGCTACGCCAGCACGGTGACGTCGAGGCGGCGGTCGGCGCCGGGGCCGATGCCGTTGGCTTCGTACTCGCCGAGGGGTCGCCGCGCGGGGTCTCGATCGAGCAGGCGGCAGCCCTGATGGACGGCGTACCGATCCTCCGGGTTCTTGTCACCACTCACCTCTCCCCGGCGGAGCTGGCGGCTGCCGTCGACGCCACAGGCGCAGACGCCATCCAGGCCCACGGCCGTCACGGCGACGTAGCCGCTGCCGCAGGCGACGCCGCAGGCTGGTTCGTGCTCCGGCCGGTGGCGATGAGCGGAACGGACCCGGACCCAGACCCACAAACCTTGCCGGAACAGCAGATCCCGCTGCTCGACTCGGTCGGCGGGAGCGAACTTGGAGGGACCGGCATTGCCTTCGACTGGTCGACGGTGCCGGCATTGGACCGGAGCTTCGTTTTGGCAGGCGGGCTGAACCCCGACAACGTCGGCGATGCCATCGACGCCGCCCGCCCATGGGGTGTCGATGCCTCGAGCGGGCTGGAATCCTCCCCCGGCGTCAAGGACCCCGCCAGAATCGTCGCCTTCACCGAGGAGGCAAAACGGGCATGAAACCCGACGATCGCGGCCGGTTCGGCGAATACGGGGGGCGGTTCGTCCCTGAGACGCTCATGCCGGCCCTCGAGGAGCTGGAGCAGGCATTTCTCGATGCGTCTGCCGACCAAGCGTTCCGAGTCGAGCTCGATGCCTTGCTCAAAAGCTACGTCGGGCGGCCGACGCCGGTCTATCACGCCGAGCGGCTCTCCGAGCTCCTCGACGTGGAGCTGTGGCTGAAACGGGAGGACCTTGCCCACACCGGTGCCCACAAGATCAACAACACCATCGGCCAGGCGCTACTCACCCGCCGCATGGGCAAGCCGAGGGTGATCGCCGAAACCGGGGCAGGCCAACACGGCGTGGCGACGGCCACCGCCTGTGCGCTGCTGGGCCTCGACTGTGTCGTCTACATGGGCGCCACCGACATGGAACGCCAGGCACTGAACGTCCACCGGATGGATCTGCTTGGCGCCGAGCTGGTCCCGGTGGAGGTCGGGGCGGCGACGCTTAAGGAGGCGGTCTCCGAGGCGCTGCGTGACTGGGTGGCTTCGGTGGCGACTACCCATTACATCATCGGATCGGTCGTCGGGCCCCACCCCTTCCCGATGATCGTTGCCGAGTTCCAGCGCGTCATCGGAGACGAGATGCGAGCCCAGCTCAAGCGCCCGGATGTCGTCGTCGCCTGTGTGGGCGGCGGGTCGAACAGCATCGGTGCCTTCGGCGCCTATGTCGGAGAGCGCGACGTTCGCCTCGTCGGCGTCGAAGCCGGCGGCTACGGAATCGCCACCGGGAGACACGGGGCCTCGCTGACCGCGGGGTCGCCCGGCGTCTTGCACGGGGCATACACCTATCTCCTCCAGGACGACGAGGGCCAGGTCCTCGAGGCGCACTCGGTGAGCGCCGGCCTCGACTACCCGGGGGTCGGGCCCGAGCATGCCTACCTGCGCGACGCCGGCGCCGTCGAATACGAGGCGGTCACCGACGAGCAGGCCATCGAAGCGCTTCATCTGCTTTCCCGCACCGAGGGGATCATCCCCGCCCTCGAGCCGGCTCATGCCCTGGCCTGGGTCATCGCCAACGCCGGAGCACTGAGCGGGGCGACGGTGGCCCTGGTGCTGTCCGGGCGCGGCGACAAGGACGTTGAGCAGTTGGCGGCGCTCGATGGGTGAAACCGGGGCCGAGCAGTTGGCATCGATGTTCGGTGCCGCAGGCGACGAGGGAAGGGCGGCGTTGCTGCCCTATCTCACTGCAGGGATTCCCGACCCCGCATCCTCGCTCTCGATGTTCCAGGCGATGGAGGCGGCAGACGGGTTCGAGGTCGGCATCCCGTACGCAGACCCGCTCATGGACGGTCCGGTGATTGCCACCGCCGGCCGTCGGGCGATCGCGGCCGGGATGACGATCGGCTCGGCCCTCGAGCTCGTCGGGCAAGTCGCCGTCGCCACCGCCAAGCCGGTCATGGTGATGACCTATGTCAACCCGGTGCTGCAATACGGCATCGACCGCTTCCTCGAGACCATCGCCGCCGGTGGTGCGGCCGGGTTAATCCTTGCCGACCTCCCGGTGGAGGAGGCGGAGCCGTACCTCGCGGCAGCGCGAAACAGCAGTATCGGGATGGCGCTGTTCGTAGCACCGACCACCACCGATGAGCGACTGGCCCGGATCGCAGCTGCGCAGCCGGCGTTTGTCTACGGGGTAGCCAGGCTGGGGGTGACCGGCGAGCAGAGCGAGCTGGCACCGGCCGCCACCGAGCTGGCGAAACGGGTGCGAGCCGCCACCGACGTGCCGCTCGTCCTCGGGGTCGGGATCTCGACGCCGGACCAGGCGTCCGCCGCCGCCGCACTCGCCGACGGAGTGATCGTGGGCAGTACGCTGGTGCGCCGAGTGCTCGAAGCGAGCAATGCCGAGCGGGGGGCGGCGGCGCTCGGTTCGGCAGTCGATGAGTTGGCCGAGGCGGTGCGGGCTCGAAACGGGTGAGTCGGACGCTTTGCTGTTGGAACGAATTTCCACGGTCCCGACGGGCTAGTGCCCGGGTCCGGCGCACGGGTGCGAGATTGGGCAAGGGTCCGATGGTTGGGCCGGGAGGCCGGGAGCCGGGCCTCCCGGCGGTGAACGATCGAGGCGAGCACCACCCCGACCCGGGGGTGGTGCGGTGTCGAAAAACCGGTACCGGGAGAGGGATTCGGACCCACGCAGGCTTGCCCTCAGCCGGATTTTGAGTCCGCCGCGTCTTCCATTCCGCCAACCCGGCGTACCGCGTCCATGGTATCGGGTCACCACGACGTACCCCGTTGACCAGCCCCCGCTTCCGGTTCGCAATCGACAAAAAGAGCGCCCACTCGGAGGCGGAGGGTGTTCAAGGTCGTGGGTTGTCGTTGCCGATAGGTCAGGTGAGTGACAACACGGCCGTGAGTGATGGCGGTCGGCAAGGGGTATTGGAGCGATGCACAAGCTCAAGGCGCAGAACGGACCACAGATTCTGTTGTCCGACCGACGGGCTGGTAATCAGCGGGGTGCGATATTGCCGTTGATGGCGATCATGGTGGTGGTCTTGCTTGGCTCGGCAGCGATGGCGGTCGATCTCGGCTGGCTGTATTGGAACAGCATCGAGATCCAGCACGCTGCCGATGCGGCCGCCCTCAGCGGCGTGGTGCACGAGCCGGGGGATCGGACTTCGGCGCATGTGGAAGGGAAGGCGGCGGCCGCCGAGAACGGCTTCGACGACGCAGCCGCTCAGACCACGGTCCAGATCATCGACGTCGTTGACGACCCGACCCTTGTCGACAACGACAGCCAGTTGCGCGCCACCATCACGCACTCGGTTGATACCTTTTTCTTGGGTTTGTTCGCGCTCGACACCGTCGATGTCTCGCGCACCGCGGTTGCCCAGTACGCCTTGCCGCTCTCCCTGGGAAGCCCGGATTCGTATCTCGGGACCGACCCCGAGCTGGGGCTCACCCCCGGTTTCTGGCTCAGCACCACCGGCACCTACGGCCATGCGCAACGCGGGGCCCGCTACACCGACTTGTGCAAGTCCGGCACGAACAACCCGAGCTGCACCCAGCACAACATGGGGCCCCGTCCTCCGGTTGACTGGGGAGAGCAAACCGCATCCGGCGGCTCGATATTCATCATCTCGGTCCCCGTGGGCGCCAGCGCCCTGAAGCTGGAGATCTTCGACGGACCCCACTACGGCGACGACTCCGACGACAAGATGACCGGCGACGACCACTCCGACTTAGCCGACACTTGGTTCATGCTGTACGGCCCGGACAACACCCCGCTTGACACCACAGACAACGAGTTGTTGTGCTCGGTGAGGTACGACGGGAGGGAGAACGGCGGCAGGGAAGACGACATCGCCGGCTGGAACAACAGCTGGGACGACTTTTCGGAGGTCTCCCCGCAGTCGTTGATCTCCCAGCTGTGGGACGACATGGCCAACACCACCCTTGGCGTCGAGGTGCCTCCACCCGGATTCGGCTCTTGCAAGAGCTTCGACCAAGGTCCCGGGATCTACCCGCTGCGGGTGATGGTCGAACATAACACCGACGACTACACGCAGAGCCACTTCTCGATGCGGACCACCACCACCGGCCCGGCCGCCAGCATCTCGGGCCTGGGCGACATCCAGATCTTCGTCAACGAGCCCTCCGGGGGCGGCCTCGACATGTACCTCGCCGAGGTTGGCGAACAGTACGCCGGCCGCGACATGGTCATCGAGCTGTGGGATGGCGGCGACATGGGCGGCACCGGCACCATGACCATCCTTGACGGCACCGACAACCCACCAGCAGACTGCACCTGGGTTGGAACCGACATGGATTGGAACGTGATTAAGACGGGCTCGGGGTGCGTCATCCCTCACGACGACGACCTCGACGACGCGATGAACACCATCACCGTTCCGATCCCGAACGACTACACCTGCACCGGGCTTGGCTGCTGGTTCAAGGTCGAATACGACTATTCGGGAGAGTCATACGACGCCACCACCTGGACCGTGTACATCCCGGGTGACCCGCTCCAACTGGTTGAATAGGCAACGGGGCTCTACGTGAGGGTTGGTGTCCTCTCTCTCGAGGACCATTTGCGCCCCGTCCAACGAGTTAGGAGGGTGTTGAGCAATCCTCCAGCGTGCCGGCGCTGACTGGAGAAACCGAGTCACCGCAACACTCAATCGAGCGGCGGCTCAGGGCACTCGTCATTGTTCAACACCGTCCTGGTGCCCGATCGGTTCACGGATCGCGACCGGGCAGGAAATCCGACGGTTGAGCAGAGCGTCCGGCAGTCGATCCTCTCGTGAGAAAAGGATCCGATCCGGAACGACGACCCTCGCCGGCGACGTCACTTCGGAGAACCCGTACCGGGAGTGGGATTCGAACCCACACGGGCTTGCGCCCAGCGGATTTTGAGTCCGCCGCGTCTTCCATTCCGCCATCCCGGCGCACCGGTCATGGTATCGGCTGAGCGGCGAACGGGCAGCGCGACGCGCCGGATCGGATACGAGTTTCCTCGCGGTTGGCCGGCCGGGTCCCCGCCGGCCCTGTGGGATTCGAGTCGTGTCCATTAAAGTTCTCGCGTTCTCGCTGCCGATGGAGGTCAGAGGACATCAATGGGCATGCCGCGCTGGCGTGTCGGATAGGGGTAATGACGATGCGCGTACTCGGAGCTCGTAGTAGGGGCGAGCGCGGCGCGGTGGCCGTTGAGATGGCCATCGTGGTGCCGGTCCTAGTTCTGCTCGTGTTCGGTGCGCTCGAAGTCGGGCTCGCATTCGATGAGAAGCTGCGGATGGCCAATGCGGTCAATCAGGCAACCAGGAACGCCAGCGTGCTCGGCGTCGACGACTACGCCGACATTCAGGCCCTCGACTCGCTGAGCGCCGGTCTCAGCGCCAACGTGGGCAACATTGTCGAGGTACACATCTTCAAGGCGGATGCCGACGGCAACAGGGGAATCTCTGATCTGTACGTACCTGACACCTCCAGCTGCGAATGGGATCCATGCCCCGACCCCGACGAGGGGACACCGACCTACGGCAGCCCCGACGACTACAAGCCGTGCACTCGCGACATCGGGCTCGGCGGCGGCCTCGACACCGTCGGGGTCGAAGTCACCTACACACACTCATGGATCACCGGTGTGCTCGGCATCGGGACCCAAACCTGGCACGAGACGGCCAGGGCTCGCCTCGAACCGGACCTCATTGGAACGGCACCGGTGGGGTGCCCATGAGCCACGACAGCGTGTACGTCGCCGGTGACCCGCTCCGGATCGTGGAGTAGGAGCGCGATGAGAGCACCAATCGTGCGCACGTACAGGGCCGGCCGAGACGGGGAACGGGGCGCGGCGATGGTGGAGATGGCCATCGTGGTGCCGATCTTCATCTTCCTCGTCTTCGGGTTGCTCGAATTCGGGCTCGCCTTCAAGGACAAGCTGACGATGACCCATGCCGTCACCCAGGCGACCAGGGCGGCAACGGTGAACGGCAATCATGATCTTGCCGACAAGGAGATCCTGGAGGCGTTCGAGGACGGCCTCGTTGGGGCGGCAAGCATGTCTGTCGTCGAGTCGGTTGACATCTACCTCGTCAACGCCGACGGCTCCAAGGGGATCTACGACCGGTACACCGTCGATTCCGACGGGGTGCCCTGTTCTTTCGAACCGTGTCCCGACCCCGCGATCTACGATCCGGTCGTCTACGGGAGCCCCGATGATTACCCGCCGTGCTCGCGGGACGTGGCACTCGAAGCCGGCGACGGCGTTGACACGGTCGGGGTCGAGGTGACCTATACCCACAACTGGGTGACCGGCGTGCTCGGGTTCAGTACCGTGACCTGGCACGAGACGGCACAGGCGAAGCTGGAGCCCGACACCTTCGGGGCGGACATTTCGGCCTGTTGAACGGCGCCCACTGCGTGTCGTTCCCCCGGAGTGACTAGGAGGGTGCCGTGCAATCCTCCAGCGGCCGTCGCGGTCGGGAGAAACCGAGTCATCTCATCACTCGAGCAGGCGGCGGCCCCTAAGCATGAGTCATTGTTCGGCACCGTCCTACCCGACCGCCGGCTGACCCGGCTCCGCCGGTTCGCGGGAGCTTCTTGCCCAGGGCGCAGCGTCCGGCCACACTGTCCGCCGGAAGGCAGCGGATAGGGAGGCAGCCATCATCCCTGCAGTTGGCGCCTCATCAGCCGGTCGCACCGTGTCCGCCGGATGGTGATGGGAAAACACAGAGCCGACCGCCCGGATCCGGACGAGCGGGGTGTGGTCCTGCTGCTGATGGCGGTTCTGGTGATGGTGTTGCTCGGGGTGGCGGCGATGGCGGTCGATCTCGGGTGGCTGTACTGGAACAGCATCGAGATCCAAAACGGCGCCGACTCCGCGGCTCTCGCCGGTGTGCTGTACGAGCCCCATCAACGGACCGAGGCCTACGACGAGGCGCGGGCGGCGGCCAGGGAGAATGGGTACCGGGCGAGCGAGGTGCAGGTCGTCGATTTCACGGAGGACCCGACGCTGGTCGAGCATGACACCCAGTTGCGCGTCACCATCACCCGTTCGGTGGGGACGTTCTTCATGAAGGTCTTCGGGATCGGCACCGTCAACGTCCGGCGCACTGCGGTGGCTCAATACACGCTTCCGATCGCGCTGGGGAGCCCGGGTGCTGCGCTGGGGGCGGACCCTTTCCGCGATTACTTCCCGGGATTCTGGCTGAGCGTTCAGGGAACTTGGGCACCGAAGGCGAACGGCGATCGTTACGGCGCGGGATGCCGCGGTTCGGGTTCGGGCGCCGGTTGCAGCGCGAACTCTGAGCACCGCCCGTCGCTCAACCCGGGCCAGCAGAGCGCCTCCGGCGGCTACCTCTATGCAATCGAGGTTCCTCCGACCGCCGGCAACCTGGGACTGGAGATCTTCGACGGCGCGTGGTACGACGGCGATTCGGGATCGAACCTGACCCGCGACAACGTCGGCGATGGCGTCCCCACCTGGTTCATGTTGTATGCGCCCGATCCCACCCCGCTCGACACCACGGACAATGAGTTGCTCTGCTCGATCAGATTCGACCCGAGGGAGGGCGGGAGGAGTGACGATATCCTCGGTTGGGACGACTCGTGGGACGAGTGGGACGACGTGGTTCCACAGTCGTTGATCGGTGAGCTATGGGCCGACATGCAAACGTCTCCATTGGCCGACTTTCGCAACTGCTCTGGCAGCTGGAATCGCGGGCCCGGCATTTACCCGCTGCGGATCATGAACGAGCACAGCAACAGCGACACGGGGAAGAACAAATTCTCGCTCCGTGTCAGAACTACCGGTCCGGCTGCGACAGTGCACGGTCTCGGTGACATGTCGGCCTACGCACTGCCGGGTTCGGGCGCGACCTCGAATATCTTCCTCGCCGAGGTGGAAGCGAAGCATGCCGGCAAGAACCTCGTCGTCGAGTTATGGGATGTCGGGGACAGCGACGGGGGCGCCGGCGACGACCTGTCCTTCCTTGCCGGCAATGGAGCCGGGGCGCAGTGCGCCTGGACGTCGTCCGGCGGCGACTCCGGGCCGATGGGACCGTGCATCATCGACACGTCGAACGGGCGCTTCAACGGGAAGTTGCTCACCATCACGATCCCCATTCCCGACGCCTACACCTGTACGGGGCTCGGCTGCTGGTACCGGATCGACTACCGGTACGCCGGTGACCCCCACGACACCACCACCTGGACCGCATACGTCGTAGGGGATCCCCTCCGCCTCGTGAGATAGGCGCCATAACCCGGCTCCACGATCAGTTGAACGGTGCCGGCAGGGGGGCACCCCGTAAAACGACGAATCGGGTCCGGTCCTGTCCTGGTCCCGGTCCCAGTCACCTTCCTGATGGGCCGGATGCTGGTGTTGACTGCTCACGGTGATTGGAGGGTCGGTGGGGGGCGATCCCGACAACAACGGCAACTACTACGGCCTGGGTGACATGTCGGCCTATGCCCTGCCGGGGGCGGGGACGACGACCAAGATCTATCTCGCCGAGGTGGGAGAATTGCATGCCGGCAAGATCCTCCGCGTCGAGTTGTGGGATGTCGGCGACGTCGGCGGTGGCGATCCGGGCGACGAGCTGTCCTTCCTGGACGGCGCCGGTGACGTGACGCAATGCAGCTGGGAGTCGGACGGCGGGGACTCCGGCTCGCTCGGACCCTGCACCATTGACACGTCCGGGCAGCGATTCAACGATGAGCTCCTCACCATCACCATCCCCATTCCCGACGACTACACCTGTTCTGGCCTGGGATGCTGGTACCAGATCGACTATCAGTACGAGAACGACGTCCACGACACGACCACCTGGACGGTCTTCGTCGACGGTGACCCGCTCCGACTCGTGGAGTAGGGCCGGGTCGGATTTGGGCGCGATCGGCACGGAATCGGGCTCGATCGTGAGTTCGACGACGCTGGAACTTCCGCTCCTACCGTCCAGGGTGGTCACTGACTAGTCACCGCATAGCCGGCGTGATCCCATATGCCACACCGCATCCAGGCCGATGGCGGTCCTGGTCGCACCGGGTGACTATTTCGTCCGATGACGACTTGACTACATAGAGTAGTAGCCCTATACTTTCGGTGGGCATTGGACCAGGGCCGTAGGGGCTCGGGTAGCGGCATCGAACCAACCGCCGAGGAACAGCAGATGCCCACCACCCCACCGTCCGCCGGCCGCTCCCGATGCCAACCCGGATCCGATGTGCCGGCACCTTCCCGATACCCGAGGACCATGCGCCGCCGCCGGCCGCACGTCGGGGTCCACGGCGTGTGCCGCTCGGAACGGGGCACCGCGGTGGTGGAGATGGCGGTCGTGACCTCGCTGTTGATGGTGATCCTCCTCGGGATCGTGACCTTCGGCATCACCCATTACCAAAACATTTCCGTCGAAAGCGCATCACGCGAAGCTTCCCGGTTCGGTGCCACCTATCCGGTGGTCGACGCCGGCTCGATGGAGCAGTGGCTGCGCGACGTGGCACAGGTTGCGGAGAATGCCGCCACCGGCGCCATGAGCTCAGCCGAGCCCAGCCGCGAGATCTGCGTCGCCCAGGGAACAGGCGACGATCCAGCCCAATTCGTCAGGCTCAGAGTGGTCGGACCGGAGCTGATTGGTGCGGCCACAGAGGCGACGGGTTGGTGCTTCGAGAACACGGCGCCGGTTTCCGACACCGTCGTGCAGGTGCAGCTCAAACGTGACGGCTGGATCGAGACGATCGTCTACTCCGCGAAGCCGGCCCTGACCGGGGAGGCGACGAACCGCTTCGAGCGGATGGAGCCGTGATGGTCCTGAACCGGATCCACAAGGTCAACAACGACGAATCGGGTTCGGTCCTGGTCCTGGTCACCTTCCTGATGGTCGGGATGCTGCTGATCACCGGTCTCGTCGTCGACTTCGGTGGGGTTTGGGGCTACCGGGCAAGCCAGCAATCGATCAGCGATTCCGCGGCTGCCGCCGGCGCCATCGCGCTTGCCGAGACCGGAAACGGCCAGGAGGCGTGCGAGACCGCCAAGGCGTACGTGATCAGCAACGCTCCCGGCGTCGGGTCGCTCGCCGGCATCAACTGCAACGTGTTTCCCGTTTTCTGCGAATCGGATACCGCCGAGGTAACCGCAACCACCATCCAAGGCGGCCTCACGGTGACCCTCTCCTATCCGGTGGTCGACGCCAGCCCGCTCATGGGGTCCGAAATCCGCGGCGCGCTGCCACAGCCGGCGACGGCCGCGGATGGCGATCCGTGCAACCGCGTCGGTGTCGCCATTGCCTCCCAGTGGCCTGCCACCTTCTCCCGCCTCGCCGGCATCGAGTCGTTCGACGCCAACGTCCATGCCGTTGCCAACTCCTCGCTCACCTCGGGTGGTCTGGTTCCGATCAACCTGCTGGTCCTCGATCGCACCGGTTGCCAAACGATTCATTCAAGCGGGAACGGAGGCATCTACATCGACGCCGTCTACACCCCGGACCTCGACGGCGATCCGGGCAACGGAGAAGTGGCAGGTCTGCTCCAGGGGGTGGCAGCCTCCGACTCGGATGGCAGCGACGGGTGCACCGGCAACGACGGTGTCATCAACATGGAAGGCTCGAACTCGGTGCTTCGCGCCGACGGGCCTGCCGGCTGCGCCAACGAGACCGGCACCCACCTGGTGAACGGTCAGATCGCCGGCGACGGATGTGGGAGGATCCAGACCCTGGCCCCAGGGACCCCTGGCTGCAACTTCCCAGCCTGCACGTTCGGCGGAGGCAACACGCCCAATCCGGAGCCGACCGCGCTCAACCGACGCCTGACCCGGGCTCCGATCGACCACCGCTACAACTGCAAGCAGGACTACAGCATCATTCCAGGGTCGATTGGGTGGGCAACCGATCCGCTCACCCCCGCCAACGCCCAGGACATTCGGGGCTGCGCCGAGGCGCCGGATCCACACATCGATGACCTGGTCGAGGCCGTCGGTGAGGTGGGGATTCCCGCAGGATTCCAGCCCTGGACGGCCGCCGGATATTCGTGCATCGTCGATGGGGCGCCGGCCACGACCATCCTCGTTCCATCTGGGAACTGGTATGTGGATTGCGCCATCTTCGAGGTCAAGCGCACCGTGATCTTCCAGGGTGGCAACGTCGTCTTTGCGGGATCGGTCGACATTGTTTCCAGCGGGACGCTGGCGATCAACGCCAACCCGGGCGTCTACGATGCCGTCGATCCGGAGGCGTGGGTGTTTCTTCGCACCGGCGTGCTTCGCAAGGCCGGAGACGCCACGCTGATCATGAACAACACCATGTTGTACGCCAGCAAGACCGCCCACATCGAGATGGCCGGAGGCAATGGGGCCCTCACGTGGGTGGCGCCCGACCAGGGCGATTTCGACGACCTGGCCCTGTGGGGAGAATCTCCCACGACCCACCTCTGGGCCGGCCAGGCAGATCTGACCCTCGAGGGCGTTTTCTTCACCCCGCTCGCCAGCGCGGAGTACGCGGGAACCGCAGGCCAGAACCAGATTCGCGCCCAGTTCGTTGCCGACCGACTCCATGCCCGTGGTCAGGGAACCCTGGTCGTGGCCCCCGGGCTTGGCAGAACCGTTGATTTCCCGCTCCCACCGGAGTCGATGCTGCTGAGGTAGCCGGCGGTGGCCAGTGACCGGTGACCGGTGGCCACCGAAGGGGACCCTCTTGTGAGTGGGCAGTGAGCCGGTGACGAGTGACCACCGAAGGGAAACGTCCTATGGAGTGGGCAGTGACCGCTGACCAGTGAACAGTATGGGGAATCGCTGAGGAATCAGGGTCGTGAAGCCGCGCTCGGGGGCCGCTGACTAGTTGCGATATCTGCTCGGAAAACCGTTGTGCCACATGAGTAATGGTGCGGGCGGCGGGAGTGGGGGGCATGGTGACTATTCGGAGAATGGACAAACGACAGCGGCCTTCGTCTGGCTGGGGAACGGTCGCGGCCGAAGGCGGCTACCTCTACGGTATCGAGGTGGCTGAGGGAGCCTCGGCCCTCAGCGTGGAGATTTTCGACGGCCCCTTCTACGACGGAGGAGGGTCGTTCCTGTTTGCCGGGGACAGCACGATGAGCAGTAACGACAACATCGTCACCTGGTTCATGCTGTACGGACCGGATCCGACCCCGCTCGACACCACCGACGGCAATGAGTTGCTGTGCTCGGTCCGATACGAGTCGCGCGACAACCGCGCTGAGGATTTCGCAGGGTGGGACTCTGGCTGGGACAGCTTCGACGACGCCCCACAAGCACTGCTGGCCACCATGTGGGACAGCATGGCCAGCTCCGCCGATCGGGAGGGTTGTCTGGGTAATTTCGACCGGGGCCCCGGCGTCTATCCGCTGCGGGTCATGGTGGAGCACAGCGACACCCAGAAGGGCAGGAACAAGTACTCACTGCGGATCAACAACGGCGGACCAAAGTCATACATCTATGGCCTGGGTGACATCGGGATCTACGCCAACGTGGAAGAGGGCGGGACCAGCGAGTTCTATCTGGCCAGGGTGGAAGAGAAGCACGCAGGCAAGGACCTCATCATCGAACTGTGGGACCCGGGGGACATCTCCGGCGGCAACAACTCGGATAATGTGCGGATCTTCGATGGATTCGGCTCGATCCCCGACTGCACCTGGTCGGCCACCAACGGAAACTCGGGGTCGGGACCATGCATCATTATCACGGGTGGCAAGGTCTTCAACGGACATCTGATCACGATGACGGTGTCCATTCCCAGCGATTACACCTGCGCGGGCGACTAATGCTGGTTCACGATCAAGTACAACTACCCGAGCGGGTCGGTCCACGACTCGACCACCTGGTCCGCCTACATCGCGGGCAATCCGATATCGCTCGTCACCTAGGTTCGATCGCCTCCCCCGCAAGCGGCAGCGCAGCGGGGGAGGCGCGAGGCGACGTAGTCGCCGAGCGGAGGGGGCTTCCGACTGGCGGAGGGGCTTCCGAGTTCGTGGCTCGTTACGCTGGGCGACATGCCAAAGCTTGCCCTGCTCGACGGTCACAGCCTCGCCTACCGGGCCTTCTTCGCGCTCCCCAGCGATCTAGCCACACCATCGGGGCAGGTCACCAACGCGGTGTTCGGTTTCACCTCGATGCTGATCAAGCTGCTGGACGAGGAGCGCCCCGAGGCCATTGCCGTCGCCTGGGACGTGCGTGGGCCCACGTTCCGATCTGAGGCCTACCCTGAATACAAGGCGCAGCGCGACCGGGCACCCGACCTCTTCAGCGGCCAGCTTCCGTTGATCGACGACGTGTTGACGGCCATGGGCATTTCCCAGGTCCGGATCGGCGGAGTCGAAGCCGACGACGTCATCGCCACCCTGGCCGAGCGGGCCAAGGACGACGGCTGGGAGGTCGTCGTCGTCACCGGTGATCGCGATGCCTTCCAATTGATCGAGCCGGGCGTGACCGTGCTGTACACGCGTCGCGGGATCACCGACACCGTCAAAGCCGACGCGGCGTGGATCAACGAGCGCTATGGCATCACCCCCGACCAGTACGTTGACTACGCGGCGTTGCGCGGAGACCCGTCCGACAACCTTCCCGGAGTGCCGGGCGTCGGGGAGAAGACGGCCGCAAAGCTGATCACCGATCACGGCGACGTTGCCGGGGTCATCGCCGCCGCTCCCGATTTCTCCCCGAAGCTGTCCGAGAACGTGCGGGATCATGCCCAGCAGATCGAACTGAACCAGGAGCTGATGGAGCTGGTGCGGGACGTGCCGGTGGATGCGCAGCTCACGGACTTCACCCTCGCCGAGTTCAAAGAGGATGTCATCCGCCCGGTGTTCGAAGACCTGGCGTTCCGCATCCTGTGGGACCGCCTCGCCGAGCTCGGTGGCATGGAGGCCGCGCCAGTTGAAACCCTCGACGTCGAGGTGGTCACCGTTCGCGACCACGATCGGCTCGCCGGCATCGGCACCGGAAAGCTGATCACTGTCGAGGCGGTGTGGGAGGACGACGCGCTGGTCGGCGTCGCCGCCGCCGGGGCCCCCGTGATCGTCGTCACCGCAGATGACGTCGAGATCCTGTTCGACGAGTCGAAGGGCCTGGTCGGTCACGATGTCAAACCGCTGGTGCGTGCATTGGTCGAGATGGGCATCGACCCGCCGCGGGTGGCCTTCGACACTGCCCTTGCCGCCTGGATCATCAACCCGGCACAGCGGGCCCCCGACCTGCCGGAGCTCGCCGCACGCGAGCTCGGAGTCGCGGTCGACGATGCCGCCGAAGGCTCGGAAGGCGCACAGGGGGCGCTCGATTTCGATGGGACGAGCGGGCCCGATCTCGAAGGGGCGGCCCGGCGGGCGGTAGCCGTGGAAAGGCTGGTGGATCCTCTGCGCTCCCAACTGGACGTCAGGGGAGGGACCGCCCTGTTCGAAGAGATCGAGCTTCCGCTCATTCCGATCCTGGCCCGCATGGAGGTTGCCGGCGTCGGCGTCGACATCGAGTTCCTCGAGGAATTCGGCACCGACCTGCGCAAGCGGCTCGCCGCATTGGAGACCCGCATTCACGACGAGGCCGGCGAGCCGTTCAACATCAACTCCACCCTCCAGCTTCGAGAGATCCTATTCGACCGCCTAGAGCTTCCGGTGATCAAGAAGACACCGAAGGGTGCGCCCTCGACCGATGCTTCCGTGCTCGAGAAACTCCGTGACGAGCACCCGATCGTCGATGATCTGCTCACCTACCGCGAGCTGGAGAAACTTCGCTCTACCTATGTCGATGCGCTCCTCAAGCTCGTCGACGACGACGGCCGCATCCGCGGCCGGTTCAACCAGATGGCGGCTGCCACCGGGCGCCTCTCACAGGAGCAACCCAACCTCCAGAACATCCCCGTGCGCAGCGATGAGGGCCGCGCCATCCGCCGCGCCTTCGTGGCCGACGCCGGCAACACCCTGCTCGTCGCCGACTACTCCCAGATCGAGCTGCGAATCCTGGCGCACCTGTCTGGCGATTCGGGTCTCGTCGAGGCGTTCAGCAGGGATCTCGACATCCATGCCGCTACCGCGGCACGGGTCAACAGCGTCGACCTCGACGCGGTCACCCCGGACCAGCGGAGAAAGGCGAAGATGATCAACTTCGGGTTGCTGTATGGCATGGAGGCCTACGGGCTCGCCCAGCGTCTCGACATCTCGAGAGAAGATGCGGAACTCCATATCGAGGCCTACTTCGCCCAGTTCCCCGACGTCCAGGCCTATCTGCAAGGCGTGGTCGACCAGGCGAAGAAGGATGGGTTCACGACCACGCTGCTGGGTCGGCGCCGCTATCTCCCGGAGCTGACCAGCTCCCGGTTCCGCGATCGTCAGGCGGGGGAGCGAATGGCGCTCAATGCTCCGATCCAGGGCTCGGCCGCAGACATCATCAAGAAGGCCATGATCGACCTGGACGCCGGCCTCGAGCAGTTTGCCGCTCAGATGCTTCTCCAGATCCACGACGAGCTGGTCATCGAGCTGCCCGACGGCGAACTGGAGGAAGTGACCGCGATGACCAAGGCCACCATGGAGGGGATCGTGGAGCTCGATGTGCCTTTGAAGGTAGAAACCGCCAGCGGCCGCAACCTCGGAGAGGCGAAGCAGTGAGCACTCTTCGTCTCCCCCGCTTTGCGGGGGAGACGCGTTGCGGCGCCCGCCGCAACGCAGAGGGGGCCGTTGTCCGGGAGCCCCCTCCGCTGCGCTCCAGCCTGCGGCTGGATGCTCGCGCCTCCCCCGCGGCGCTGCCGGTTGCGGGGGAGGCGAAGCAATGCGCTCAGGTCTGTTGCTTGTTGAGCTCCCACTCCAGTACAGTTCTTCCACCCGATGGGACCGCTGTTGCGCGCCCGCACGGGAAATCCCAGTACACAGGAGTCGATTCCTTTCCATGACCACCAACGAAACCGATCTCGCCGAAAGCGGCGAGGAGACTGCCGACGGCTCGCCTGAGCCAGCAGAGGACATCACCACCCCTCCCGAGCCATCGGCCGAAGAGACCGAGCCTTCGACCGAGCCTTTGACCGAAGAGACCGAGCCTTTGACCGAAGAGACCGAGCCTTCGACCG